>Ga0216301_1000128_pt1 | contig 21225 bp, 15 predicted proteins | sample 4hB_Boncat_minus_FD_156203 | JGI IMG/M metagenome (GOLD analysis project Ga0216301, IMG submission 156203) | Terrestrial sediment cell enrichment communities for BONCAT metagenomics from Utah, United States - 4hB_Boncat_minus | ecosystem: Environmental > Terrestrial > Deep subsurface > Rock...
GGCGGCGCGGCCGTCCTCTCGACCGCGCCGCCTGATCTACGGCCCTACTGCCGGATGCCCTCCTGAAAGCGGCCCGGATCGTGAATCGCACCCAACTCTTGGGTGTCTGGCAGCGCCTCTCCCTCGCCTTCCACGAAGTCGAAGGGGGAGAACTCGGCCGCAGCGTAGAGTATTACCTCCACTGCCTGAAGGGTAGGCGCGCCCGCGTCCGGGTAGCGATGCTGTTCGGTATCCCAGAACGCGAGGAAGACGGCGTAATCCTCTCCGCCGGCGGAGATCGAGAGCTCGACGCCGCCGTGCCGCACTTTCTCCAGCGACGCTCCGAGCCGGCGAATGCACTGGGTTAGCCCACTGCCCCATTCGACACCCAGCGCCTCCGGGAACAGCAGATCCGGGTTCAGCATTGCGGCGCACTCCTTCCGGCGGCCTCCGCCCTACAGAACGGGACGCTCTCTTCCGCTCGAGGCTGCCGGCCCGTTGCCCCACACCTGCACCCGATGCCCGTCCCGCTCTCCTTCCCAGAGGAGCGTGGCGCAGGTGCGCTGAAGCAGGTTCTTCCAGAGCTGGAGGTGGACGAACGCCTCCTCGTCCGGGCTGAACAGGCTGAACACGGACCGCGAGGCGACGAGGATCAGCTTCCGCTTGGCGCGGCTGGCCGCCACCGTCAGGCGCCGGGGGTCGAGCAGGAACTTGCTGGAGGCGAGCAGGTACTCGCGGTCGCTCTCCGTGGCGGAAACCACGATGGCGGTGCGCTCGCCGCCCTGGAACCGCTCCACCGTGTCCACCGCGGAGCGGAGCAGCACGCCCGTCGCCGCGTCGCGGACCGCCAGGCAGGGCAGGTCGATCTGCATCGCCGCCCGCTGGGCGCGGTGCGGGACCACCACCCCCAGCCCCTCGTCGGCGTCGAGGCCGTAGCGGGCGGGGTCGGCCAGCGCCTCCAGCACGGGCGCGATGAGGCCCTGCTCATACGGGTTGCGGGTCTGGCTGCCGGACTCTTCGTGCAGCACCACCACGATGGGGTGCTCCGGCGCCAGGACGGCGGCCACGAAGGCGTCGTCATGCTCCAGGTCCGGCAGCACGCCCTTGCGGTGGGAGTGGTAGTCGATGCCGTCCTTGCGGTAGATCTCCTGGCGCAGGAACTCCGCCATGTCCGCGTGCAGGCGGAAGCTCTCCGCGAACTGGATCAACGGCGGCTCCAGCAGCAGCAGCGTGCGGAACAGCGACTCGAACGCCTGGTACTCGCGGAAGGTGCGGCGCGGCTCGCCTTCCCAGTCGTGCTGGACGATAGGCGGCATCTGGCGGTGGTCGCCCACGACGATCAACTGCCCTTCCGGCCGCAGCGGCAGCGCCGCCATCGCCGCCTCCGGCAGGTTCATCTGCGATGCCTCGTCCAGCACCAGGCAGTCGCAGAAGTAGTGGCCGAACAGGTCGTCCTTGCCGGACCACTTCCCCTTGATTGTCCCGTAGATCCCGCCCGGCGCCGCCCCGGCCACGCACCACCGGGGACCCTGGACGGCGTCCGCGTTCTTGGGCTCGCCCTTCTGCTTGTCGGCGTCCTTCACCAGGCGCTGGATACCCTCCGGCGGCTCCGACTTTGGGGCGATGCGGAAGAGCGGCGTCTCCAGCAGGCGGGGGTCGAAGTACTCCGCGCACAGCTCCGGATGCGCCTCGAACAGCTCCCGCAGCTTCTCCCGCACCGCCAGCACGTTCTCCAGCAGGACGTCCGTCGCGGCGTGGGTTTTGCAGCAGACGAGGGCGCGGAACTCCCGCCCCGCCGCCATCGCGCCCTGCATCCGGGCGAAGAGCGCGAAGCCGGTGGAGTAGCTCTTGCCGGTGCCGGGCGGACCCTGCACCAAGAGCGCGGGCGCGTCTCCGTGGCCGCCGATGTACTCGCGCTTGCTGGCCTCGAACGGGTGGAACAGCCCCGCCCGGTGGAGGGCGTCCAGGCCCGCCAGGAAGCGCCGCTGGCCTTCCGCCGCGGCGGCGGGCCAGTCCACGCGCGCCTGTCCCGGCGCCGCGATCCGGTCGTAGAGGGCGTTGCGGCCGCTCCCCTTCCCGTCTTCGATGGCGCGCAGGCCCTCGACTACCTTGTGCGACCAGTAGCCGTAGATGCTGTTCGGGCAGGGGTCCAGGGTGTAGGCCATTCCGGGTTGCAGCGGGCGGTCGATGGCGGAGAAGACGAAGCCCGGATACTGGAACCCGAACGAGTCCGCCATCTCCACTTCCACGACGCCGCCCACGGCCCGGCCGGCGTCGTCGCGCTCCAGCTCCAGCACCACCAGGTCGGCGCGCACGCCGTAGAGCATCTGCTTCGGTGTGGGCAGGAACTGCGCCTGTTCCTCCAGCGGGAGGCGGCTGTCCACGGTCCAGCGGGGGTTCAGCACGAAGCGGTCACCCGGCTGCCACGTGCCCAGCCCCAGGGCCTCGTCCAGAGAGCAGTCGAGGCCGGCCGTCTCCAGCCGCAGCCGGAAGCGCATGCCGCCCTGCGACCACTGGGAGGCCGCCTTCTCGTCTTTCGAGAGCGACATCTTCTTCGCGTCGGGGTTCCCGGCGAAGTACTCCGCCCGCTGCTGCTCCTTGAGGAGCCGCCGGCGCTCGTTCTCGCGGTTCCGCTCCGCGACGTCCGGCGCCTGATCCGCCTCCTCGTACCGGGCGATCAGCGTCTCCCCCATCAGCACCCGGCGCTCCGGCGGGGCGTGGCGGACCATCTTCCAGGCGTGCAGCTCCACGTGGCGCTCGATGGTGACGAACTCCTCCAGCGCCTGCGCCAGCGAGCGGGCCGTATCGGAGAAGGAGGCCAGCTCCGGCAGATGGAACGCGCGCTTCTCCGTCAGCTTGTTGCCGGCGAAGTCGGCGGCGATGTGCTCCAGCGCCTCCAGCCGCCGCGCCTGGAACCGCTGGAGCAGGCCCCGGTCCACCCGGCGATGGGCTTCCAGCTCGTCGGGCGTCCCCGCCTTCGGAGCCCCCAGCTCGCCCCAGGCGGCGTAGGCGTATTCGAGGGGGATCTGGCTGTTGAAGCGCGCCCGGCCGGTGTACCAGTCCGGCTCCGTCCCGTCGCTCTCCGCCTTCCGCCACACGTCGAACATCCGGGCGCGGAACAGCTTTGTGAACGGCTCCGGCTCGTCCCACTTGAACTTGAGGAACGCCGCCACCGCCTGCAGCGACTGGCAGACCATCGGGTAGTTCTTCAGCTCGCGGATCTCCGCGTCCAGGAAGGTGGCGATGGGCGAGTCATAGGCCGCGAGCTGGGTCATGAAATCGTAGAGGGCCGGTGCCGCGCCCAGGATCGAGCCGAAGTGCCGGGAGAGGCCCTCCAGCAAGCGCCGCTGGTCGGAGCTGTCGAAGAAGATCAGGTGGATCGGCGCGCGCGCCTGGCCGTCGGCGTCCGGCTCGGCGAGCTGGACCACCGTCCGCAGCAGGTCGTTGATCCAGCGGACGAACAGCCGCCGCTCCCGCTCCGCGCTGTCGGGCGGGCCGTCCGCCAGGTGGACGATGTTCTTCGACCGCACCGGAACCCCGCCAGCGCACGCCGCCACGCGAGCGCCGAGCATGTAGATCCGGTCTTCCAGGTAGTCGTGCTGGGTGTCGATGTAGACGCGGATCAGGTTCGGGTTCTGCTTCGCGTCGCTGTACGGCAGGGAGCCGTAGCCCTGGCTGGGGATGTACGGCAGCGCCTCCACCGGGTCCTTGCGCCACTTCCGGTAGCGCCGCGCCCGGTGGATCAGCTCGTCCACGCGCGGCCCCACGGGCCAGGCGGTGGCGACCTTCCGGCACAGCGCCTCTTTGCCGGGCGCGGGAACCAGCTCGCTGCCCGCGCCCTGCTCCGCCCGCACCAGCTCCTTCAGCAGGGACAGCTCGCGGGTCGTCGCCACGCCGGCCCGCTGGAGCGCCCCCTTCTCCGCGCTGGAGAGGTGCGGGATCAGCGACAGGTCGTCCGTCTCCGCGCTCTGCTTCATGCAGAACTCGTTGTAGAGGCAGCCGTCGCACTTGTAGGAGAGATGGAACGGCAGCTCCGCGAACGACAGCCGCGTCACCAGCCGGGCGCGCGAGTAGGGACCGGTCACCAGGTCGCGGACGGAGTCTCGGTAGGCTTCCGGCTCCTCCACCAGCTCCAGCAGCGCGTCCTCCAGTCCAAACAGGTCGCGGGCGGACGCCGCCTGCGCCGCGTGCTCCGGTTCCGGCTCCTCGGGACTGTCCGCCGGGCCGCGATAGAGGATGCCCGTGCGGATCTGCACGTCCCCCATCCCGGCTTCCGCAAAGAGGCGGGCCAGCATCTCGTGGTAGAACGCGACCTGGAGGCGATGCTCCACACGGGCGGCGGTGGAGCTTTTCATGTCCGTAATCAGGAGGTCCAGCGTCCCGTCCGCCGCCCGCTCCAGGCGCAGGAGGTCCGCGTCGCCGGTGAAGCGCCAGCCGTCCAGGTCCACCTGGAGGCGCGGCTGGAGGAGGACGCGCGTCTCACCCGGCGCCAGCGACCGGGCCTCCGCCGCCACGCGGGCGTTGTCCGGCGCCCGGTTCTGGATTCCCTGCGCGGGGCCGGCCAGGTTCAGCACGGGATAGCGCTGCGTGACGGCGGCCTCCACCCGCTCCTCGAAGGTGCGCCCCGACCGGGTGAGCAGCGGCGGGATCGCCTGCGGCGACACCCCGTAGTCCGGCAGGAAGCCGGCGCCGGAGGCCCGCTCGTGGAGGCGGAGGCGGAGGTAGCGCTCGCACTGCTCCAGGCGGATGAACTGCGAGATGTCGGTGGGCGAGAGACGCAGGCCGCCCTTTGGGGGAAGCGCGGGAAGGATGGGGTCCGGCATACCCAGCATTGTCGGGCTCGATGCAGGCCGACTGGAGGGCGCGGCGAAGCCGCCCGACCTCGGAGTGCTTCACAAGCAAGCGAGGATTTGCTGAATCGTAGACGGTGCGGCGGGTAATGGCCGATCACGGCGGCCTTCGGACTTGGTTGGCCCTCCATCCCGGCCTCGCCTCCGCCACGGAGGAGCGCTTGGCCAAGCCTGCTCCCGCCTCGAAGGCAGGCGGGGACGGAGTTTCCCGCCCTACAGGAGGCGGAGCGGACGGTCGCTTGGCTTACAACCCATCATCCGATGGGCTGCTTACGACGGACCCTGAGGCCGCCCAGCCTCTTGTAGCAGGCGAGTCCAGAAAGGATCTCCCGGATCAGGCGAGCAACTCTCGGATCACCTGCCCGTGGACGTCCGTGAGGCGGAAGTCGCGGCCGGCGTAACGGTAGGTGAGCTTCGTGTGGTCGAAGCCGAGGAGGTGGAGCATGGTCGCGTGGAGATCGTGGACGTGGACGCGCTTCTCCGTCGCCGCGAAGCCGAACGGGTCGGTCGCTCCATAGGCCTGCCCGCCCTTGATCCCGCCGCCCGCTAGCCACACGCTGAAGCCGTAGTGGTTGTGGTCGCGGCCGTTCAGCGCCGGCAGCTCCGCCACGGGCGTCCGGCCGAACTCGCCGCCCCAGAGCACCAGGGTGGTGTCCAGCATCCCCCGCTGCTTCAGGTCTTTCAGGAACGCCGCGATGGGGCCGTCCCAGTCCGTCGCGAGCTGGCGGTGACCTTTCTCCAGGTTGTCGTGGTTGTCCCACGGCTGCCCGCCGCCGGTCCAGACCTGGATGAACCGCACCCCGCGCTCCAACAGGCGACGGGTGATGAGCAGCTGCCGCCCGGCCGTGCCCGCGCCGTACAACTCCCGCATCGCCTGCGGCTCCTTGGTGATGTCGAAGGCGTCGGTCGCCTCGCTCTGCATCCGGTACGCCAGCTCGAACGACTCGATACGCGCCTCCAGCTTCGCGTCCTGGCCCCGGAGCCGGAGGTGGCGCTCGTTCAACCGCCGCACGAGATCGAGCTGCCGCCGCTGCTCTTCCGGCGTCGCCGAGCTGTTCCGGATGTTCTCGATGAGCTTCTGGATGTCCGTGTGCTGGGTGTCGATGTGGGCTCCCTGGTAGGCGCCCGGCAGGAAGGCGGAGCGCCAGTTCTGCACGCCCACCGTGGGGTAGCCGCCCGGGCACATGGCGATGAAGCCAGGCAGGTTCCGGTTCTCGCTGCCCAGGCCGTAGGTCACCCATGACCCGAAGCTGGGACGCGGCAGCCGCCCGTCGCCGCAGTTCATCAGCAGCAGCGACGGCTCGTGGTTCGGGACGTCGGCGTACATCGACCGGATGACGCAGAGGTCGTCGACGTGCTCCGCCGTCTTGGCGAACAGCTCGCTCACCTCGATCCCGCTCTTGCCGTACTTCTGGAACTTGAACGGCGAGGCCATCGCCGCGCCCGTCTTCCGCTCCGTCCGCAGATTCGTGGAAGGCAGCGGTTTGCCGTGGTATTGGGTGAGGAGCGGCTTCGGATCGAACGTGTCCACGTGGGACGGACCGCCGTTCATGAACAGGTGGACCACCTGCTTCGCCTTGGGGGCGAAGTGCGGCCCCGTATCCGGTTTCAAGTTTCGGGTTTCAGGTTTCAGGTTGGGGGAGGCGTCGGCGCTGTCCAGCACCCCCGCCAGGCCGAGCATGCCGAAGCCCATGCCGCCGCGCGCCAGCAGCTCTCGCCGTGTCAGCAGCGCGTCTTCGTCGTTCCGTCGGTGATGGGACATCCGGCAATCCTCTTGCGTTAGTACGTGGTTATCACGGCCTGGGGAGCGTCTCCCGTAGGGCGGAGTTCTCCGTCCCCGCCTCGCATCCGAGACGGTTGCAGCTTCCCGCCCCGCCGCGCCTGGCGACCAGCCCCACGAGATAGGGAAGCAGGCAGGGACAGAGGCTCTGCCCTACAGAGCGTGAGCGGCGTCCGCAGCCAACCGTTCCTCCGCGAAATAGCCGGCCAGAGTTCCCTCTACCTCGTCTTCTCTGCGTCTCCGCGCCTGCCCCGGAGGCTTTCGGGGTCTCTGCGGTTCAAAACAGCGTCAATCTACGAAGACGAACTCGTTCGCTTCCAGCAGCGCCTGCACGTACCGCTCCCACGCGGCCGGCGCCGGCGTGGCGCCCAGGTATTCCGCGGCCAGCGCCCGCTCCTCCGCGTCGGGCACGCGCCCGTAGGCCAGGCGATACAGGAGGGTCACGCGCCGGGCCGGGTCCGCTTCCGCGGCGATCTCCGGGCGCTGGAGCAGCTTTTGCGCCGCGCCCCCCACGAACGGATGGTTCATCATGAAGAGCGCCTGCTGCGGAACGGTTGTCAGGTCGCGCTGCGGGCTGGTGGCGTCCGGGCTCGGGAAGTCGAAGGTCCGCAGCAGGCCCGGCAGGTTGAGCCGGTCCAGGAAGCCGTAGACCGTGCGCCGGGAGCTGCCCATCAGGTCCACGGAGGGTCCGCCGGGGGTCCGGTCCAGCGTCCCGGCGACGGCCAGAAGGCTGTCGCGCAGCGCCTCGAAGTCCAGCCGGCGGCGGTTCATCCGTCCCAGCAGCCGGTTTTCCGGGTCCAGGCGGGCCAGCTCCGGACGAGGGTCGCTCGCCTGCTGGTACGTCTGGGAGAGCATAATCCGCCGGTGCAGCTTCTTGATCGACCATCCGTCCTGCACGAAGGTCGCCGCCAGCCAGTCCAGCAGTTCCGGATGGGTGGGCGGCTCGCTGCGCATCCCGAAGTCGCTCGGCGTGGCCACCAGCCCCGCCCCGAAGTGGTGGAGCCAGACGCGGTTCACCAGCACCCGCGCCGTCAGCGGGTTCTTCGGGTCCGCAATCGCCCGCGCCAGCTCCAGCCGCCCGCTCCCTTCGCGGAACGGCTTCCGCTGCGGGCCGGAGAGCGCCGACAGGAACTGCCGGGGCACGCTCTCCCCCCGGTTGTTCGGGTTGCCGCGCACAAACACGTAGGGCTCGGCGGGCTCCGGCGCGTCCTCCAGCGCCATCGCGCGGGGCGGCGCCTCCGGGCCCGTGGCGCGCCACTTCTCCACGGCTCCGCGCAGCTCCTGGAGCTTCGCCTGGGAGGCGCGGTCGGGCAGCAGCGCCAGGTCGTTCACGGCGTCCGGGGGCAGCACGGCGGGGCTGTCCGCCCCGTACAGCACCTGCCGCAGCTCCTCACGGGCAGGGTCGGCAAGCGCCTGGGCCGCGTCCGCCACCCCCGCCAGCAGCTCGCCGTACCGCTGGGCTGCCTCCGCGATGCTCTTCGGCGGCTTCTCCGTAAAGGCTTTCGCTACCAGCAGGTTGAGGCGCCGCGGCGGGCTCTTCTCCCCCGCCAGCCGGGCGAGCACCGCCGGCGCCTTCGCCTCGAACTCCTTCTCGGGCAGGTCGCTCAGCGCGTGCCAGAGCGCGAGGACCGGGTGCTGGCTCCGCCGGGTGCGCTGGAGATAGCCCTGCCAGCGGTGCAGCATCTTCGGGTTCAGGTCGCCGCCGTCCGCGATCAGCATGAAGTCGTCCATCGCGGGCTGGTCGCGCACGGCATGGGCCGCCAGCAGGTACTCGCCGGCGCGCGTCCGGGCGCCGCGCGCCACCTCCGCCTGCTTGGCGCGGACGAACTCCGCCAGCTTCTGCTCGCGGACCTTCAGCTCTCGCTCGAAGGCCGCGTAGCCTTCGGTCTGCGGCACGGGCAGGAAGAGCGGCGGAACCTCCGGCTCGACGGAGCTGGCGAAGACGCCGTACAGGGAGTAGTAGTCCTTCGCCGAAACCGGATCAAACTTGTGGTCGTGGCAGCGGGCGCAGGAGACGGTGAGGCCCAGCAGCCCGCGCGTGGTGACGTCGATGCGGTCGTCCAGGATGTCCTGCTGGTTGTTCATGAACCGCCCGCCCAGCGTCAGGAACCCCAGCGCGGTGAGCGGACGCCGATCCTCCCCCAGCGGGAGGCGGTCGGCGGCGAGCTGCTCCACGATGAAGCGGTCGTAGGGCAGATCCTCGTTGAAGGCGCGGATCACGTAGTCGCGGTAGGTGTAGGCCCAGGGGAAGCGGCCGTCCTGGAAGAAGACGTAGCCCTTGGTGTCCGCATAGCGGGCGACGTCGAGCCAGTAGCGACCCCAGCGCTCGCCGTAGTGCGGGGACGCGAGCAGTCGGTCGATCACCTTCGCCCAGGCGTCCGGGCTCCGGTCTTCCAGGAAGGCGTCTACCTCGGCGGGGGTCGGCGGCAGGCCGATCAGGTCGAACGTGGCGCGGCGGATCAGCGTGCGGCGATCCGCCAGCCGGGAGAGCTTCAGGCCCCTGGCCGCCAGCTTCGCCCCCACGAACGCGTCCACCGGCGACGCCGCCCCGCGCACCACAGACACAGCCGGCATCCGCACGGGCTGGAAAGACCACGGCAATTTCGAATGACGATTTTCGAATTTCGAATTACCAGAATTCGAAATTCGAAATTTGGAATTCGCAGTTTCCCAAGGGGCTCCCATCTGGACCCAGCGCGTGAGGTCGGCGATCTCGGCGTCGGGGATCTTGCCGGCGGGCGGCATCTTCAGGGCGCCCGCGTGCCGCACCGCTTGCAACAGCCGGCTCTGCTCCGGGTCGCCGGGTGTGAGGGCCGGGCCGTGGCTCCCGCCCTTCAGCAGCGCGGCGCGAGAGTCCACCCGCAGGCCGCCCATCTGCTGGACGGCGCCGTGGCAGCTTCCACAGCGGTTCGCCAGCACGGGCCGGACCCGCCGCTCGAAGAACTCCTCCGCAGCGGCGTCGCGCCGAGGAGCCGCCGGACGGGCGAGAGCGGCCCCCGCGACCAGAAGCAGTGCAAACGAAACAACTACACCCCGCATCAGCTACTTCCCCCGCCGCGCTGACGCCAGCGCCGCCGCTCCGAACACGCGCTTTCCGCCCAGGTAGGTCTGGAGCACGCGGGCGTCGCGGATCTGGTCCTCCGGACAGGTGAGGAGGTCCCGGTCCAGGACGATAAAATCGGCCAGCTTGCCGGGTTCCAGTGAGCCGACCTCATGCTCTCGGAACAGCAGGTAGGCGTTGTTGCGCGTGTAGAACCGGATCGCCTGCTCGCGGGAGAGCGCCTCTTCCGGATGGAGCCGCCCCTCGTAGCCTTTGGCCTTCCGGGTGATCGCCACCCACATGCCCAGGAACGGATTATACGGGTTCACCGAGCGCAGCGAGCCGATCTTCTGCATGTGGTCCGACCCGCCCCCCGCCACGGCGCCCGCCGCAAACAGGCTGCGCAGCGGCTGGAAGTAGCGGAGGCGGTCATACCCGAACTGGGCGACGAGGGTCCGGGTGTCCAGGTAGAGCCACGCCGGCTGGATGTCGGCCACCACGCCCAGCTTCGGGAGCAGCGCCACGGCCTCCCGGCTCATGAAGTTGGAGTGCGTGATGCAGGGCCGCGTGGGCCGCACGGGTGTTGTGCGGTTGATCTCCTCGTAGACGTCCAGCAGGGTGTGGACCGCCCCGTCGCCCACGGAATGCGCCGTAAACTGGAGCCCCGACTCCACCGTCGTCCGCACGATGGGCAGCAGCCGCTCGCGCGGGATGAACAGCACGCCCCGGTACTCGGGATCGGTAATCGAGTAGATCTTGCTGACGCCCCAGGGCTGGCGCATGTAGGCGCTGCCGGTGAGCATCCCGCCGTCCAGGTAGGTCTTGATCCCCACGATCCGCAGCAGGGGGTCCGGCTTCCGCAGTGGGTCGGCGGCGATCTTGCGGATCACGTCCTGGATCGCTTCCACGGGACCCAGCGTATCCACGTGCTGCGAGACCGCGATACGGACAGAGAGATCACCCGCCGCGCGCATCCGCCGGTAGCGCTCGATGGCCTCCGGCGCGGCGTCCCGGTCCGCGATACTGGTGATGCCGGTGGCGTTGTAGTCGCGCAGCAGCTCGAGCGTGCGCCGGTACTGGTCCTCGGCCGTCGGCTGGCGCCCGGCGGGCTTCACCTTCACGTAGCGGGTCATGCTCCGGAGGATGCCCGTCGGCTCCCCCGTCTGCGGGTCCTTCTCGAAGTAGCCGGGGCCGCCGTCCGCAATCCGGAAATCACGGTCGATGCCGCTCTCCCGGAGCGCCCGGGTGTTCAGGGAGGCGTCCGGGCCGGTGGCGAAGAGGACCGGGTTCGTGGGGGCGACACGGTCCAGCTCGGCGCGCGTGGGGTAGCGCTGCTCCTTAAGACGGGTGATGAACACCTGCCGCACCTGCACCCATTCCCCGTCCGACAGCGCCTCGGCCCGCGCCCGGATGTAGTCCAGCACGTCCTGAACCGTCTCCATGACCGGGATCGGGTGGTCGAACTCGACCATACTGGCCGCAGACGGATGTGTGTGCGAGTCGATCAGCCCCGGCAGCACGCACCGCCCGCGCAGATCCACGAGCCGGGTGCGCGGTCCCTTCCGCTTCAGAACCGCCTGGTTGCTCCCCACCGCCGCGACACGCCCGCCCTCGACCGCCAGCGCCTGCCCGATGGAGAAGCGCCCGTCTACGGTGACGATCTTCCCGTGGTGCAGAATCAGGTCCGCATCGGCCGACGCCCGCCGCGCCCCCACGCACGCGCTCACGCAGGCTAGTAGGAAGATACCTTTGCTCACATCACGCATCACTACACGCCCCATTACAGCCACAGCGCGGCTATGTCGCAGTCGAACAACTCAACACAGACGGACACAGAGATTACAGAAGAACACAGAGCGGCTGCGCCGCATTCGAAGGGACCGCCGCCCCAACAACAACCCTCTCCGGGTCCTCTCTGCGTTCTCCGCGCCTGTGCGGTTCAAATCCGGATCGTCTTCTCCGTGTCCCTCGCCGTGAACTCCGTGGCTCCGTGGTGCAAACCTCCCAGCAGCCTCACCCGCCGAAGAGCCCGGGAATGCCCCGCGAGTCGGAGATCAGGTTCGCCGTGCGGAGGGGGGCGCCGGTGTCCAGGCCCATCATGGTATAGACGCTGGCCGTCCGCATCTCGGGCGTCACGGGCGTGCTCGCCGGATAGGCGCCCTGCGCGTCGCTGGCGCCGATCACCCGGCCGCCGGGAATGCCCGCCCCGCCGATGAGATAGGAGTAGACGAAGGGCCAGTGGTCCCGGCCGCCGCTGCCGTTGATCTTCGGCGTGCGCCCGAACTCCCCGCTGATTACCAACAGCGTCCGCTCGTAGAGGCCGCGCTGAACCAGGTCGGCGATGAGCGCGGAGCAGGCCCGATCCAGGATCGGCGCCTGGTGGTCCTTCAGGCGGCCGTGGTTGTTCTCGTGGTTGTCGAAGCCCCAGTTCTCAATCGGCTTCTCCTCCCAGTTCACTTGCACGTAGCGGACGCCCGCCTCGACCAGCCGCCGCGCCAGCAGGCAGCCCTGTCCGAAGCGGTCCCGGCCATAGCGGTCGCGCACGGCGTCGGTCTCCCGCGCCAGGTTGAACGCCTCTTTGGCCTGCGGCGACGTGGTGAGGGCGATGGCGCGCTCGTAGGCCGTTCCCATGCCGCGCGTGGCGTCCGTCTCGGCCTTCCGCTGGAAGCGGTCGATCTGGCGCCGGAGGCCGTCCCGCCGCACCAGCCGGTCGACGCTCATCCCCGGCGGCGGCGAGAGGGAGGGCTGCTTCTCGACGGGCGCGAGGGGGTCCGCAATCCGGAACGGCTGGTGGGAGTTGCCCAGGAAGCCGCCGTCTTGCCCCGTGTTCGGCACGGGCGAGTCCAGCATGTACGGGCCCACCGCCACGAACGCGGGCAGCGCGCCGCGCGGACCCTTGAACCGGTCCACCACCGACCCCATGTTCGGGCTCTCGACGCCCGGCAGCTTCGGCATCCCCGTCTGCGCGGAGTGGGCGCCGTTGCCGTGGACGTCGCTCTCGTGGTGGGCCGAGCGGACGATGGTGTACCGGTCAGCCAGCTTCGCCAGCCCCGGCAGCAGCTCGCCGATGCGGATGCCGGAGACATTCGTCTCAATCGGCTTCACCGGCCCGGCGATCTCGGAAGGAGCCTCCGGCTTGGGGTCCCAGAGCTCGTGCTGCGGCGGCCCGCCCCAGAGGAAGAGGAAGATGCAATTGACGTCAGGGTCCGGACCCGCAGCCCCGGCCGCACGGCTCCCGAACAGGTTCGATAGCGAGAGGCCGAGACCGCCCGCCGCGCCGACCTGCAGCAGCTCCCGGCGGCTCACTCCCTGGCAGGTTCGTTGAACTCCCGGTCCCCAGATCCGATACATGCGTTCCTCATTCCAAAGCAGCGTCGGATCAATGGGACAACCGGGCGCGGCCGGGGATGCAGACGATTGCGTTGAGGTTCGCACGCCAGCAGAAGATGACGCCTACCCCACCCAGGGGTGCTGCCCGCCGTCCGCCCGGATCACCTGGCCGCTGACGTACTGGGCCGCCGGAGTGGCAAGGAACAGGACCACCGACGCGATCTCGTCCGGGCGGCCGTAGCGCTCCAGCGTCCCCTCCTCCACCAGCCGCTCCTCGTCGATGGGGTGGATCGCCAGGAACCGCTGGGTTACCGTGCCGCCGGGGGCGACGCAGTTCACCGTAACGTTGTGTGGCCGGAGCTGCGCCGCCAGGCAGCGGGTGTAGTGGTGGACGCCGGCCTTTGCCACGGCGTAGATGGCGCCGCCTTCGCGCCCGTACGTGCCTGCCGTGCTCCCGATGGTGATGATCCGCCCGCTCCGCCGATCGCGCATCTCCGGCGCCACTTCCCGGCAGCAGAGGATGCAGGTGAGCAGGTTGCGGTCCAACACCGAGCGGATGTCGGCCACGGAGATGTTCAGGCAGTCGTCGCCTTCCGGACGGCCGCCCTTGCCCGCGCTGGTGCCGCCCGCGCCGATGTCGCCGCCCGCGCAGGCCACCAGGAGATCGATGCGGCCCCAGCGCGCGCGGATCTCGCCTGCAATCCGCGCCACCTCGGCTTCGTCGGTCAGGTCGCCGTGGACCACGAGCGTCTCGCCGCCGGCGGACGCCGCGATGTCTCGCGCCACCTGTTCCATCGACTCCCCTTCGTCGAACGCCTTCGGCGAGTCGGGCCGCGTGCCATGCACCGCCACGAGGGCGCCCGCCGCGCACAACCGCTCCGCCAGCACCCGACCGATGCCCCGCGACGATCCCGTCACCCACGCCACCTGCCCCGCCAGCGGCTTCGCTTCAGACAACGTCTCTCCTCCATCGATCATGGATTACGGCTCCGACAACCTGAAACCTGAAACCCTACTCCGCCAGCGCCGGCAGGCCCAAAAGATGTAGATCGCGGGGATTCTCAATGGTAAAGGCGAACCGCACCGTCCGCTGCTCTCCCGGCGCCATCTGCAGCTCCCAGGCGTGGCCACCCAGCTCGTCCTCGCGCGTGGCGGGCGGGCGGATCTCCGTCCGGCGCACCTTCACCGTCTCATGCCGCGAGACGGGGATCTGCTCCAGCACCGTCACCGTAGCCGGCGCGGCGCCCAGGTTCACGACCTTGACCTCGTAGGCGTACGTCGAGCGGCGGACGTCCAGCAGGAGCCGCTTTTCCACGCTGCCTTCCACCAGCCGCCGCTCCACCTGGATGCGGTCGTCCACCCCCAGGAACAGCTCGAACTCCTGCTTGGGCCCGATGGTCTTCAGCCGGGTCGTCCCCACGAACTCCTCTTCGTGGAACAGGTTCGCGGCGCCCGCCAGCAGGACCATCCCGCTGTCATTCACCACGCGCGCCCGGCGGTAGGCCTGCGTCACCAGCTTCGGCGCCGTGACGTAGTCGAAGCGCGCTCCGAACTCGTGGAACGCCAGCCGGACCTTGTGCGGCGACCCGTCGCTGGGGACGTCCGGCCGTCCCGGCGCCTTGAAGCTCACCGTCGCGCCCCTGTCCTGCACCTCGGCCGCCGCCTCTACGGCTAAGGCCAAGGGCGCTGCGGCCGCCATCGGCGCGGGAGCCGCCCGGGCCGCAACTGCCTCCTCCAGATCCTCATCGTCATCCTCTGCTGCGCCCCGCCGCGCCTTCCGGCGGACCGGACCTGCGGCGCCATACAGGGGCTCGGATGCGTGCAGATACCAGGGCTGAAGCTCCGGCAAGATGGCGGCCAGCGCCGGGCGGTCGAGAGGGTGAGCGCCACCCCTTCCCACGCCTCGCCAGTCCGCTGCGTCACCTCCGCCAGGTAGCCGAGGGAGAGACGCGCGCCTTCCGCCTCCCGAACGCGGAGGTCGTAGAGCGGCTGCCAGCTCGCGCCCGTCACCTGGTAGGAGACCTCCAGCTCCGTCTCGCCTTCGGCTTCCAACTCGACCAGCACGACGATGCGCCGGCGCTCGGTCGGCCGCTCCCGTCGCAGGCTCTCCAGCTGCGACCGTTCCGCCGCCAGCCGCTTCGCCAGCTCCCGGCGCTCTCGCGCCACCGCCAGCGCCTCGGCGTCGATCACCGCCAACTGGTCGCCGACGAAGGTCCCGATGGCGGCCCCGGCCTCCACGGGCGACCGTCCCAGCGCGATGCCTCGCGCCAACTGCTCTCCCGCCGAAGACGCCAGCGTGTGGAGGAATCCCCGGCGCACGACTAACGCCTCATGCCGCTGCCGCAGCGCCTCGTCCTCCGCCTCCAGCTCCTCGACCCGCGCCTGGAGCTCGGCCACCGGCTGCTCCGGCGGCTCGGCGTGGAAGGTGCGGCGGACGTCCGCGCCCAGCAGCCGCGCCGGGACCGCCGCCCGCGCCGCCGCCCGCGCCGAGTCCGGCAGCAGCGTCTCCGGCAGGTCCTCGACGATCAACTCGTGGAGCCCCGCCGCCAACCGGACCCGGCCGCGCCGCGTCACCCGCGCCCGGTCCACGTAGACCGCCGCCTCTTCGATCCGCGTCTCCACCCGAGTCTCGGTCGCCATGTCTCGCTCTCCAGATCACCAGGGACTCCCACATTGAGGCGCCGGGCGAGCCCGCCCTGCCAGACTGCCTTCCAGAGCTTCGACGAGGGGCCGGACGACTCATTCGCCGAGCATTCCAGGCTTCCAGCCGAATGCTGCGTTCGGTAGCAGGGCGGCGTGTCAGATGGGCAGCAGGTCCTTCTTGAGCGCCTCCAGCGTGCCGTTATCATTCGGGCCATCCCACTGACCAAACCCCGGAAACCCTCCCCAGGCGAAGCACGTCCGCAGATAGTCCACGAAATACTTCCCATCGAATGTGGCGTCGGCCGAGAGGTCCGGGACGACGATGCCGTAAGCTGGCCCTCCACTGGTGCAGATCTTGTGCCACATATCGGGTGCGACCACGACCTCATAGGGTCCGCATTCCTCAATGCCGCACTTGGCAACCCACTCCTGCCAACTCTCATATCCGAACTCGTGGTATTCGCGAGAGTCACTGGAGCCTTTATAGAACCGTAACTCGAACTGCACGACCAGGGCATCCGTTGCCATGTACTCATAGGGCCAGCGGGGGTGATTTCCCACCAGGCTTACATCGCCCACTACTGCGATCCAGGCGCGCGCGGACAAGGCCAGAGGTCCGCAAAGCTCCTCCAGCCACGCGAGGAACTCGGGAGTTTCTTCATTGGGCGGAGCGTGGGGCTGATCCAGGCGACATTCCGTATCCCCGGGTAGATGGAACTCGTACCCGTCCGCACGGAGCCGTTCGATGAGCAGTTCGACGTTCGACCGCACCCGCCCCATCGTCTCGACGGCCACGGCCCACGCGTCCTCGTAATAGCGGGGCTCGCGGACGGCATCGCCGAGCGCCCGGAGCTCATCCCATACTTCGACTCTCTGCCCCGCCTGATACCGTTCCAGGAAAGAAGCCATGCTCGCCCTTTCTGTCCATTGCGAATGAGGCGTGGGAGTCCCCGTTGAAGCGCGGACCGCATCGTCCATTGCCTGCGTGATAGTCGTCTGGCGCCTCGTCATTGGGTGGAACAGCTCATCCACCGCTGCCCGTTATTTGCCGCGCGTGAGAAGCCAGCGACTGAGGCCGAACAGGTGGGCGATGAACAGAATGAACAAGAGAACCATCAGCACGCGCCCGGGCACGCCCAGGCCTGGTAAAAGCGTGGGAGCGAGCTCACGCGCGACCATCACACCCAGCGCCGTCGCCATCAGCAGGATCTCGTAAACGCGGTGTGGCTCCCGGCGGCGGATAGCCTTGACCAGCAGCAGGGGAGCCGCGACTGCCATTCCAGCGCCGAGACCCAACACGAGCCATTGCGTCCAATCCATTCAATGCCGCACCTTTCACCGTCCGGGCCATCCCGGTTTAACGCACGGGTTACTGCCGCTCACCGGCCACAGAAAGCGTAAGGATCTCGTTCACGGGAGGTTCGGTGGGAAACGGCAAGGTCGACAACCCCCGCAGGCTGTCGGCAACCTTCGGTCGCCATGTCTCGCTCTCCAGATCAGCAGGGGCTCCTACATAGAGGCGCCGGGTGCGCCCGCCCTGCCAGACTGCCGTCCAGAGCTTCGACGAGGAGTCGGGCGACTCATTCCCCGTGCATTCAAGGCATCCGGTTTGGGGCTGCTTTCGATGCCGGGCCGCGTGTCAGATTGGCGGCAACTCCTACTTCAGCGCCTTCAGCGTGCGGTTGTCGCCCGGGCGGTCCGAGCACCGAAAACCTGGGAAGCCTCCCCAGGTGAAGCACGTCCGCAGGTAGTTCACGAAGCACTCTCCATCGAACGGCGCGTCGGCCGAGAGATCCGACGCCACGACGCCATCGGGATGGTCCCTTACGCAGATCTTGCGCCAAACACCGGCTTCCATCCTACCCTCCAGCCCACGGTTGTCCCGCACCATCCTCCGTTCGAAAAAACCTCCCCTATCCATAAAGAAACCACTTGACCCTCACGTTACGTGATACCCCAGAATCCGAATTGCCGGAGGGGCGAGGCGATCCGGCGGCGAGGAGCACCATGGCGTACACCGTCAAGCAAGTGGCCGCGATGTCGGGCGTCAGCGTGCGCACGCTGCATTTCTACGATGAAACGGCCCTGTTAAAGCCGGCCTATCATGGAGCAAGCGGCTATCGGTTCTACCAGGAGCCGCAGCTCTTGAGGCTCCAGCAGATCCTGTTCTACCGGGAGCTGGGATTTGAGCTGAAGCAAATCAAGGAGGTTCTGGACCGGGAGGACTTCGAGAAGGTCGCTGCCCTCGAATCGCACCGGAAAGTTCTGCGGCAGAACCTCGAGCGTACCCAACGGCTGATCGAAACCATCGACACCACGATCCAGCACCTGAAAGGAGGCGCCAAAATGCAGGCGGAGGCACTGTTCGGGGGCTTCAGCGTGGCCGCCGGCGAGGATCGGTTCAGTGAGCACATCCGTCTGGGTGAGCTGGGCGAACCGGTTGACTGTAAAGTGTCCGCGCGGGACACGAACGGCGCACTGTGTATCTTCGAGTTCACCGGGGCAGGAGGCGGGCCGCCCCACCTTCACCACGAGCAGGATGAGTGGATCTACGTCCTGGAAGGCGCGTGCTACTTTCAGGTCGGCGCTGAACGATTGCGCCTGACGGCGGGTGAAAGCATCTTCATACCGCGCAAAACCGGGCACGCCTGGGGCTGCAAGAGGGGGGCGCGCTGCAAGATCATTAACGTTTACCAGCCTGCGGGCAGCATGGAAGAATTCTTCCGCGCGGTCAGTAACTCCAGGAACCTGCCGACGGAGGAAGACGTTCTCAATAACACCTACACGGAAGCCCAGGTTGAGGAGGTCTTTCGGTTGTGCGAAGCACACGGGATGTCTGTTACAGGTCCGCCGCCGAGTGACCTGATTGAATGAGCGAGCGGAACGGGCCGCTGAGCGGCGCCGCCGGCGAGGAGCGCTGCTGACAGCAGTCCCCGGCGGCGCTCTCTTGTCCCTTCAGGAGACGTTGAAATCAGACCTGCCGCTCACCGGGTATCGGCAGCGTGGGGATCTCGTTGACGGGAGGTTCAGCGGGGAGCGGCAAGCTCGAGAAACCCCGCAGGCTCTCGGTGAGCCGTGGGAACCAGCCTTCGACGTCGCCCTCCACATAGGCGAGCGCGCCGTCGATAATGAGATACAGGGCGTTGACCGTATGCCCGTCCAGGCAGTGTCCCAGCCTGGCCCAAACCGGCCCCTGAGGGCAGGGGATGTCGAACTCGGCCTTCCCCGCACCTGCGGCGAGATCCCTCCAGGCCACCCGGCCATCGACGAGCACCCGCTCCAGATCCGAAACGTCCCCCCACCTCCCGCGATCCATCCGCCACTCCAGGGCGATCTCGCACGGTCCGGAGAGCCGCCACACGCGCCGCAGGGGACCCGCCTCAATCAACTCCGCCCGGAATCCGGCGGGGTCGTTGGAGCCTTCCAGAGCCAATCGCGCCGGGAGCGGCGAAGACGCGAGCGCGGCCCCGCAGTGGCGGCAGCCCCGCGCAGCCGGTGGAGCCGTTTGCCCGCAGGTCGAACAGCGGACCGGCGGGCAGAGACCCGCAATCCGGTCCGCTTCCCGCTCCTTGCGCTGGAGGTAGAGATGCAGTAAGAGCCGGGCCGTCATCCCCAGCGCCAGTGCGGCGAGCGGGTTCAAGAGACGCCCCGGCGTAGTGAGCAAGTTATGGCGTTCAGGCGCATTCGCAACTCCGGAATCCCCTGCTGCAAGGTAGGCCGTCTGGACGCCGAGTCCCTGCATCGAACGGGCGAAGTTGCCTGGAGCCGCGAAGGACAGATCAGGGACGGGGTGGGAACATCAGACGGGCTCCCGCTCTCCGACGAGCTCCTCTGGACGCGGAACCCCGATGTGCGTAGAATCTCGTGAAGACACCTGCCGTTGAGTTCACAACCAACACATAGCAAGTCGGTGAAAGGCTCCTAATGCCCCCGAAAAGCAAAGCCCTGGAAGCAGCCTCCCGCCCCGACCCTATTGGAGCCGTCGGCGAGTCCGGCGTACACGCTTTCGAGGGAACAACCGACTGGCTAGTCTTCAAGCAGGCGCTGTTGGCAGACCTGGCAAACCTGCGTTCGGATCTGCATAGCTTGCACTTGCTAGCGACACCTGACGTCGGAATACCAGCTGCCGTGCTGGCAGATGCGGACCCTTTACCGAGCCGCCTTCCGGGAAGCGTCAGCAACCTGAATCTTACAGCCCCGCCGCAGCCTACTTCCCAGCAGCGGCGGTGGACCGGACCAGAAACCAACGATGCAGCGTTGGCTGTGGTGCAGATGTGGCTTGCAGAAGGCGAGGCCCGCCCGCCCGGGAGTGAGCCGGAGGAACCCGTGCGGGCGCCTCGCCTGGGAGTGAAAGAGCGGGCGAGTGAGTAGCCGGCTCATGCTCGACAGCAACGTCCTCAGCCTGCTATGCCATCCCAACAAGGCGCTGCCCGACATTCGGGATTGTCTGACCTGGCTGGGAGCGCAGTTGAGTGGCGGCGCAGAAGTTTACCTGCCGGAGATCGCCTACTACGAGCAGCTCCGCGAGTACCTGCGGATCGGCAGCATCAGCGTTACACACCTCAAGATCCTAAAAACGACGCTGCGCTACGTGCCGCTGGATACTCCCATGATCGAGCGGGCCGCCGAGCTCTGGGCGAGCGCCTGGAATAAGAAGCTACCGACCGCTGATAAGCACGCACGTGATGGCGACGTAATCCTGGCCGCACAGGCCGAGGCAGTCGGCGCAATCCTGGTCACGGAGAACGTGAAGCACCTGTCTCGCTATGTCACGACAGAGCGCTGGCGCAATCTTCCGCCCTAGCCCTACAGCCGGCTTTTCACGCCCTACCCTCCGCAGGTTCAGGGGCGCTCCCTCACCATTTCGTATTCTTCACCCTCCCTGAAAGGCCGGGTTCCCGGAATGAGCGACTTCGACGCGGTGCGCAGCCTGATCCGCGAGCGGATGGTGGAGCAATCCATTCCTTCCATCGCCGTAGCCGTCGCGCGGCGCGGCGAAATCCTCTGGGAAGAGGCGTTCGGCTGGGCGGACCGCGAGCAGCGACGGCCGGCCACACCCCACACCCTCTACTCGATGGCTTCCATCTCGAAGCCGATCACGGCCACGGCCCTCATGCTCCTCGTGGAGCAGGGCCGCGTGGATCTCGACCGCCCCATCAACGATTACCTCGGCGACACGCCCGTCACCGCCCGCGTGGGCGACGCTGCGGACGCCACGGTGCGGCGGGTCGCCAACCACACCGCCGGCCTGCCGCTCCACTACCACTTCTTCCCGGCGGACGTCCCGTACCCCCGCCCGCCCGTGGCGGAGACGATCCGCCGCTACGGCAGCCTCGTCACCGCTCCCGGCGAACGGTATCAGTATGCGAACCTGGGCTACGGCCTCCTCGACGAAGTGGTGGCGCGCGTCTCCGGGCGGCCATTCGCCGAGTTCCTGCGCCGCGAGGTGTTCCTGCCGCTCGGGATGCACCGCGCCTCCGTGGATGTCGCGCCGGGACTGGAGCCCTACCAGGCCGCCCGCTACGACCGCAGCCGCGTCCTGCTCCCCTTCTACGACGTGGACCATCCCGGCGCTTCCTCCGTCTTCTGCAGCGCCCACAATC
>Ga0216301_1000129_pt1 | contig 21185 bp, 23 predicted proteins | sample 4hB_Boncat_minus_FD_156203 | JGI IMG/M metagenome (GOLD analysis project Ga0216301, IMG submission 156203) | Terrestrial sediment cell enrichment communities for BONCAT metagenomics from Utah, United States - 4hB_Boncat_minus | ecosystem: Environmental > Terrestrial > Deep subsurface > Rock...
GGTGAGTGGGGTGATAGGGGTGAGGTCGCGACCTTACGGGCAGCTGGAGCCGTCGCTGAAAAAGTTTCCCGCAATCCCAGAGCTGCCGCCCCTCGAAGATTCGTCCTCTCCACCCCCTTCATCTTAAAGCAATCCGCGCATTCTCGCGCTTTTCCAGCGGTCGTGCATCCAAAGATACTGCTCGGGATAGTCCCGGATGACGCTCTCGAGGACAAGGTTGAGCTGGGCGGTAATCACCTCAGCGTCTTTCTCTTGGACATCTGGATCGACCAGAGGGCGGAGCACCACGCGGTACTTTCCGGGGCCAGTGCGCACGCAATAGGAGGGCAGAAGGGCGGCCCCGGTGCGCTGGTGGAGCACCGCTGGCCCCAGGACGGTGCCGCAGGGGTGTCCGAAGAAGGGCACGAACGATTCTCCCGAGTTCTGGTCGGGAAGGAGGCCGATGATCTCTTTCCGCCGAAGCTTGGCCAGCATCTCGCGGGCCGACTTCCCCCGGGATAGCACAGCGATTCCGGTGTTCTCGCGGATCTTCGCGATGCGGTCTTGGATCTCCGAGTCGTTGGCGTCGCGCGCCACAACGGAGATGTGGCGGCCGATGGCGGTGCACCAGTGGCCGAAGCGCTCCCAGTTGCCGAGGTGGGCGGTGACGGCGATGACTCCCTTACCAAGGGCTTCCGCCGCCTCGAAATGCTCGAACCCCTCGACCTCCATGTTGTCCAGCACTTCCTGATGGGTGCGGATGGGGCTGCGCATAAAGTCGGCGGTGACGATGCCGAAGTGTTTGAACACGTCGCGCGCGATCGTCTCCCGACGCTCCGGGGCCCAGTCGGGGAAGGCGAGTTCGAGGTTCGCGTGAGTACGTTCCCGGTGTTTGCGGTCCAGGCGGTAGAGCAGGAGGCCGAGGCGCTCGCCTTTGCGCTCCGCCTTCCGCACGTCGGGCGTTTCGAACGATCGTTGAGCGCGGCCGAAGACGGCGTTGCCTACGTTATTGAGGAGCGCTCTGCGCCGTGATCCCATCGAGACGTGCCTTGATCCACGCCCGGAAGTCGTCCTCGGGGGTCACCCGGACCGCGTGCATCGCGATCAGGAACTCCCGACTGCCGACGTCCGGCCGTTCGCGCAGCTTCACCCAGTCCTTAGCGGTGACCACCACCGGCCGGTCAGCGGGAAGCTGCTCCAGCAGGGTACCCGCGTCGAGGGGGTCGTGGTCAGGGAGGAGGAGGGCGCTGGGGCGTTGGAGCGTGGGGGCATTGGACTGGAGAGCCTTGAGGAACTTGTCTGGCTGGCCAAGGGCGCAGAGGACGCTGTAGTCGGTGGGGGTATCGGCCTCGGTTCCGTCGGGCCGTCGGAACCGGGCCGGTTCAGGCAACACGCGGAAGCGGTCGGGGAGGACGAGGTCGGCGCGGCGGCGGTTGCGGCGGGGCTCCCGGTAGGGGCCGGCGGGCAGGCAATGGCGGTTCTTGGGGTTCGGATCGTCGAGGACGACCGTCAGGTGCTTCTTTAGTGGCAGATGCTGAAAGCCGTCGTCCATCAGCATCACCGCGTGGGGGAAGTGCCCGTGGCAGATCTCCGCCGCCAAGACTCGCCGCCGGCCTACGACAATGGGAAGCTCGGGCGCGAGCCAGCGGAACATGGCGGGCTCGTCACCCCACTCTTTAGGGTCCAGCGGCCCGTCCGGGGCCAAGGTGGCGGCTTCCGCCCGGGGGCTTCCGTAGCCACTCGTGCTTAAGACTACGGAATATCCCAGGTCGCGCAGGACGCCTGCGAGGTGCAGGGTCATCGGGCTCTTGCCGCTTCCTCCGGTCACGAGGTTGCCGACGCACACTACCGGGCAGTGCGGCTCGGCCGCGCGTTTAAGGCCGAAGCGGTACGTGGCGAGGTAGCCCTGCCAACCAGCCGCGTAGAGCCAGGAGGCGGGGGTCAGGGCGAGCCGGATTAGCCGTGGCCCAAAGCCCGTTCCCTCCCAAACCTCCGTCGTATGCATCGCCCCTACGAGGCTCGGTTCAGGCCGCTGACGATTGCCTGGAGGGACGAGGCGCTGGCGTTCGGGTCGACGGCCGCGCCGTAGACCGTCCCCTCGCCCACTCGCATCTGCACGTACGAAGCCGCCTTCGCGTCGGCGCCCACCCCGACCGAGTGCTCTTGGAATGAGAGAACTTCGAAATCGGGAGCCCCCGCCGACCGGAGCGCGTTGCAAAACGCTTCGATCGGCCCATTACCGACGCCCACGACCACTTGGGCCTTCCCCTCGATCCGTACGAGGGCGCGGCACTCTACGTGCTCGGGATCGGTCGGAAGGTTAGAGACGTTGAAGTTGACGAGCTCGTACGGATGGGTCGTCTCCAGGTAGGTTTTGGAGAACGCTTCCCACAGGTCGGGGGCGAGGATCTCCTTACCGGTCGCGTCGGTGATGCGCTGGATGACCTGGCTGAACTCGGGCTGCATCGCCTTCGGCAGGTCGAGCCCGTACTCCTTGCGCAGGATGTAGGCCACGCCCCCTTTGCCCGACTGGCTGTTCACCCGGATAATCGCCTCGTAGTCGCGCCCGATGTCCTTGGGGTCGATGGTCAGGTAAGGCACCGCCCAGATGCCGTCCGTCGATTCCTGCTGGGCCCGCATCCCTTTGTTGATGGCGTCTTGGTGCGAACCGGAGAAGGCGGTGAACACGAGCTCGCCCGCGTAGGGGTGCCGGATGTGGATTGGGTTGTCGGTGCACTTCTGCACGACGCGGATGATCTCCTGCAGGTCGTCCAGCACCAGCTTGGGATCGACGCCTTGCGAGAACAGGTTGAGGGCCAGCGTCACGAGGTCGACGTTGCCCGTCCGCTCGCCGTAGCCGAACAGGGTGCCCTCCACCCGGTCCGCCCCAGCCATCATGCCCAGCTCAGCCGCCGCAATGGCGGCGCCGCGGTCGTTGTGGGTGTGGAGGCTGATGATCGCGGTCTCGCGGTTCCGGAGGTTGCGGCAGATCCATTCGATCTGGTCCGCGTAGACGTTGGGCGTCGCCAGCTCCACGGTGGAGGGGAGGTTCAGGATGATCTTCTCCTCGACCGTCGGCTCCCAAACGTCGACCACCGCTTCGCAGATCCGCAGGGCGTAGTCCAGCTCGGTGCCGGTAAAGCTCTCGGGCGAGTACTCCAGGCGAATGTGGGTTTCCGGCACCGTGGCCTTCAGTTCCTTGATGAGCTTCGTCGCGCTAACGGCGAGGCCGGTGATCTCCTCTTGGCCCATCCCGAACACGACCCGGCGCTGCAGGGTCGAGGTGGAGTTGTAGAGGTGGACGATGGCTTGCTTGGATCCCCGAATGGAATCGAAGGTACGGCGGATCAGGTGCTCGCGGGCCTGGGTCAGGACCTGGATCGTGACGTCGTCCGGGATCAGGTTCCGGTCGATCAGGGTGCGGACGAACTGGAACTCGACTTCGGACGCGGACGGGAAGGCGACCTCGATCTCTTTGAAGCCCAGCCGGACGAGCAGGGCGAACATCTCGAGCTTCTCTTCGAGGTTCATCGGCTCGACGAGCGCCTGGTTGCCGTCGCGAAGGTCGACCGAGCACCACACGGGGGCGGCGTCGATGGTCTTCGAGGGCCACTGCCGATCGGGAAGATCGACCGGGGGGAACGGACGGTACTTCCGCCAAAGCTCCTTCTGCACGTCCCCGTTATGACCCATAGCCGACGGGCGGTGCACCGTAGCCCCGGCAAACGGTCCGTGATCGTTCAGGTTAGGTGGAAGGTGAGGTCGTCCGCCTCATACTCATCCTTCGGCGGCTCGACCTGCCGAAGGCGCACCTCGAACCGTTCGCTGACGACGTGGCCGTGCGTCCCAAAGCTCAGTTCGAAGTCGGTGCGGATATGGTCGCCCGCGCGGCGGAGGTCCATTCCGGTGAGGTCGTTGGCGTCCAGTCGAAGCTTGGCCTCCTTTAGCCCCTCCCAGACCAGCTCCATGGCGACCGTCAGGTTCTGCTCGTCGGTTTCCCCTTGCGCCAGGTCGGTGTACACGACCTCCATCACCAATCGGTCGCCGGCCCGCTCGTACCGCAGCACCCGGATCACCGCGTCGTGAAGGGTCGGGTAGTAACCGAAGAGCTGCCGCAGCATCCCCCCGTCCGTGGTTTCCGCCCAAACGGCGTCGCTCTCTTGCATGGCTCTGGATGATCGAAATGATCTGGACGATCAGGATGGATCAAAATGATCCGGATCATCCCGATCAATCCCATCATTCTGATCATCTAGATCCATCCGAAGCGCATGCCAACCCTCTTCACCAAGATCATCAACCGGGAGATCCCGGCGGACATCGTTTACGAGGACGAGCACGTCCTCGCCTTCCGCGACATCGATCCGAAGGCCCCGGTGCACGTACTCATCATCCCGCGTCAGGAGATTCCGGGGCTGGCCTCCCTGCCGGACGAGGGCGACCACCTGCACATCCTCAATGCGGCGAAAAAGATCGCCGAGCAGGAGGGCCTTACCTCGGGATACCGCTTGGTGATCAACCAGGGGGAGGACGCGGGACAGTCGGTGCCCCACCTTCACGCCCACCTGTTGGGGGGACGGAAGCTTTCCTGGCCTCCCGGCTAGGGCCGTATCCTAGCTCCAGTTCTGGTCGGACTTCAGGTTCAGGCGCTTGGCCGCTTCCCGGACGTCGCGCAGATCGACGGGATCGCTGAGCGGGTCAGGGTCCAGTTCGGTTACTCGGTTCAGAGTCTTCTGCCAGCAACGCAGCTCCTCGACGTACGGGGCGAAGGGAACGCGCCGCAGCTCCGGCCCCTCCAGGTCGAAGAGTCCGTTGTGCAGCCACTTGCCGTTGTGCCAGTCCGGCATGTCGGCGGCGGGGAAGAGGCACACCCCGTGCAGGTCGATCCCCTTATTAACCGCCGCGAGTGCCTCCTGCATCACGTCGTTCAGCCATGCGGGCCGCCCGTCCCCGAGCCCGCTGGTCTCCCCGATGATCATCGGCCGCCCGTACCGTTCGTGGGCGAGGCTCAGGAGGTCGCAGAGCGGCTTGATGCGGGGGTCTTTGGGTCCCAAGGCCTTGTGCGGGCCGTTCTCTTGAAACTCCATCTGCCCGAACGAGTAGCAGTTGACCCCCACGATGTCCAGGATCTCCGGCGAGCCGCCGTGCTCGGGGTGCTTTCGGCCCGCGATAATGTCCCACGCGTAGAAGGTGTCCTCGAAAGTCTCGTTCCACGCCTCGTCTGCCAAGTCAGGGCGGTCCTCCGGCGGCACGACCAGCACCAGCGGATCGATGTGGACCATCCGCGCCTCGGGATCGACCTCGCGGATCGCCTTCGCCGCCGTGATGTCCGCCCGGCACAGGGCCTCCCGCAGCCGGAACCGGTCCTCGCGCGTTTTCAGGTTCGGCGGCACCCAGCCCCACTCGCCGCCGATAAACGAGAAGAACGTGATCTCGTTGATGGGGGTGAAAAAGTGCGGCCCCGGCCCGCGCGGCACCACGTGCTCGGCCACCGCCCGGCAGTAATCGGCAAAAGTGGACGCGAAGTCGTCCGCGAACGGGTTCAGCCGGTCGGGATAGCCGTAGTGGCACAGGTCCCAGATCGGCAGCACCTTGTGCTTGGCCTGCGCCTCCAGGAACGGCTCGATCATGCTGAAGTCGTAGCCGTCCCCCTTGTCCACCATCGGCCACGGCACCCCCTCCCGGGCCACCGCGAACCCATGCTTGGCCAGAAGCGCGTAGTCCTCGTCCGCGTACTCGTAGTGGCGAGTCTCCGCCGTCAGGTCGCGACGCCCCTGGTCTTTCCAAACGAAGGTCGAGCACTCGAACCCCGAAAGGAAGAAGGTGGGGAAGATGCCCGGTTCCGCGTTTGCAGCCATGGGTCAAAGAAGCCCCCCGCCGCGTTGAGGTTCCGGTTAGTTCTAGGCGAACTGAAACTCAGGGGCGGCAAAAATCAGCCGACTCACGGCGGCCGCGGTCTGATTGGCGTTTTGAGGGGTCACCGTGCCCCCGCTTGCCTTCTGACCGGCCGCGAGCAGGATCTTCGTTCGCTCGGGCCGGAGGGGCGCGTCGAAAAGGGCGGTGAGCCTCTTCACGACGCCCGCGGGAGTGGGATCGGCCTCGAAGAGGCGGTAGGCCGGATACCGGATCGGGTTTCGGGCACCCTGTCCCGTGCCGAACAGCCGGTCGGCCCAAGCGATGCGCTCGACCATGGTCGCCGACGTGATCCAGGCTTGGCCACCGTCCCACCCTGCCACGTCCGGCGGGTACATCAGCCACATCCCCATGTTCTTCATGGTCAAGGTCGCCCCGATCGCCGGTCCGATGACCGGCCTGGGTACGGATTCGCCGACGGTGGAAATCTGCTGGGCCACGGCTTCGCCCACCCCGAGCTGGCGAAGGGTCGTGACGACGAAGTCGACGGGATTCTTGGCCACCGCTCGTTCGGCCTTGGCCGAGTAGAACTCCCGCGAGGTCATCATTGCCCGCAGCAACGCCTTCGTGTCGAGGTTCGCCTCTCGATAGGTCCGGGCGAGGCGGGTGACGAGCGCGGGTTCGGGCTTGGTGTAGACGAACCACTCCCACAGCTTCGTCACCAGGTACTCGGCGGTCCGGGGGTGGTCGCAGAGGAGGTTCAGGACGTCCTCGCCGCTCAGGTTCCCCGTCTTGCCGAGGACGGTCTTCTCCTTCGCGTCGTGGCGCAGGGGGCGGAATAGGAACTCCGCGGACGTCCGTCGCATTTTTCCGTTGCGCCGTAAGCTCCAGCCGGTAAAGGCGCGGGCGGCTTCTTGAACGTCCTTCTCGGAATAGTGGCCGATGCCGAGGGTGAACAGCTCCATCACCTCACGGGCAAAGTTCTCGTTGGGCTTTCCCGCTACGTTCTCCTGGTTGTCCAGCCAGTAGAGCATGGCGGGGTCCTTGCTGACCTCGGTGAGCAAGGTGCGGAAGTTGCCCACGGCGTTTCGGCGCAACGTCTCGTTCTGGTCCAGCATCATGAGCGGCCCCTTGACCTTGCTGGCGCTGGTCGCGAAGTGGTCGTGCCAGAAGAGGGTCAACTTCTCCTGGAGGGGCCGACGGGTCGTGAGCAGCCGGAGGGTCCACCAGTTCACCACGGCGGGCATGGGGACGACGTTGTTCTTACGGTTGCGGAGCGCCTCGATGTCCAGCACTGGGGCTTCTTCCACCCGCTCAAAGTCGAGAAGCCGTTCGGCGGCGCCGGAGAGGCCGCTTCTCAGGTAGTACTCGAGCTCCGCCTCACTGGCACCCAAGCCGAAGCGGCGGAGTAGGTGGGCGCACTTCTCGCGGTCGGTCGCCAGGGCCATAGTCGTGGAGACGGAGCGGACGGAGGCTAGTTCAGTAGCAAAACGGGGTCCGGAGCGATCGTCGCTCCGGACCCCGTTCGAAAATCGTGGGTCCTTACGCCTCTTTGGCGTCGGTGGCGTTGTAGGTCGCCTCGTTGACGAACTTGTAGAGGGTCGTGCCCTCGTAGTCCGCCATCAGTGCGTAGCGGGTCTGCTCGCCCGTCTTCGTCTTCCGGATCATCTTCTTCTTTTTGATGTTGGCGTCGGCTACGTCCACGTGGGACCGGGTCTTCAGATTGTAAAACTGCATGTTTCCCTCCTCATCCGGGGTTGACTCGCATCCCCCGTCGGTTGTTCGTTCGACAGGAGCATATCATAAACCAGGTTCAAAGGAACCTACGCTTTTTTGTTCCGTGTGCGAAGGTTCCGCGGCTGCTGCCTGGAAGCCCGTTGCGGAAGCGTATTTTGCGCAATTTCCAGATGCTGGCAAATGGTCCTGAGGACTTAATAGTTTTCGGTACACCATCGAAACAGTGCACCATCTAGCCCTGAAGAGACGTCGTAACAAGTAAGCATATCGTCGCAAGGGTCGCGATAGGACGAAGGCCCTAGCTTCGAAAAGGCAAATCCGTCGCCTGAGGCGGAACAACAAGGTTGAAACTGAGTCAGTAGTACAAGCTGAACCGTCAACGTTGCAAAATGTGCGTTATGGCGCATTGTTGTGCCTGTTACAGGCGTCAAACAGATAAAGAACCATGAAAGAAAGACGTTCCCGCGAACCTAACGTGGCTCCTGCCCCAACCGTCATGGACGAGGCAAGGGCGTACGAAGAGCACTCGCTAAAGGAGCTGCGCGCTGCCGGTTATCGCATCACGATGCCCCGCGTCCAGGTCATCCGAGCGCTCGCTGACACTAAGAAGGCTCTTAGCGCCTACGCGATCCACGAGAAGATCATTTCCGGCGGCGGAAAGATCGATGTCGTGAGCGTGTACCGCATCCTATCGACTCTGCAAGAAGTCGGCTTGATCCACCACATCGGCGTGGTCGACGGCTACTTCCCGTGCCGCATGGCCGACTGCCACGGCAAGCGCTCCGAGGTCATGGTCGACGACCAGACCGGCGACGTGATGGAGCTTCGGCTTCCGCAGTCGATGGTCGACGCGATCGAAGAGCAGGCCCAGAAGAACGGCTTCGAGGCCACGCAGATCAAGGTCGAGATCAAGGGCAACCTGATTTCGAACAAGCGCTAAGGCAACGACGACATCAAGGGAAGGGGGCCCGGTAGAGCGTGCTCTACCGGGCCCCCTTCTCGTTTGCACGTTCAGACAGCTTTAATGCAATGTCATCCTGAACGCAGTGAAAGATCTCCTCCACCAGGGTGTCCTTCCGGAGTGGGTCCCGTAGAATAGGCGGGTGCTAGACAAGGCCTACTTCGTCTACATCGTCGCTAGCCAGAATCGCGTTCTGTACACGGGCTTTACTGGCAAGCTGGGCACCCGTATGTGGCAGCACAAGACCCGGACCTTCTCTGGTTTCAGTTGTCGTTACGGCTGCGACCGGCTGGTCTGGATGGAGATGCACCCGGACCCTCACGCGGCAATTGCGAGGGAGAAGCAGATTAAGGGGTGGGCGCGCAAGAAGAAGGTGGCCCTTGTTCAGGAAGCGAATCCTTTTTGGGTGGACTTGGCGGCGGAGTGGTTTGACCCAGAAGAGGTTGAAGCCGCTAAGCAGAGGAACCTAGGCCAAAGTCAGGCCCCTCCCGCCATGTCATCCTGACCCTGAGGCACGAAGGGCAAGAACCTCTTCCTAATCACCCTGCTGGGGGAGATCCTTCGTCGCAGGCTCCTCAGGATGACATGGCAGGGGCAGTAGGGGGGCGGTGGTTGACGCTCCATGGACGAAGCTTGAATCTCTACGAAGGAGATGTTGCGAGCAACATCCTAAGCTATGTATCCGCGCTAGCACGTTAGACGGTGCCTCGCTACACCAGCCACTCCCAAAGCAAAGGCGGGGCCTCCCAAAGGAAGGCCCCGCCTACTACCTCAAGCTACTCCCGGCTTAGAACGTAACCTTCGAATCCACGATTCGCGTACCGTCGGTGCCGTAGCGGGTGAACTTGACGCGGCGGCTTTCGCCTTTCTTCACCGACTTCATCGCCTCGACGAGGCCAGCGGCGCTGTCGACGGCTTTGTCGCCGAGGAACTGGACGACGTCGCCGGGCTTCATGCCGAGGCCGGCGGCGACCGATCCGGGGACGACGCTGGTGACGACGGCACCCTTCACGTTCGCCGGGATGTTGAACTGCTTGCGCAGCTCGGGCGAGAGGTTGTCCACGCCCACGCCGAGGCGGGGCTGACCGTCGGTAACCGGGGGCACGACCTGCACTTCCGGGCCGTCCTCACCGAAGGGGTTCTCGAATCCCGGAGGAAGCTGGAACCTCGGGAACGGCGAACGCTGGCCGGGCCGCTGTTGAGGGACCGGGGTCGGTCGCGCTGGCGGAGTGGCCAGCTTGACTTGCGCTGTCCGTCGCTGCCCGTCGCGCAGGTACTCCACCTCGACGGTGTTGCCAGCTGCGTACTGCATCATGCTGTTGCGGAGGTCGATGGAGCTTCGGATCGGGGTCTGGCCGATGCGGACCACGACGTCGTTCTCCTTCAATCCGGCCATGCCGGCGGGGCCGTCGCTCGGAACGGTGGTCAGTACGGCACCGCCCTCGACCTTCAGTTCCGCTCGCTTGTACTCCTTCAGGGTTTCCGGCACCACGCCCATGTAGGCGCGGGTGATCTTGCCCTTCTGGATCAAGGTGTCAGCGATGAGGCGGGCCTGGTTGCTGGGGATGGCGAAGCCGATGCCGGCGCTGCCGCCGGAGGGGCTGTAGATCGCGGTGTTAATGCCGATGACCTGGCCGTCAATGTTCACGAGCGGGCCGCCCGAGTTGCCCATGTTGATGGACGTATCGGTCTGGATGAGGTCCGCGTACACGCGACCTTGGATCTCTGTGTCGGCACGGTGGAGAGCACTGACGTGGCCGACGGTGACGCTGTTCTCAAAACCGAACGGCGCGCCCACCGCCATCGCGAACTGGCCGGGCCGGACCTTCGAGCTGTCGGAGAACGAGAGCGTCGGGAGGTCCTTCGCTTCGATCTTGACGAGGGCGATGTCGCTGTCCTCGGCGCGGGTCACTTTGCCAGGAAACTCTCGTCCGTCGCGCAGGGTCACGGTGACCTTGCTGAAGTTGCCGACGACGTGGTCGTTGGTGATGATGTAGCCGTCAGGCCGGAAGATGAAACCGGAACCCTGGCCGCCCGCCACGGGAACGCGCTCACCGTTGGGGCCCTGTTGCCGCTCGTTGACGGACTTGATGTCCACGACCGCCGGCCCGACGAAGTCGGCCAGGTTCGCGAACGAAGCGTCCAAGTTGCGGAGCTCGGCCATGCTCTCCGCACTGGGACTGCTGATATGGCGCGGCGCGAACGTCTGGACTTGTTGCGCCACCGCCTTGCTGACGGTCGCGCCGGTGTACACGGTCCCCATGCACACGGCGCCCAGAGCGAAGCCGGCTGCGAGTGTGAAGTAGGTGCTCTTCGGCGTCTTGATTGTGGGCTTCATAAGAGTCGTTTCCTCAGTGCCTTCGGAGGAGACTACCGCCGATCGCCGCAGGTTCTCGCGGGGATTGCGGCTTTCGTGCCTCGATTCCGATAGCGCGGAGGGTTTCTACTCTTGTCAACGTCGGAACCAGGGTAGTGGGTTCCAGACCTAGAGGGTCGGTAGGACTCTGAGTTTGGGCAATCCTGAGCAGCACCTGAGGCTGGGCTTCTGCCCGCTCGATAAAGGCGCTCAGAAGCTGCTCACGCAGGCGTGGGCTTAGGTCCGACACCAGCAACAGCCGCACACCGCGGTACTCCGCAGGGGTGCTGTTCTCGATCGACTTGACGTTGAAGTTGCTGCCCCGGGCAAGCCATTGGTAGACGGTGGCGCGAACGAGGCCGTCCGAGATGCGCAGGGCGACCGACTTCCATCGGCCAGCCTCGCTGAGCTGCATCTCCTGGAGCCGGAACCCCATCGGCATGTTCACCGGCATCAGGGGCTGGAAGCCCATCTTGGTGTAGGCCGATCGGGAGTTCAGCGTCGGCGGCTTGCTGTAGACCAACGTCTGCGGCGTTCCCACCGGCTGCAGCTTGAACCGGCTGGCTCCGATAGAGGCGAGGTAGCGAATGTCCTTTGTGTCGTAGAACACCGTCCGCGCTCCGTTGTCCGCCACCGACTCCAGCCGAAGCGGATAGTACGTCCTCTCGTCGATGTAGTAGCGACGCACGTCCATCGCCGAGTTGCGAGGGACGGCGGTGACGCACAGGGTGTTGCGGCCCGCGATCCGCACCGGCTCACCGAACTTGAAGCTGTAGTTCTGGGAGGCTAGGTTTATCCGCCAGTCGGCATCGCAAGGCGACTGCTGGGGAGAGTCCTGGTCGATCAGCAGGTTTCGGTCAGGGAAGTAGATCTTCGACCGCTCACCGTCGTCCACCGACTCGACGCCCGCGAGCCGCAGCGGCTGGAGGATGGTGTGGTGTACCCGTCCCCCTCGGTCGCGTTCGACGCGCACCGTCTGGTAGGTGCCCTCGTTCGCCGGGTCCCGTTGTACGATGATCGCTGCGACGTTAACGGGAAACACCCGCTGCATGCTGCGGAGCAACGCCTCGCGGGGACTCAGGGCCTGCCCGCCGGCGAGCGAAAAGGGGGTAAGCGCTGCCAGCGTGGTGAGCCCGATAAGTTTCTTAAGGTTGGTCGCCATAGTCCGACGCGGAGATCACCGGCGCCCCACTCATGGGGTCGGAACCGGTAGCGTAGATCTGGTCGCGTTGAACCTCGAAGGCGATGTTCTTGTCCTTGACGGGAGCGGCCACCGGATCGGGGCGGCCAGATGCGGAAAGGAAGGACATCGTCAGCGCCATGGAGCAGGCGGCGATGCCAGCGAACGCGAACAAATTGTAACGACGCACGGGAAGGCGCTCAGGCGTCCGGAGTTCATCTGGACGAGAGCGAATAACGCTAGCGACGAGTCGCTGCTCAAAATCAGGGGTGGGCTCGGGCACCTGCAGGCCCCCCAGCAAGTGCTTGAGGGAACTCATCGCCTCGTACTCTTCAGTGCAGGCCTGGCAAGAACCGAGATGGGCGCGCATGTCCGCGAGCTCACGGCCCACGAGCTCACGGTCCAAGTAGGCCGACATCAGGTCCTGGGCGGTTTTACAGTTCATCGGAGAAACTCCTGTAGGTCTCGGGCGCGTGTTTCAGGAGGTGGTCCCGAAGTTGCTTTCGGCCCCGATGGATGCGAGACCTTACCGTTCCCACGGACGTTCTCATAATCTCGGCGACCTCTTCATACGCAAGCCCTTCTACGTCGGCAAGGAGGACCGCCGTTCGGAACTCGGCCGTCATCGCCATTAAAGCGCGCTGAACCGGTTCCTCGAGGGCTCCCTGCATCATCATCTTATCAGGAGACGCTTCGTGATCGGGAAGTTCCCAAGTCGAAGTGCCATCCGTGCCTGCGCCTTCCAGGCTGGTGGTTCGGATCCGGCCCCGTCGGCGCACCAGGTCGATGTGCGCGTTGGTCATGATCCGGTACAGCCAACTGGTGAACGGGAGGCTGTCGTCGTAGCGGTGAAAGAACCGGTAAGCACGAAGGAACGACTCTTGGACCAAGTCCTCGGCTTCCGCCGCGTTCCCCGTCAGTCGGTAGGCCAGGGCGTAGGCCTGCTTGTGCGAATCCCGAAGCAAGCTCTCGAAAAGCGAGGCTCGGTCTCGCGCAGTGCGTTCTTTCTCTCTCACGGCAACGAACATCATTTGCAGACAACCTGTGCAGTCGGAGGCAAGTACGCAGCCATAGGGGTCGAGGGTTCCGGCATTGGGGGATTTTGGATTTCGGATTGGGGATTTTGGATTGGCGGAACCTCTGGGCTCGTAAGCCATGGCCGCCGATCTCCCTCCGAAAATCCAAAATCCGCAATCCAAAATCCAAAATCAGCTGGCTCGTCGTCGCAGCATGCTGCTGAACAGCGAATCGAACACAATCCCGGGGCTGCCGTTCTGAAGGATCCTTCGGTGGGCTTCGATAGTGAGGTGGGTCCAGCGGGGGTCGGCGCTGGGTTCGCGGGCCAGGAAGGCGGCTAGGAGGTCTAAGCCTTCGGCGTTGGCGTTGCGGGCTCCGCCACCGGCGTCCAATCCCTCGCAAATGGCTCGGAACTCGTCGCCCACTGCCAGGGCCTCGCCCGGTTTGCGATGGGGAAGGCGCCGGGCAAAGTCCGCGAGGCGACGGTAGCGGTCCTTTCGGTCAAGGATCTGGCGCAGCCGTCCCGGCGCTCCCTCCGAAAGGCGGAGGTCGTCCTCGGTTGCCTCGGGGAATTGGCGTCGCAGCTCTTCCTCAGTCGGAAGCTCGCAAGCGACCGCGAGGCAGCGGGAGAGGATCGTGGGCAGGACGCCGCCGACGGAATCGGTGGTCATCACGATCTTCGCGTGGGGGTGGGGCTCCTCGAGGGTTTTGAGGAGCGCGTTCGAGGCGTCGGCGTTCATTCGGTGCGCGTTTTCGATCAGGGCGACCTTGTGCCGCGACATCAGCGGGGAAGTTCGGAAGAACTCCTTCAGCGGAACCGTCTGTTCCTCTTCTGGCCGCGGGTCCGGGTGGACGGGGTTGATGGAGGCCAGCCGGATGAGGTTGCTCTTTCCCCCCGGGGAAATCCGAAGGAAGTCCGAGCTGTTGCCGCGTTCGAACGCTCCGCACGCGCGGCACTCGCCATCCGCGCCTTCAGCGGTCGGCTGACGACAGAGCCAGGCTTGAGCCAGGGCAGTGGCCAGCTCGCCTTTGCCCGACCCCGTGGGACCGTATAGCAAAACGGCGTGGACGCCTGCCTCGCCGATGGCCAATTGGCGCACGATCCTTTTGGCCGCGTGAAGGCCCGCCAGCGCGGCGAGCTTAGAAGCGGTGGAACTGCTCAACGTCCAGTAGGAACATCACGGCGCCGCCGACCGGCACCTTGACGGGGTTCGGGATGAAGGCACCGGGGGTTGCCGCCTCGAACGGCATTACGTTTACGAGTTGGTCCCGGCTTTGGCAGTTCTGGCTGAACAGCTTGCGCAGTCCTCCGACGTCCTCTTGCTCCACCCCGATCAGGTAAGTGGTGTTCCCCTCGCGCAGGAACCCACCCGTCGAGCCGATGACGGTGAACTTGAACCCCGCTTTCACCAGTTCGTCCGTAACGCGGTTCTTGTCACGGTTGTGCACGATGCAAACGGCGAGCTTCACAGTCTTCGATTATAGCGGCCCCACCCACTTTTGGAGTGAGGCAGCTCGCTGGCGCTCCAATTGGAAGATGCCACGACGGCGAAAGGCGGGTCAAGAGCAACGCAGAAGAGGGGAGCCGTCGGTGACGGCTCCCCTCTTCGAGGTCTTGGTCGCCTGCTAGCTTAGGGCTCGCAGGGGGTCTTGACCGGGTTCCACATGGACTGCTCGCCCTTATTGCGCAGATCGTAGATCACGCTCTTGGCGTTCAGCGCCTTGGCGCTGGAGTCGACGCGGACCACGTTGAGAACGCCGTTGTAGCGAGCCTCCACATCCTTGATGTGCTTCGCGTTCGCCGCATCGTCCGGATCAGCAACGCCCTTCGAGTTGAAGTTCAGCTTGCTGTTACCGAGGTTCTTCCAGTAGTGCTCGTCGTTGTTGGTGCGCATCCGCACACCGTTGAGGTGGCACATGCCGTCCTTCGGCTGGGCCGGAAGCGCGTTGTAGTAGGTGGCGTCCACGAACAGCAGGGTGTTCGAGACTTCAGCGACGGACCCGGCCGGAGCGCCGTTGTTCGACTTCATCAGGTAGTTGTTGGCCGCGTAGTTGTTCTGGCCACCGTAGCTGTGGAAGTTCGGATCCCAGGTGCCTTTGTCCTGGAAGTCAACCCACGAGTCGGGGTTCTGACCGTTCTTGAACAGGTCCTTGCTCTTGTGGTACGGCTCCAGCATCTGGTTGAAGAACACGGCTCGAATGGTGGTCGCACCGTCAGACTCCAGCTTGGCCTTCCGAGGATCGCCGTCCCTGAGGCTCAGGTAGAACGGGTTGACGATCGGGCCGGAGCTGCTACCCAGACGGTAGGGCGGGATCACGTCGTCGCTGTCGTTCATGTAGATGTTCGTCGCCAAACCGATCTGCTTCGCGGCGCTCAGGCCAGCAGTCTTCTTAGCAGCGAGCTTCGCCTGGGCGAAAACGGGGAAGAGGATGGCCGCGAGGATCGCGATGATCGCGATAACCACGAGGAGCTCGATGAGGGTAAAGGCTTTCTTCATGGGCTTCACAGGATTGCTTGGGGGTGCCACACCGTTGCTTGACACTGGGTCTTACAACGCCGACGCTGGCCGGTGCGTCGCATGAAGTTATCCAAGAATTGTTAAGAAACTGTTAAGTTCCACGGAAGATGCTACGGCTTTCGCAATTGCTGCCGAACATGCTTTCTCCACTTGCGTCTAACCCCGGCTTTATCACTCGTTCGGGTGACGTTCTCGTACATTTACTGGGGGTATTGGGCGGATGATTGCCTGAGGACGAAGCCAAGTCTACTATGTCATCCTGCCGCAAGCCTTCAGTGTTAGACCCTCAGCCTAGTTTGTCCGAGATGTAGCCGCGCGGCTTGGCTCGCAACCCTCATCCCTCTGCCTGCGACTTTATGAGGAGTAGCATTCGAGGAAGGACTGCTTCCTCATCACCCTGCTGGGAGAGGTCCTTCCCCTTCGTGCCTCAGGGTCAGGATGACATGTCGGGAGGTGGCGCTCCGCAAAAGACGATCTTCAACTGAAACAGCGGACCGCCAACGATCTATCGCTGGCGGTCCGCTGTTCCGCTTTTACTCAGGCTGCTGATCGCCGGGAGCTTGGCCGCCGTTCAGCTTTTTCGTCGCTTCCTCCATCTGCTGCTCCTTGGAGCGCGTGTCGTCTGCCGACACGTCGCCCGAGTTACCGCAGCCTACGAGGAAAGCGCCCACGAGGAGCAGGATCAGGCCGCGCTTCATCACTGTGCCGTCAGTCCCCACAGCGGATAGTTCAGGTTCAAGTTCGGCGTCGCCGGACGCATGACCTCAGAGGCAGTGCCGCACTGGTAGAACCTGTCCAGCGGGCCGTACTCGGCCGCCGTGGGAGTGCTGGCCAAGAACTTGCTGGCCTGCATGAACTTGGCGCTACCGTCCGCCATGCCGAAAACAACGCCGTTCGCGAAGGTGGTGCGGGGATCCGCCTCGTTCGAGATCTCGCTCATGTTCGGGCCCGTGCAAGACGTCCACTTCATGAGGTTGCGGCCCCAGAACTCGCGCCAGGCCGGCGGGTAGACCGTCTGGGAGATGGGGAACGTGCCGGTCTTGTTGAAGTCTTCGGCGGTCATCGCCATGGGGACGAAGTTGATCTTCGTGTTGCCGAACTCCATCAGCACCATCGCGCCCGCCACGTCGGGAATCGCCGACTGAGTGCCTCCAAGCCAGCTGTTTCGAATTCGCTGAAGCTGCCCCGTCGAGGTGTTGACGTTCGCGGCACCCGTAATCGCCGTGTTGATGGCGAAGCCGTTCATGATCTGGCCCGCGTTGTCCCACATGATCGGGTCGCGCTGGCGACCCGGATGGGCGAACAGGTCCACGCTCTTGATGTAAGGCAGAACCCACTTCTGCCAGGAGTAGCTGTTGACTCGGTTGTAACCGTTCGGAGTCGCGCCTGCCGTCGTCGGAGGCGTGCCGCAGCCCCTGCCGGGCGTACCGTTGTAGGAAGCCTCGCGGAGCTTAGGGTTTAGCGAGCTGCCTTGGTCGCAGCCGTCGGTTTGGGGATACTTGTCATCGCTGTCCCCCGCGTACATGATCAATCCGAGGCCGATCTGCTTCTGATTGCTGATAGCCGCCGTCTTCTTCGCCGCCGTCTTCGCCTGGGCGAAAACGGGGAACAGGATGGCCGCCAAAATCGCGATGATCGCGATCACGACGAGCAGCTCGATAAGGGTAAATGCGCGCTTCATAGGTCTGACCCCTTGGTGTTCAGAACACCAGGTGAATTACGCGGAAAGGTATCTCAGGGAGGTTAAAGGTTTGTTAAGAGCCTTTGTCTGGACGGGCTGGCACGACCACGCTGCCGCCAAACCCGTCCGTGGTTGGCACGCCTTAGTTCGAGCTGTCGAACCGAGGCGTCCCGCTCTTCTCCAGCGCCTCCGCCTTTTTCGCCTGCTCGTCGTACGCCTTTTGCGCCGCCTCGGCCGAGACGTCGCCGGACGAGCATCCGGCGACGGCCAACGCGGCGAGCCCGAGGATCCACACGGCCCTTCGCATCAGTTCCCCTGCAGGCCCCAGAACGGGTAGTTCAGGTTGAGGTTGGGCGTCGTCCCCGGCCGGTAGGTACCGGAGCTGATCCCGCACTTGGCGTCCGCGTCCACCGGCACCCCGTACTCGGCGGCGGTGGGGGTGCGGCCGAGGAACGCCGGCACCTTCAGAGCCTTCGCCGATCCGTCCGCGAACCCGACCACGATGCTGTCCGCGCTGACTCGGCTGCTGTCGACCGTGTTCGTCGGGTTGCAGCTCGCGTCCGTCTTGTAGAAGTTAGCCGTCCAAAACTCGCGCAGCGCCATCGGGTAGACCGTCTGCGTTGCAAGCGGGTTGTTCACGCCGTCCACCAGCACGGGCGAGTAGTTGATGTTCGGGTTGCTGAACTCGAACAGGAGCATCGCCTCGGAAACGCTGGGAATGGCGCTCTGCGTCCCACCGAGCCACGAGTTGCGGAGCCGTCCCGCCGCCGTCTCGGACCGCCGGAAAGTATTCAGAGCGCCGGTCAGCGCCAAATTGATGGCGAAGCCGCCCATGATCTGCCCGTTGTCCGTCCATTGGCGGAGCGCGCCCACTGTGGCCGGGGTGTCCAGCTTCGTGCGCGCCGGGTGGTCGAACAGTTGGACGTTCTTGGTGTAGGGCAGGACCCACTTCTGCCACGAGTAGTGGTTCATCCGCCACGGATAGGGTCCGCTCCCGCTGCAGCCGTCACCATTGGCAGGGGTGTAGCTCGGCGCGTTCAGCGCCGGGTTCAGGGCGGATCGGGTGTAGCAGTCGTCGTTGCGGGGGAAGACGTCGTCGTTGTCCGACGAGTACATGATGACCGACAGCCCCAGTTGCTTCTGGTTGCTGACCGCCGACGTTTTCTTCGCCGCCGTCTTCGCCTGGGCGAACACGGGGAACAGGATCGCCGCGAGAATGGCGATGATGGCAATGACCACGAGCAGTTCGATGAGGGTGAAAGCTTTCTTCATAACGCGCCTCGGGAATGGACGCCTTTGAAGGTAAGGCAACGATGTTACGGCAGCGTTAATCCTTGGGAACTCGCAATCGAACCTTAACGGTTAGGCCGGAACCTTAACCTGCCCTTGGAATCGCGGAGAAGTAGCTGGCAAGAGACCGCTACTTCGCATCCTCAGTAGGTTGACCCACTTCAAACAGTCGGAAAGGCGTCATCCACCTTTGGTCGGCCGAAACGACGTCCCCGACGGTCAGAACTACCTGCTAGGCCATGTCATCCTGAGCGTAGCGGAGGACCTCTCCCAGCAGGGTGTGTTGGAGGAGGTCCTTCGCTACGCTCAGGATGACATGGCGTAAGTGGTGGAACTTCCTCGACAGATCCAGGTTGTCGAACCACTCAGGATGGCATGGCGTGAGAGGTGGAACCTCCTCGAAAAATGAGCCGTGTCGAGCCCCTACGTCCGACCACGTCTCAGCTGAGCGTCCCCGGATAGAGCAGGCACTCACGGCGGATCGGCTCGAACTCCGCGCACTCCCGCAAGAACCGCTGCCGAATCTCGTTCAGCGGTGCCAGCCCCTCGATCGCTCCCTTCAGCCAAGCGTTGCCCGCCAAGATGTCGATCGGCATCCGCTCGTGCTCGTACTCGTAGGGCGGCTGCCGCCACGCAAAGCCCGGAAGCGTCGTTTCCGCCGAGGCGGCTCGGAACACCTCGTCCTTGGGTAGGGAAGCGGAATCGTGGACCCCCGTCTGCCGCACGACTTCCTGCAGGATCGCCACGTAGGCGAGCACGGGTTCGAAGGCGTGGCGGTCGAGGATGTGCACGAAGCAGCCACCGCAGATCGCACCGGCGTGCTTGTTGAACGTCGGCTCGAACTGAAGCCCGCGGAACCGGACCCCCGCCAGTCCCAGTTCGTTGAGCGATTCGGCCAGCTTCCACCCGTCGAGAAAGGGGGCGCCAAAGGTCTCGAACGGGCGAGTCGTCCCCCGCCCTTCGCTCAAGTTGGTCGCCTCCAGCAGGCAACCGCCGGGATAGACCACCGCGGTGTCGACCGTCGGCATGTTCGGGGACGGCATCGACCAAGGGGCGTCGGTGTCGTCGAAGTAGTCGCTCCGCGACCAGCCCTGCATCATCACCGTGCTCAGGTCGCAGCCCGGCACGTGCTGCGCCTTCACGTACATGGCGATCTCGGCCGGGGTCATGCCGTGGCGGGTCGGCACGGGGTAGAGCCCCACGAAGCTGCTGAACTCCGGCTCCAGCACCGTTCCCTCGACCTGCAGTCCGTCGATCGGGTTCGGCCGGTCGAGAACGAGCACCGGAATTCCGGCCTCCGCGCACGCCTCCATGCAGTGGGCCATGGTCCAGACGAACGTGTAGTAGCGGGACCCGACGTCCGGGATGTCCACGACGAAAAGGTCGATCCCCTGGAGCATCTCGGGGGTGGGCTTCCGGTGCTCTCCGTAGAGGGAGTGGACGGTGAGCCCGGTCCTTTGGTCGATCCGTCCCTCCCACTCGATCATGTTGTCCTGGGTGTGCCCGAACAGCCCGTGCTGGGGCCCGAAGACGGCTTGAACCTTCAGCTTGCCGTCGCGGTGGAGCGGAAGGAGGAGGTCCACCACGTGGCGGAACCCATTGTCCACGGAGGCCTGGTTGCACAGGAGCCCGATGCTCTTGCCGTGCAGCCGTTCGAAGCCTTCAAGGGAGAGCAGATCGAGTCCAGTAGCCGTCCTCATGTCCGAATAATGTGACACGTGAAACGCGGTTTCGGCCGGTTTGTCCTCCGGTCACGCGTCACATCCCACGCGTCAGTCCTCGTCGTCCACCGGATACCCTGCGTTGGCCAGCCGGTCCAGGGCCTCCCGGCCGCCGTCTTGACTGGCAGTGGTGAATCGCAGGGTATGGGTCCGGTGGTCGGGCTCCACGTCGCCGATGCCAGGGGAATCCGCCAAGACCTGCTTGATCGTCTCTTCGTCGACCTGAAGCAGGAGGTCGGGAATGCGCACCCTGAGTTCGGTGATCGGTACGGCCATAAATTGCTTGACCGGCAAAGCGACGGCTAAGTTCACCGGTCTTGCAGGGAGACCGTCCTCCAGCAAAGAGCCAAGCGGCAGTCTAGAATTCCCGTATGCTCACGAGCCTCGCCGTCCTGGCCCTGCTTCCCCGGGAGGCCACCGCCACTTTCCACGGGTCCGACGGCCAGCCGGTCGTGGACCCGTTGCGGCCCGTCACCCAGATCACCCGCGACAGCTTTACTCTGCACTACTTCACCGCCGAACCCTGCCCGACGAAGGTGGAGTTCCGCCAGTCCGACCTGCCCCGGTCTGCCTACGGACCCCGCCGGAAAGAGGAGTTCGGCCAAGTGCTTACTGCAAGCCAGCCGAACCGGCGGCAGTTCCACCGCATTACCCTGAGCGGCCTCCAGCCCGGCAAGCGCTACTACTACCGGATCTGGGATCCGGGCGCAAAACCTACCGCTCGCGAAAAGTCATGGGGAGCTGCCGACGGTTACCGCCGCGAGTACGCGGCCAGCACGCTAGCCCCGAAGGGGCAAAAGACGATCATCCACCTTCCGGTGAAGGTGCTCCTGATGCCCAACGTGGTCAACGCCGAGTCCGCTTTTGCCGACCCTGGCAACCCCGCCCCTC
>Ga0216301_1000130_pt1 | contig 21158 bp, 13 predicted proteins | sample 4hB_Boncat_minus_FD_156203 | JGI IMG/M metagenome (GOLD analysis project Ga0216301, IMG submission 156203) | Terrestrial sediment cell enrichment communities for BONCAT metagenomics from Utah, United States - 4hB_Boncat_minus | ecosystem: Environmental > Terrestrial > Deep subsurface > Rock...
GGCGCGGGTGGACGAGGCGATGCAGCGCGCCCTGGCCAAACGAGACTTCAGCCCTACTGACCAGAAGGAGCTGGCGGAGCGCATCCGCCGCCGCCGCAAGGAGCTGGAGCGGCTTCTGGAGCGCGCGGATTGATGACCGGCGCGCGGCCCTTCGCCGTCGTGGATATCGGTACGAACTCGATCCGGCTCGGCGTGGTCCAGCCGGAGCCGGACCGCAGCTACGCCATCCTCTCGCATCAGAAGGAAGTGGTGCGCCTGGGCGAAGGGGAGTTCGCCAGCAACGCCCTGACGACGGAGGCGATCGACCGCGGGATTCTGGTCCTTCGCAAGTTCGCGGAAGTGGCGCGCGGCTACGGGGCAGAAGAGCTGGTGGTGCTGGGTACGGCCGCGCTGCGGGAGGCGGAGAACCAGCGCGAGTTCACCGAGCGCGCCCTGAACGAAGTGGGCGTGGAGGTCCACGTCATCTCCGGCGCCGAGGAAGCGCGGCTCATCTACCTCGGCGTGCTCTCCGGCCTGGACCTGGGTGACCAGCGCCTCCTCGTGATGGACATCGGCGGCGGAAGCACCGAGCTGGCGGTAGGTAACCGGCAGGGACCGGAACTGCTGGAGAGTTTGAAGCTCGGCGCGATCCGCGTCTCCGGAATCTTCACGGAGGGAGTCACCCGCCCCATCGAGCCCCAGCTTTATCACCGAATCCAGGAGTATACGCGCGGCCTCGCCGTCCATTCCGTGAAGCGCGTACGGGAGAGCGGGTTCGACGTGATGTACGGCAGCTCCGGCACGATCCTGAACCTGGCGGAGATCGTGGCGCGCAACCGGGGGGAAAGCGGCGCCCGGCACAACTATTACGTCTCCCTCGCCGATCTGGAGGAGCAGGGCCAGCGGCTGCGCGCCTTGAGCCTGGAGCAGCGGCGGCGCGTGCCGGGGATGAACCCCGAGCGCGCGGACATCATCGTGGCGGGCGCCGCGGTCCTTACTACGATCATGCGCGAGGTTGGAGTAGCCGGCCTCTACACCAGCGAGCGCGCCCTGCGTGAGGGGATGATCGTGGACCGGCTGGGCCGGCAGGCCGGGCCGGCGCCCACGGACGCAGCCGACTCGGTGCGGAGCCGCAGCGTATTCCAGCTTGCCCGCCGCTGCCAGTTCGACGAGGCGCACGCGCGGACTGTTTTGCGCCTCTCCACTACGTTGTTCGACCAGTTCCGCGAGCTGGGGCTCCACACGCTGGGCGCCGCAGAGCGCGAGCTGCTGGGATACGCGGCCATCCTCCACGACATCGGCGGCTTCATCTCCTATACCGACCACCATCGCCACGGCTACTACCTGGTGCGCTACAGCCCGCTCCTCGGCTTCGACATCACGGAGATCCAAATGCTGGCCGCCAGCGTGCTCCACCATCGCAAGGCGCTTCCTAAGCGCAAGAGCGAGGCGATGCAAGACCTGGGCCGCCGCCAGCGCGAAGTCGTCACCGTCCTCTCGACGCTGGTGCGGCTGGCCGAGTCGATGGACCGCGGCCATCTGAGCGAGGTCGCAGACGTGCGGTGCGCTCTGGAGGACAAGGGCCAGACGCTGGTGCTGGAGCTTGTGTCGGACAGCGACTGCCAGCTGGAGGTGTGGGGCCTCCAGAACCACCGGACGGCGGTGCGGGAAGTCTTTGGGAAGGAGCTGGCGGCGCGGGCGGCGCCCGCTACTCCGGTCGCGGCGGGTTGAGCACGCCGGAAAGTCCGTCCAGACGCGAGAGCGCCCCGTCCATCGACGGGGCGCTTTGTTTTGTTCATTATCGAGTTGGCGAGGCGGTTAGTTCTTGCGGAGGCTGTTGACGTTGATCTTGCCGTCCATCACCAGCACCGTGATGGTGCTGAAGGGCTGCGCTCCGGGCGCGATGGCGGCCGGAGCCGTCGGCGCCGAACGGACCATCACCACGCCCTCATCGTTCGGCCGCTGGAACAGCAGCGTGGGGCGGCCGGCCTGCGTTTGATCCAGGGTGAGGGACGTCCAGCCCAGCTTGGCGCCGGACTGCAGGTAGAACTGGATGAACGCCTGGTCGGGCATGATGCCGCTGGTGCGCCACTGGCTGAGCGTGACGGCCTTGGCCTGGGGGATCAGCACGCGCGCCATCTCCCGAACACGAGAGCCCGCCGTGGGCGTGCGTTCAATCGACTGGAGCAACTCCGCCAATCCAGGGCCCGCCAGCCGCGCCATCGGCTTGGCCGGGGAGAAGCCGACCGGCACCGGCGGGATCAACACCGCAGGAGCGGCGGGGGCCGTGACGGGCGGTGCGGCGGATCGACGCGCCGCTTCCCGGAAGCGCTTCGCCTCGCCGGCGTGGAAATCCACCACGGCGTTGGCTTCCACCACAGCCTGGGCGTGGGACAGCTTGCCCGCCACGACGACCGCGTAGGCCAACTGGTGCTGGGTATTGGTGTTCTGGATAAGGCCAAGCACCACGAGCTCGTCCGCCCTCGAGGATTTATAGACCCGCGTGTCCCAGACGTTTCCGAAGGCGTCCGGCGTCGCCTGGGTGACGTCCAGCTCCGACCGCGCGCCGGGGGCGACCACGCCGCGGCTAGCGTAGAGCCCGACCAGCGTCTCCCACTTCAGGTTCTCAGCTTGCGGCTGAAAGACGATCATCCGCATCTCGCGGACCTGGGCGCCGTCTCCGGTTTTCGCCGTTTTGATGGGAAACGAACCGCGCGCATCCACCCACACATCCCCGCCTGACAGGTAGGGGAGCTGGCTTTTCGGCGCTACACTGACCGCGCCGGCGGTGACGGGCCGCGCGGGGCTAGCCGGGGATTGCGCCCAGGCGAGGGAGGGGATCTGCGCAAGCGTGGTTGCGGCCGCCAGATAAAAGGGCAGCGGCCGAATGATTAGTTTCATTAGATTACTCGGATTCAAACGGCTGGCTCGCCGCATTCTCTACCCCAACAAACTGCTCCACCAGGGCCACCGCCTCCGGCATCACCTGGCTCTGCGCATAATCAGAGTTGAGCTCCGCAGGGACGCCATAGGACACGTCCGGAGTGACGTTGTAGGCCACTTCCATCCCATGCGCTCTCTTACTGGTGGAGGGGCTCGGCTTTGGAAGCTTCGCTCTGGCGATCTGCACGGGCGCGGTGCGGCGAACCCGGCTCTGGAACCGCTTCGGTTGTTCGGCCCGCGCCAGCAGCGGGGCGCTTCGGCGCGGACGCCGCACCGAGCGGAGTCGCCGTCCCGCGGCCGGGCGTATGCGGCCGCCAATCACGGGCGCGGGCTTCACCGGCTCCGCCGTTTCCACGGACGGCGGAGTAATCGGGCTGGCTTCCGGCTCGGTATCCACCGGCGAGGTGAGCGCCGGCGTCGAGGGGACGCCGGCCATATTCGTCTGCGGTGCAGTGGAAGGCGCCTGCCGCACGACCAGGGCCACCACCACCGCGGCCGCGAGGCCCATTGCCGGCGCAAAGGCCAGGCGAGGCAGCGTCGGCCAGCGGAGCGCCGCTAGCGAAGGCCAAATCGAAGGCGCACGCCGAGACTCCTGCTCCTGCGCCAATCGCGCGGCAAACGCCGGCCAGAGGTCTACTTCCGGCGCGCGGACGGCGGCGGATTCCAGCACGTCCAGCGAGCGCTCGAGCAGGGCCAGCTCCGCAGCGCAGGCGTCGCAGTCTTCCAGGTGGAAGCGAACGCCATTCGACCGTTTGGCGTCGAGCGCCCCTTCCAGGTATTCGGGCAGCAGCGCGTCGACCTGGCGGCACGGGAGGCGGGGCGCCGCGGCGCGCTCCACCTGCTGCGCTTCCGCATCTCGCCGGGCGGAGAACGAGGCCCAGAGGTCCGGCGCGGCGGCGAGGCCCTGGAGGCTTACCGCGTCCAGCGCCCGCAGCGAGCCGGAGAGGAGGTCCAGCTCGGCGCTGCAATCGGGACAGGCGGAGAGATGCTGGGTAATGGAGGCATGCTCGCCCGCCCGGACCTCTTGCTCCAGATAGGCCGGAAGCAGGTCCTGCACCCGCCGGCAGTCGATGCCGGAGGCGCGGAGCGTGAGCTGCGTCTGGAACCCGGACCAGAGATCGCGCTCGCCGGCGCGCGGCGCGGCGGCGTTGAGCGACTGCAGAGCGGTGTGCAGCGCCTCCAGCTCGTCGCAGCACGCCTCGCACTCGCGCAGGTGGGCGGCGAGGCGGTCGCGCTGCCCGGCGGGGAGGGCGTCATCCGCATATTGAGGAAGGAGGGGTTCGGCGTCACGACATCGCATGAGCGTCTCCCGCCAGGCCCTTGAAGCGGTCCTTGAACATCTTGCGCGCCCGGAACAGCCGGGTTTTTACCTGGCTGAGCGAGAGCCCGAGCACGTCCGCGATCTCCTCGTAGGCGAGCTGCTCGAAGTGGCGCAGCACCATGATGGCGCGGTAGTCGGGGGGCAGCGTGCGGAGGACCTGGTGGACCACGCGCCGGTCCTCATCAAGGGCGATCGCCTCGTCCGGGGTGGGGCCGGTCTCCTCCTGCATCAGCGTGGCTTCCTCGGTGTGGAGGACGTCCTCGATGAGCTGGAAGCGGTTCCGGCTGCGGCGGCGCAGCTCGGTGATGCAGAGGTTGACCGCCACCCGATAGATCCAGGTGCTGAACGTGGAGTCGCCCCGGAAGCTGTTGAGGTTGCGGTGCAGGCGGAGGAACGTCTCCTGGGTGATGTCCGCCGCGTCTTCGCCGTTGCCGAGCATGCCCAGGCTGACGTTGTAGACGTAGGTCTGGTACTTGCGGAACAGCGTTTCGAAGGCGTACGGATCGCCCCGGCGGCACTGCTCGATCAACCGGACATCCGGGTCGTAAGTATCCGCAAGGGGTTCGGACCCCAGCCGCATCGATTGGACGGATAAGCTCTGGCTCACTGCGCGTTTCTCCTCGCCCATTAGACGCGTCCTTCCTGAGATTAGTTGCTCGAAGCCGTACACGAAATCAATCGCCGGCCTATGGCGGGGAGTTCGGGGGAGAGGCTCCACATCAAGATATACGACAGTCTCACGCCCGGCGTTCCCTGCCGTCAGGCGTGAAGCCAGCCGTCACTGCCGGCGGAAAAGCAGCATTTGCAGCATTGCTAAGCCCGGCGTGGAGAGGGGGGTGGGGGGGGTATATCCCCTTGCCCTCCCTTTCCAACCATTACCAAGCTCGACCAGGGAGCGGTTGGCCTGCCGGGAGTAGGGCCTCACCCCAGCTCCCAGAAGGGCGGCAAGCGCCCCATTCGAGGGAACCCGTCGGCCACTCCTCTTCTTGCTGCGCGCGTGAGCTTGCGTTGGATCTCCGATGCGCCTTCAGACGAGGCTGCTCATGGCAGGTACGGCAGAGTGGGGCCGGGTGTTTGCGTCCAACGCTACACACCCGCTTCGCCGCTCGCTCTCGCGGAGGGGCAGCGTCTCCGGGGCCAATACGGTTCAGATACGAACGGTTTGGATGGGGCTCCCGCTTGCCGGAGCGCCGCTGCAGGCACGCCTTCAGGGCAACCAGGGCCGATGCCCCTACAGGACGCTTGTTTGGCGATGCTACTTCTTTGAACCGTTATTGCTTCGCGCCTTTCTTGCGGAGCAGGGGGATCAGCTCAGGATAGCCTTCGACAGTTGCGAGCTGGAGCGCGGTGTCGCCGTCGTCGGAGCGGGCGTGGACATCGGCGCCGGCCTGAATGAGGAGCGCGGCCATCGCGGTTTTGCCGGCGAGGATGGCGCTGATCAAGGGGGTGCGGTTCTGCGGGCCGCGCGCGTTCAGGTTCGCGCCGGAGCGGAGGAGCAGGCGCACGGGCTCCGCGCTTCCGTGCAGCACCGCGAGTAGCAGGGGCGTCGCGCCGTCGGACCGGCGCCCGTTCGGCGCTGCGCCGCGCGCCAGGAGGAGCCGCATGACCTCCAGCCGGCCTTGCTCCGCCGCGGCCATCAGGGCCGTGCTGTCGCGGTGGTCCTTCGCCAGCGGATCGGCGCCTGCGGCGAGTAGCCGCCGCACGGCGTCTAGCCGCCCCGCGCCGGCCGCGAGCGCCAGGGGAGTCTGCCCGCCGGCGTCCAACGCGTTCGGGTTTGCGCCCTTTGTTAGGAGCAAGTCGAGCATGGCTGCATCGCCGGCCCGGGCGGCGGTGAACAGGTCCGGGTAGGGGCTGACGAAGAACACCTGGCTGGCGGTCGTGCGGAAGGCGTAGCTGTCGTCGCCCCACTTCACCAGGCGCTGGGGGCGGCCCTGGACGCCGGGGACCTCCATCCAGCCGAGAGAGGTGAACGTGCGGGTGTCGAAGGCATGGAAGCGCCAGGCCTCATCCGCCTGTTGAAGGAAGTAGACGCGGTTCGCCTTCGCCTGGGGCGCCACCAGGCCGCCTCCGCCCGTGCATGTTCCGAGCAGGCCGGGATTCTCGAAGTCGTAGATGCGGCCGGAGGAAGCGTAGAGCTTGCCGGCCTCGTACTTGATGTCAGCGGAGCGCTCGTCCGTGTGGATGAACGGCTGCGCGGTCTCGGCGCCGCGCGCGTTGATGCGCCGCCGCCCGATGGAGGAAGCGCCGAGCTCATTGTAGAGGCCGTAGAGGGTGTCGCCGTCCGGGGTGGGGATGAAGACATTCGGGCCCCACTGATAGAGCCGCACCTCCCGCCCGCCCACAAAGAGAGAACCGCCGCCGTGGCGCGGGCTGAGCCCCGGATTGTGCTTCGCCACGACCACCCAATCCGGATGCCCGGCCGGCGCGTACATGTCCTCCACCGCGCCGCCGACCGGGAAGGCCGGCTCCGGCTTCCGCTGCAGGGTATCGAAGCGGCAGAGGCTCTTCGCCCCTTCCAACAGCACGTAGAGGGTCTTTCCCTCCGGCGGGCAGGCGAGCCGCGTCGGCTCCGAACCCACGAACACCGAGGCGCCCAACGCGCCGGTAAGCGGATCGACGGCCGTGATGCTGTTGGCGCGGCCGGGGACGTTCGGGCCGACGCTGGCGTAGATCCGGCGGGTGACCGGGTCGTAGGCGAGGTCTTTGGCGTCGAGCCGGACCTGGCGGACGTACAGCCTGGTGGGAAACGAGGCGGCGGGCGCTGGAGCCGGGACGGGCGGAGCCAGGAGGGCGAAGAGACATGCGAAGGGGGCTAGAAGGTCCACACCGACGCCTCCGTTTCAGGGACCGCTGGCAGGGCGCCCGCTCCAGCGCTCCGGACAAGTGACCTGCTAGGGCGTCCCGCTGTCAGGCGCTGCGGCCTCTCGCCGCGTGGCGCGCTCCACCCAGGCGATGAGGACGAACTGGAGCGGCAAGCGGAACAGCAGCAGGGCCGTGTACGGGGAGAGGCCGCTGCGGGCGAGCGCCTCCTGCGCCATGTGGATGTTAGCAGGGAAGACGGCAATGAGCAGGAGGATGAGTCCCCAGCCGGCCGCGCGCCGCACCGGAGGGAAGAGAACACCCGCGCCACCGAGGATTTCCGCGACGCCGCTGAGGTAGACCAGCTCGCGGGGGTAGGGCAGATACGGCGGCATGATCCGCACGTAGAAGGGCGTCTTCGTGAAGTGAAGCACGCCGGCGGCGATGAACAGCAGCGCCAGCGCAAGGCGTGACCCGTGACGCGCCGTCATCGCTGCCTGCCTTCCGACCTCTTGGCAAGTGAAGTCGCCGCCAAAGAGCGCCTGTGAACCCGAGCGTTACGTGTCACCGCAGGGGATTGCCGCACTCTGGTCGTGCCTCCCTGCGCTCTCCAGGAACACATGCCCTGGGTACGGCGGTCACTGCGAGGGAGCCAAAGCGACTACGGCAGTCCCCTCCGAGAGGCGGTGCGGCTTGTCGGAGGGGATTGCCCCCCGTACGGGGGGTAAACCGCCACTCCGCTCCTCCGCCACTCCGCTCCTCCGTCGCTCCGTTCGCAATGACTACCGTACCCTGGGGAAGCCGGTGTTTCTCACCCGTTCCGGCCGTTCCACGGTCTTTCGCTCGCAATGACTGCCGTACCCAGGAAAGCCGGAGGGGTGTGGGGCACTGTGCGCGGGGCGCAGTTACTTGGCGTCGGCGGGCTTGGCGTCGCCGGGGGACTTGTCGGCTTTGATGAGGTCGATGATCTTGACCTTCACTTCTTTTTCTTCCACCTTCTTGAGCGCCGCCGCGAACTCGGCGTCCGACAGCGCGGGTTTACCCATCACCTTCTCCAGTTCCTTGCCGTAGGTGTTGCGGACCTTTTTGTCTGCGCCCATGTGGCACGCGCCGCAGCTCGCCTTCGCCAGCGCGCTCTCGGGCTTCAAGTCGTACGTCTTGATGAAGACGGGCTTGTAGTTCGGCCGCGCCCCGGCCACTCCCGGGATCACCCCCAGGCAGACGCCCGCCAAGATCGTTCCAATCAACACCCGGTGCATTCGTTAGCCTTTCTCTGCCAGTGCTCCGACGTCCGCCCAGGGAGGCGGAGCCGGGAATCGGAGGGGAAGCAGGCATTCGCTCTGCGCGTCCCCGGCCGTAGGTTTGGTCTCCGGAGTGCAGATTGCCTCTATTGAGTTTGTGTTTCGGGGGCGGCGACGGGGCTCCAGCCGCGAGAGGACAGCCAGGGAAACCCGGAGGCGGCGGTGAAGTATCGAGACGGAGCGCCGGCCAACGGCGCTCGCCTTTTCGCCGCGCCGAGCGGTCTTGACCAGGTGAACTATGCGAATTCTTGAGATCGGTCTGGTGCTTTTGATGATGGTAGCCGCAGCCCCGCCCTGCCCGGCGGCGGAGAAGCCGCTGGTGGTGGACGTGTGGCCCGGCAAGGCGCCGGGCGAGACGGGGGACATCGGTGAAGAGAAGCTGCAGGAGCAGCGGCCCAACGAGCGGCAGGTGCAGCGGCTGACGAACGTGTCGAAGCCGACGCTGACGATCTTCCGGCCGGAAAAGGCGGTGGAGAACGGTCCGGCGGTGCTGATCGCGCCAGGAGGCGGCTACAGCATCCTGGCGTGGGACCTGGAAGGCGAGGAAGTGGCCCGGTGGCTGAACACGATTGGCGTGACGGGCATCGTGCTGAAGTACCGGGTGCCGCGCCGCCCCGGCCAACCGGGCCAGGGCGCGCCGGTGGGGGCGCTGCAGGACGCGCAGCGGGCGATGAGCCTGGTACGGAGCAAGGCGAAGGAGTGGAAGCTGGACCCCACCCGCATCGGGATGCTGGGCTTCTCGGCGGGCGGGCACCTGACGGTCTCCACGGCGACCAGCGTGGACCGGCGTGCTTACGAAGCCATCGACGCGGTGGACCAGGTCTCCAGCCGCCCCGATTTTCTGGTGCTGATCTACCCCGCTTACCTGACCGCGCCGGGCGGCAAGGAGCTGTCCCCCGATCTTCCCATCACGAAGGAGACGCCGCCGACCTTCTTCGCGCACGCCCACGACGACCCGATTAGCCCGGAGAACAGCGCGCTGATGTACCTGGCGCTGAAGCGCGCGGGGGTGCCGTCGGAGCTGCACATCTACACGTCCGGCGGCCACGGGTTCGGACTGCGGCCGTCGGAGCACGCCGCTTCGGGGTGGCCGCAGCGCTGCGAGGCGTGGCTGCGGAGCCGGGGGATTGTGAAGCCGACGCCCGCGCAGTAGGGCCGTCGATTCCGGATCCTGGAGTGCGGATTTCGGAATGCGGATTGGGCGTGTCTCGCCCGCGTAAGTCCGCCGGCGCGGCGGGTGGCGATGCTTGGGTAGAGGAGCAAGCGGCGGGTGGAGACGAGGTTCGTCCCCACCCGCCGCTTCCGCGGGTGGGGACTGGCGCCGTCCTCAACGGGCACGAGGCGCAGCGCTAATTGCTTCTCTACCCGTCCTTGCCCGCGCGCCTGATCCGTTCCAGTTCTCGCCTTGTTTCCCAGCCTGATCATCCGGCGCCGGAGCGGGGTCAGTCTCCGCCCCGGCGGAAGCGGGCGCCGCGCGAGAGCCAGGACGCCGGAACGCACAGCACGCGCAACACAGGCCGGAGATAGTCGGGGCCGACGCGGTGCAGGCGGACGGGCTGCGGGTGGGACTCCTTCACCTTCCAGAGGAACATCCCGGCCCCGCCGGCGGCCGCGAGCGCCATGAAGCCGAAGTTCCAGCCGATGCCGACGTGCTGGGAGATCCAGCCGCCGGCCACGGGCCCGCAGGCGGCCGCGATGCCGCTGGCGGCCGCCAGCTTTGCCTGCGCGGCGCCCCGGCCTTCCTCCGTGCAGAGGTCGTTGATGAAGGCGACCGCCACCGCCACCATGATCCCGAAGTTGATGCCGTGGAGCGTCTGGACGCAGAGCACCCAGAGCGGGCCCGTGGCGGGGATGTAGAGCAGCAGGCGGAGGGGCATCACGATAAAGGACACCGCCAGGAGCGGACGGCGCCCGAAGCGGTCGCTGAGCCGGCCCACCTGCGACATCACGATTACTTCGCACAACACGCCGCCGGCAAAGACGGCGGTGATCCAGATAGGCGCGGCGCCCAGCGATTTCAGGTAGAGGCTGAGGTAAGCGGCCGAGCCGGTGTAGGCGAAGATGTAGAGGAAGTACGCCCGCAGGAAGCGGCGCAGGTTCCGGTCGCAGCCGCGCTGGGTCGAGCCCTCCTCATCCTCAACGCCAGCCTGCTCGCGGCAGGCGGCGATTTCTTCCTTCTTCGGGTCCGGCAGCAGGCACACCACCAGGGCCACCAGGAAGAAGAGCATCGGGCCGTAGAGGAAGATCTGCCCGATCGTCTCGCGGCTCATCCCCGCCGGCCCGCCCGGCGTCCGGATTAACAAGAGGCCGGCCAGCAGGGACACGACGACGTAACCAACGGAGCCCCAGACCCGGTAGGCCGCAAAGGTTCCGCCGCCCTGCTTCAGGTTGCCGTCGCGGTTGGCCATGCGGCCCACGAGGACCGCGTTGGCCGTGTTCAGGTACATCACCCCGTTTATGCCGATGGCGGTGAGCAGGATGAAAGGGACCAGGCCGTTCACCCATCGATACGAGAGATAGGCGCAGCCAGCCACCAGGGCGGCGGCCAGCATCAGGGGCCGGCGCGCGTCGATGCGGTCCGACAGGCGGCCAAGCAGCGGCTGGATGAGGAGGGCCAGGCCCGCCCCGAGACCGGAAACCAGGCCGATCTGGCTGCGCTGCAGGCCGCTGAGCTCCAGGTAGAGGGGGACGAAGGGCTCGAGGAAGCCGAACGCCGCCACAGAGAGAAACATACAGGCGCCGAGCACGCAGCGGCGCCAGAACGGCGTGCCATCGCCGGCCTCAAGCTGGGGTGCGGAATACATCAGGGGATCGCTTTTATCCAGGCGTCTACACGTCAATCAGCCGGCCTTACCTCCCGGCCGGACGGCGAGGTGTTCCCCCGATTTACCGGCTCCTAACCCGCAAATTGACGGCAATTCCCAGTGATTTAGAGAATCGCGCAAATGTGACTGGTAGACGCTTGCCGGGGGACAGAGAGGGCGCTTTCGGACTGAAGAGGCAGCCCGTACAGGGCTTGAGAACAGCGCCTGCGCGACGCAGACCGGCGCGAAAAAGGGGAGGCGCAGCCCGCGCCTCCCCCTCAAGACCCCCGGCTCTGTCGCAGCGGCTAGCGTCCCGCCACGCGCTGGTTGGCGGCCCCGTCGCCGCTCCAGATGGGGGCGTCGCCGGTGGCGATATTCCGCAGGGGCTCCGGCACCTTCTTCTTGATGACGGTCTTCCAGAGCAGGCTGCGGGTGATGTCCATATCCAGCCGCGCCTCCTGGAGGGTGCCGCTGACCTTGTAGTCGCTCTTGATGCGCTTGATGCCGACCAGGCGGGCCAGCGGCCGGAGGAACTTCGGCTTGATCAGCTGCTTGGTGTAGGCCTCGCTGAACCAGGCCTTGCCCTTCGCCTGCACGCGGCCGTCCGCCGTCACGGTTCCCTGTCCGTCCAGGTTGGCGCGGGGGCCGCGCAGCTTCACGCTGTCCAGCCGGACGCCGCCGCCGGAGCTGAGGAGCAGCCGCGTGCTGAACTCGTCGAACGGCTGGGTGGCGTACAGCTCGTCCACGTTCTCGACGGTGAGGACGCCGTCGCGGCCGATGATGTCCACCGTGCCAGCGAGCTCGCGCGGGCGGCGCAGGGGCCCGCGCAGCGCCAGGACCAGCTCACCGCGCCCGCCGCGCAGGCGGTTGGCGAAACCGGGCCAGAGGTCGACGAGCGCCTCCAGCTTCCGGATGTCGGCGCGAGCGGTGAGGTCCGCGATGCCCCGGTCGTCGGAGACAACGCGGCCGGTGGCCATGCCGACCGATGTGTTCAGGTCGAGGTCATTCATGGCGGTCTTGCCATTGGCGCGGCTGAAGACGCCCTTGGCCCAGCGGACGCCGATGGGCTTGACGGGGCCGCCCAGGAAGCGCTGCGGCGGCATGAAGCCGGCGTCCGTCACCTGGAAGGTCCCGGAGGCGTTCTGGGCCGGGTCGCGGTTGACGCCCGAGATCTGCGCCTTGCCGGTGAACGTGCCGCCGGTAAACCAGCCCGGGATCGGAAGGAGCCGGCTGGCCCAGGCGCTGGCGTCCTCCAGGCGCCACGCCAGCCGCAGCGAGTGGCGCGGACCGCCCGGCGTTCCCAGGCCCTGCACCGTGCCGGAGAGCGTGGCCTCGCCGCCCTGCACGCGCAGCTCAACGTTATCCAGCGTCGCCTGGCTGCCGGTGCGGACGAAGTGCGCCGTGGCGCTGTGGATCTTCATGGCCACCGTCTGGCCCGGCGGCGTCCACGCGGCGTTCCGGACTTCCGCGCGGCCCTCGGCGCGCTGCGTGGGCTGGGCCGCCGTTCCGGAGACTGTGAGTGAGCCCGTGAACCGCCCGCCCGACGCCTTGCCGGGAACCGGCGCAAAGGCGGGGAGCAGCCCGGCCAGGGCGGGCCCCGCCGCTTCCAGGCGGAACGCGTGCGACGCCGCGCCCGTGCCGACGCCGCGCAGCTCGCCGCTGCCGGTGAGCCGGGCGCCGGGGGCGCTCGCCACGAGATCCGTGAGGGAGACGCGGGAGCCGGTGCGGTTGAACCGACCGCGCGCGTTCTCGATGCGCACGCGCGCGGCGCCCGGCCGCAGCGCCGGCAGCCCCAGGTCCCGGAGGGTGAAGGAGCCGTCCACGTCCGCGCCGACGAGCCGGGTGAGCGGGCCACGCACCCGGGCCGTCAGGTCCAGGCTGCCGCCCTCGACGGGGAGGCTCGCGTTGCGGTCGCTTTCCAGGCGCGCCCCGCGGAGGGCCAGCGTGCCGTCCACCGGCAGATCGCGGAGGCGGTCCGCCGGCCCCTGCACGGTTCCGGAAACGGTGAGCGTGCCGCCGGAGACGGGCAGGGAGCGGGCCAGCTCGCCGGCGAGGTTACGCCAGGCCGGGGTGGAGAGGCGGAAGGCGCCCGCGATGTTCTTGCCGTCGTAGGAGCCGTCGCCAGCCGCGCGGAAGCGGGGCGCCTGCCAGACGGCGTCCGAGAAGCGCACCTTTCCGTCTTCCATGTGGAAGACGCCGGTGAGCGCGTTGATGTGCGTGTCCGCCGGGGCAAAGGGGAGCGCGCCCGCCGCCAGCTTCGGCTGCGCGTCGGTAAGGCGCACCCGCGCCGTCAGCGCGACCCGGTTCGGATCGGAGGTCGGGGCGTCCACCACGTAGCGCGCCGTCAGCTTGCCGCCCGTTACCGGGCTGGAGCCGCTCCACCAGCGGGCCAGCTCGGCGGCGTCGCTCGCGGCCAGCGATCCTTCGGCATGAAGGAGCCACGCGCCGCCGGCGGCCGCCTGCTTCCCGGAGCCGGCTCCCGACGTGCGGAACTGCGGCGTCACGAGCCGGTAGGCGGGAACGGCGAGCCGCCCGTCCGCGAGGCGGAACGTGGCGTTGGCCTCCTGCACCTGCACCGTCCGCGCCCGGCCGCCCGCCGTGGTGCGGTAGGTGGCTCCCCGAAGATCGAGCGCGCCCTGCAGCGGCGCCTTCCCCGAACCTTCCGGCAGCCGGGCGTCCACGACGAGCCGGCCGCCGGAAAGGCCCGCCGGCAGCTTGCCGCGCAGCGGCTCCAGCTCCGCCCACCGGTCGGACACCATCCGGAAAGCGCCGGTGGTGCGGCCCCCCTGCCCCAGGTTGCTCACCGTAGCGGCGCCCGAGCCGCTAAAGAGATCCGAGCGCAGCGCCACGTTGCTGAGCGCGAGGTCGCCGCCCGCGAGGCGCGCCTGACCCGTCAACTCGCGCATGGGAACCTGCCAGCGCTGCTTGGCGGAGCCCAGGGGAATGCTGGCGCCAAAGTTCTGGAAGCGGAACCCGGCGGAGCCGACGAGCTGCTTCGGGGACGCGGTGGGGCCCTGGACGTTGAAGGTGAGGCGACCGCGCGAGGCGGCCGTGGCCGGCTCCACCCACTGCCAGAACGGCAGCTGCGGCGCCTGCTTGCGGAACGTGTTCAGGTTGACGAGATCGATCTGTCCGCCCGCGTTGAAGCGGCCGGCGCGGCCCGGCTGCGCCGGGACCAGCGTCGCCGCGCCCTTAGCCTGGAGGCCGTCCGCCGTCGCGCGGAGGTTTCGGACGTGGAGGCGCTCCGGGCCGCGCTCCACGTCTCCCTCCAAGGTGCGGACGACGAGCGGCTCGCCCTTCTCCGTGGGACGCACCATCAGTCCCGCCGCAGAGAAGCGACCCCGCGCCAGGGACTTCTCCAGGGCGCCGGCGACGCCGCTCGCCTGGAAGGAGACGGCGGCGTGGTCGAGATCCCAGCTACCATGCACGGGGGTGCTGAACGCCATCAACTGCGCGAGGCGGGAGACGGCTTCCGAGCTACTGGCTTCGACCGTGCCGCGCGCCTGGTAAGGCCGCTGCGGGAAGGGCGTGTCCGGAGCGCCGCCCACGTCGGCCGAGCCTTTCAAGCGGAGCTGGTCGCCCTCGACATCGATGTCCTTCAGAAGGATGCGGTCGGGCCGCCAATCGACGCGGGCCGTGGCGTTGGTCCAGGGGAAGACGGTGTTCGAGCGTGTGAGAGAGCCGCGCGCGATGGCGACGCCGCCCTGAAGCGCGCGGATCTCGCCGGTGCGCGCCGTCACGTCGATGGCGCCCGTGAGCGTGCCCTTGACGTCCCACTCCTTCGGGATGCCGAGCTGCGGGCCCAGGCCCGCAAGCGGGAGACCGGTTACCTGCACCTGCATGGCGAGGTCGCCGTTTTCAGCGACATACGTGCCCTTGGCGCCGAGGCGGCCGCCGTGGAACTCCGCGCGGCCGTCCGCCACGGTGAGGGACTTTCCATCTCCGGAGCCGCGCAGCACGAGGTCGCGCGCGTCCAGCCCCGCGCCCGACCAGCCGGCCGCGCGGGCCCGGTAACCGAAGTCCTCGCGGCGCAGGTCCACGACGAGGTCCAGGCCGTCCGCCCGCACCGGCTGCCGCTCGCCCGTGGCGAGCAGGGTGGTGACGTCCGCGCGGCTATCGTGGAGGCCGACCTTGCGCAGGCCGAGGCGGGAGAGCGAGCGAAGCGTCTCGGCGGCGTCCACCTGCTGCGTCTGCGGCTTGCGCGTGTCGATGGTCGCCTGGAGGTGCGCGCCGTCGAGGTGCAGCTCGCGGATGAGGACGCGGCGCTGGACCACCAGCCGCCACCAGGAGGGATAGACGCGCACCTGGCGGGCGACGAGCGGCGCAGCGACGTCATCCGGACCGGGCGCCACGCGGACGTCGCGGAGGGACACCGAGCCGAGCGGCCAGAAGGAGACCTTGCCGAGAGAGACCTCGCGCTCCAGGACGGTGCTGAGCTGCTGCGCGAGGTAGGGGCGGAGGACCTGGCGCGCCGCGGCCTGGGCTTCGTAGGTCCAGACGCCCCCGCCCACGACCACCGGGACCAGCAAGGCCCAGCTCGATTTCCGCAACTTCCTCGTTCGCCGCATAACGCCTCCGATCGGTCCCGCCGCGCCTCCTTACCGCGCGTCACGGAGCCTCTGCGGGACCTATACCCAAAAGGAAGCCCGAATCATTCCTAAGTAACCGGGCAGGCCCTCGAGCCCGGATGGTTTCAGGTTTCGGGTTTCAGGTTTCGGGTTGGGGCGCGTGTCCGGTGGTGGCCGCGTCGGGCCGGGAACGGCCGGGGACGGACCTCATCCCGGCCCTCCGTACGGGGGTATTGCCTTCGGCCGCCCCTCTCCTTCGTACCTACGTGAGGTTGTATCGGATCGCAAATCCGCGTTCTGGAAGCAGAATCTGGCGTGCATCCCGAAAGCCTTCGGGACGCTCACCGCAGGCGACCCTTCCTGGTCGTATGCGGTAGCTGTGTTCGACCAGGAGGACGTCGCTGGGAAGCGACGACTCCAGATTCTGCTTTTGGGAGCAGGATCGAAATCCGTTACTAGAAACTGCTTTACGACGCCCATCAGGCCCCTTACGTCGGGCAGGCTTTCCATCCACCAGAGATCCGCGCTGGGCCCGACGTGTCCACTTCTCGCCGTTCTCACCCCGTCTCATCCAGGGAATAGAACGCGAGCGCCGAGATCAGGTTCCTTCGGATTGCCGCGGGGGCGCGCAAACGGACCGTCCTGCGTGGGAGGGCTGGTGCGGGGAGGGCGGCGGCTATTGCCCCAATCGGCCGCCTGGCAAGACCTGCGCAGGGCGCGGAGGCGAAGCGGGGACGGAGAGCGCCGCCCTACGGATGCGCGGGGAGCATCGGCTTACACCGACGCTCCCCGCGCTTTTGCTTACTTTCCGGCCGAGGCTGCGAGCGGGAGGCGGGCGGCCGGGGCGCTGAAGCGGTAGGTCCCGGAGCCGATCTCGAAGACGGCGCTGCCGCCCTCCTGGCGCTGGAACCGCACACCCTTGGCGCGGTCGGCGGGACCGTCGCCTTCGGTGACGGAGGCGGCGCTCTCCGCCGGGACGTAGACGACGGCGGTGGTGTTCGCGGGGATGGTGACGGTGAGGTCGAACCGGCCGTCCTCCAGCCGCCACTCGCTAACGATGCGACCGTGAATCGAGTCGTAGGCGCCGCGCGCCCAGGTGAGGTCGCCGACGGGCTGCGGCTGGATGCGGATGCGCTTGAACCCGGGCGCGGCCGGGCGGATGCCCGCGAGGGCGCGGTAGAACCAGGCGCTCACGTCGCCGAACATGATGTGGTTCTGGGAGTCCGCGCCGTTCCAGGTTTCCCACAGGGTCGTCGCGCCCCGCTCGATCCAGTGGCCCCAGCTTGGATAGGTGGTCTGGCTGGCGACCCGGTACGCCACGTCCGGGCGGCCGTTATCCAGCAGGACGTTGAGGAGGTACTTCGTGCCCAGGATGCCGGTGTCCAGGTGGCCGCCCTTCTTCTGGACATCCATGATGAGGTTGCGGACCACGCGCCGGCGGTGCAGCTCGGGAGTCAGGTTCCAGTTCAGAGCCGTGGCGAGGGCTGTCTGCGTGCCGTTGGAGTAGAGGCCGGTCTCGGCTTTGAAGAACCGCTCGTTGAACGCGGCGCGAATCCGCTCCGCCAGCGCCGTGTATTTCGCGGCGTCATCCTTCTTGCCCAGCAGGTCCGCCGCGCGCGCCACGATGCGGGCGTCCTCGTAGTAGTAACCGGTGGAGGTCACCTCGACGGGCGCGGTGGGGCCGGGCGGGACCCAGTCGCCCAGGCCGATGTTGACGATGCCGTTCTGGGAGCGGCTGGTGAGGTAGTCGACGTACTGGCGCATCTGGTCGTAGTGCCGCTCCAGGATGCGCGTGTCGCCGTAGTACTCGTAGAGGTACCAGGGGATGAGGAGGAAGGCGCTGTCCCAGGCGGGACCGTTGCCCCAGTCGTAGCCCCAGCCGCTGGAGGGGACGATGCCCGGTAGCTCGCCGGAGGGCCGCATCGCCTCCGCCACGTCCTGAATCCACTTGGTGTAGGCGGCGGCGGGATGGAAGTTGTAGATCGCCTGCTCCGCCGCCAGGTGGGCGTCGCCGGTCCAGCCGTTTTTCTCGCGGTGCGGACAATCGGTGGGGATGCTGGCGAGGTTGCTGAGGAAGGCCCAGCGGGTGGCGTGCTGGATGCGGTTGAGCAGCGGGTTCGAGCAGGCGAACTCGCCCGCCGACCGCACGTCCGTGTGCGTGACGCGCGCGTGAACCGTGTCGAGGGATGGCTTGCGCGGGAGGCCGGTCACCTGGACGTACTGGAAGCCGTGATACGTGAAGCGCGGTTCCCAGGTTTCCGTGCCCCGGCCCTTGAGCGTGTAGGTGTCCGTCTGGAAGCGCGGCTGCGGGGCGCCGGCGGGCCGCTCCGGCGCTCCAAAGGGCCGGATGTGGACGGCGATCTCGCGCTGGTCGAGCGTGCCGTCGGGGAGCAGCTTCTCGCCGTACTTCAGGGTCACCTCGGTTCCGGCGGGACCGGAGATCTGGAGCCGCGCGCGGCCGGAGAGATTCTGGCCCATGTCGAAGAGGTAGACGCCCGGCTTCGGCTCCGTCAGCTTCACGGGGCGGAGCGTCTGCGTAACGCGGATGGGCTCCATCTGCTGCGCGGAGAGGACGCCGGCCGGCGGGGAGACGACCCTGGCGGCCTCCCAGGCTCCGTCGTTGTAGCCGGGGCGGTCCCAGCCCGGCTTTTCCTGGCGGGCGTCATACGACTCGCCGGCGTAGATGCTGTCCCACACGACCGGCCCCGGGGCGGTCTTCCACTGCTCGTCGGTGACAATCGTCTCGGTACGGCCGTCGTCGTACTCGACGCGCAGCTCCGCGAGGAGCTTCGGCGCGGCGCGCCAGGGAGCCTTGTCGAAGTACCAGACGGCGACGGTGTGGACGTTGTACCAGCCGTTACCCAGCATCACGCCAAGGGCGTTCTGGCCCTGCCGGAGCTGATCCGTGACGTCGTGCGTGACGTAGAGCGCGCGGCGGTCGTAGCGGGTGTAGCCGGGGTCGAGGACATGGTCGCCGACTTTGGCGCCGTTGAGGCGCGCCTCATGGTAGCCGAGACCGCAGAGGTAGAGGCGGGCGCGCCGGACCTTACCGTCGATGGAGAACTCCCGGCGGAGGAGCGGCGCCGGCTGGGCCGAAGTCTCCGCCGTGCGGGCGATCCAGCGGCCGCCCCAGTCGGCGGGCGTGGGGAGACCTCGCTCCCAGTAGGCGGGCCGGCTCCAGGAAGAGGCGCGTCCGTCCTGGTCCCACACGCGCACCTTCCACCAACAGGCCTGCCCAGCGGGCAGCGGCTCGCCGCCGAAGACGACCTGCGCCGACTGGTCCGAAACGACTTTCCCGCTGTCCCAGAGGTCGCCCTGTTCCTCGTCGAGGCCTGCTTCGGTGGAAGCAGCCAGCACCTGGTAGGCGGTCTGCCGCTGGGCGCGCTCGCGCGACTCGTGAACCCAGCGCAGACGCGGCCGGGGCGTATCGATGCCGCGTGGGTTGACGAGGTACTCGCACTGGAGGCCCGTTACGCGCATGCTGGTTCGGGCGGCAGTTCCGGCGGAAGCGGTGAGGAGCAGCGCGGCGAGCGCCAGCAGGCAGGTCGTTCCAAGTCGCATCGTCATCGCTTTCATGGGCGGCTATCCACCGACGGCGGCAGTGGTAAAGAAGAGGCGGCTCCGGCCGGAGCGGTGCGTCCGCAGCGCTTTCAGTCCCGGAGCGAACGCGGGCTCGTGTAACTCGTTAGGCGCGTGGGGCAGCCGACTCCTGCCCCTGGGCCGGCCGAGGTCCACCCATCACGCGATGGACGATTGCCTGAGGGAACAGCGTCGGACGGGGGCGCGGTACAATCCCGATGGAAGATTGAGCCGGCCAAGAAGCGCGTCTGAACCGGGGAGAGCGAGGAGCGCATGCGAAGATCGTTCGTGATTCTGATAGCAGGTGCGCTGTGGGTGCTGGGCGCCGGCGGTAGCTCTCCTGCCGGCGCAAGCGGGGACGGCGCCGGGCGGCTGCCGACGCTGTTTCTGATCGGGGATTCGACGGTGCACAACCGCACGCGGGGACAGCAGGGCTGGGGCCAGGCGCTGCCGCCCTATTTTGATCCGGCGAAGATCCGGGTGGAGAACCGGGCGCGCGGCGGACGCAGCAGCCGAACCTTCCTGACCGAAGGGCTGTGGGAGGCGGTGCGGACCACGCTGAAGCCGGGCGATTTTGTGCTGATGCAGTTCGGGCACAACGACGGCGGCTCGCTGAGCCGGAATCCATCTCGCGCCTCGCTGAAAGGGGTGGGGGAAGAGACCCAGGAAGCGACGGACCCGGCCAGCGGCAAGAAGGAAGAGGTCCACACCTACGGCTGGTACCTACGAAAGTACATCGCGGACGTGAAGGCGCAGGGCGCCGTGCCCATCGTCCTCTCGCCGGTTCCGAGGAACATCTGGAAAGACGGCCGGGTGGCGCGCGCTTCCGGCGATTACGGACGGTGGGCGCGGGAAGCGGCCCGCGCGGGGGGAGCGCTGTTCATCGACCTGAACGAGGCGGTGGCCCGGGAGTATGAGGCGGCGGGCGCGGAGAAGGTGCAGGCGGAGTACTTCGGAGCGACGGACCACACGCACACGACGCCCGCCGGCGCGAAAGTGAACGCGGCTGTGGTAGCGGCGGAGATCCGCAAGCTGGAAGGCAGTCCGCTGCGGGGCTACCTGGCGCCGGCGGCTGAAGCAGCCGCACAGTGCGATGGGGGAGTGGACGTGGGGGAGAATAGCGGAGGAGAGACTCGAACTCTCGACAACGCGGGTATGAACCGCGTGCTCTAACCAACTGAGCTACTCCGCCGGAACACCCGGATTATGGCAAATCCACCCTGGGGTGTCAATACCCGCCCCGGCCGCCGCACGGCCGGGGCTTCCGGGTTTAGCGCCTGCCGTCGTCAGGCGGCCACCTCCACGATCAGCTCGATCTCCACGGCGGCGTCGCCGGGGAGCTGGTAGACGCCGATGGCGCTGCGGGCGTGCCAGCCGATCTGCTCGCCGAAGATCTCGACCAGTGTGTCGGTCGCGCCGTGGATGACGGCGGGCGTGTTCGAGAAGCCTTCCGCACAGTTCACCATTCCCAGCAGCTTCACCACGCGAGTGACCTTGCCGAGGTCGCCGACGAGCCAGCAGACGGAGCCCAGGCAGCCGAGGATCGCGTCCCGCGCCGCCTCGTAGCCCTCTTCCACGGAGACGTCCGCGCCTACCTTGCCGGTACGCTTGGAGGTTGCGCCGCTGGTGTAGACCAGGTTGCCGGTCCGGACCGCCGGCGCCAGCTTCCCCGGCTTCGCCTCGGGGATCTCCAGGCCCAACTCCTTCACTCGTTCTTCCGCCGCCATATTCCTCATCTCCTCATTGCAGCCGCGTCGGCGGCCGGTCTCTCTGAAATCGATAGTCCTGGGTTAGCGCTTGTTCGCAGGGATTAGCTCCAGACCCACCTCACCCCGGCCCCCCGCCTGGGGGGTATACCTTCGGC
>Ga0216301_1000131_pt1 | contig 21110 bp, 17 predicted proteins | sample 4hB_Boncat_minus_FD_156203 | JGI IMG/M metagenome (GOLD analysis project Ga0216301, IMG submission 156203) | Terrestrial sediment cell enrichment communities for BONCAT metagenomics from Utah, United States - 4hB_Boncat_minus | ecosystem: Environmental > Terrestrial > Deep subsurface > Rock...
GGCGGCCGCACGACGATCGACAGGATCGCCGTCCAGCGTGTGGTGCCGACGAGGCTGCCTCGCTCGTACGTCGTCTCGGTCCATTTGACCTGGAACGAGCGGTCCGAGGCGCGGACGACGCTGGTCACCTGCACCGACACCGTTCGCTCGCCGACCTGCCCGAACGGGTTCGCCGCACGGGCATATTCGCCGAGAAACCGGGAGCCGCGCTCGGTGACGAAGTCATAGGCCGAGAGCCAGTTCTGGCGCATCAGCACCGGGTCGAGCGAGATCGAGCGGACGTTGGCGATGAACCGTCCGAGGTGCCACGCGATCTGCGGGTCGGTCGGGCGATATTCCGCCTCGGCCGGCGCCACCGCCCGCGCCTCGCCCAGCTCGCCGACCTCGACGACATAGGGGACGACGCGGCTCTGCATCGACTGCCAGAGCAGGCCTCCGGAAAGAGCGGCGGACAGAACGAGGCCGCCGAACGCCATCAGCCGCCAGTTTCGGGCCTGGACCCTCGCCGAGCCTATCCGCTCGTCCCAGACCTGCCCCGCCCGCTGGTAGGGCGTCTCGGGTTCGGGCGTTCGCCCGTAGCGCTGAACCGCGCGCCTGAACTTCATGGCTTCAATCCTCTCTTTCCTTGATGTCGGGAGTTGCCGCGCCGCCGCCGCGGTCGCCCTCGCGGACGGCCTGGAGCACGACATGACGGTGATGGCGGGCCGTCTGTTCGGAGCGCAGCCGCCGCGCCCAGATCGGTGCTTCGTCGGCGCCCCCGCCGCCGCCGGGGCTTACCGGACCCGATCCCGCGCCGGTCGAACCGGCGAACATCGCCGCCCGCCGCCCGCGCTCGGCCGCCGCGCCGAGGCCGGCGGCGTCGCTAACCTTCGCCCTCGCGGCCGCGGCTCCGGCGCGGCCAACTCCCGCCAAGCCGGCGCCGACGCTCTTGGAGCCCGAAGTCTCCTGGCCGAGCCGGTAGGCGGTCGAGGCGGCCGATCCCATGGAGGTGCCGGCGCGCATCGCGCCCATCCCTGCGCCGCCAAGCGCGCGCGCTCCGCCGACGGCGGCGCCGCCGGCGACCGCGACCGTTCCCACCGCCGCGGCCGCAGTCCCCACCGCCGCGCCGGCGCCGAGCTGCGGCGCGCCGGCCACCAGACCGGAAGCGATGCTGGGGCCGAAGATGCCGAGGCCGAACAAGGAGAGGCTGGCGAGGACCATGCTCATCGCCTCGGCGAGGGTCGTCTCCTCCGCGCTCCCGGCGGCGGCGAACTCGTCAAAGAAGCCCGAGCCGATGCCGACGATGACCGCGAGCACCATCACCTTGATGCCCGAGGAGACGACGTTGCCGAGCACGCGCTCGGCGAGGAAGGAGGTGCGGTTCCAGAGCGCGAAGGGCACGAGCACGAAGCCGGCGAGAGTCGTGAGCTTGAACTCGATGATGGTGATGAAGAGCTGGATCGACAGTACGAAGAAGGCGAGGATGATGAAGAACCAGGCGATCATCAGGGTCGCGATGGTCAGGAAATTGTCGAAGAAGGCGATCGGGCCGAGCAGCTCGCTCACCTGGTTGAGAAGAGGGTGCGCCGCCTCAAAGCCCGTGCTCGCGACGTAGCCGGGGCGAAGCAGGTCGTCGGCGGTCATCCCGCCGCCGCCCGCGGTGATGCCGAGCCCGGCGAACGAGCGGAAGATGATGTTGGCGAGCGTCGAGAAGCTGCCGAGAATCAGAGCGAAGGCGCCGACATAGAGGATCTTCTTGAGGAATCGGCCGATGATGTCGTCCTCGCCGCCCATCGCCCAGAACAGGCCGGCCAGAGTGATGTCGATTCCCACCAGCACGGTCGTCAGGAACGCGACGTCGCCGCCGAGCAGCCCGAAGCCGCTGTCGATGTACTGGATGAACGCCGCCATGAAGCGGTCGATCACGTTGAGGTCGTCCATGAAGGCCTGTTCCAGTCGCTTGTCAAAGGTGGTGCCGCGGGGCTTCCCAGGGGGCATGGAAGCCCCGCGGCGGGCGCGGCGGCATAACCCCCCCGGCCCATCTCGTCGTCAGTCGCGGCCCGGCGTGTAGGCCCGGCCGGTGCCGAGGAACCGGCGAGTCGCCGCGCGCCCCTCCGCTTCGACCTGCGCGCGTCGCGCCCGCTCGATCGACGCCTCGCGGAACTCGGCCGCCATCAGATTCTGGAGCTGGAACTGCTGGCTGATGCTGAGGGCGAGCAGCTGGTTCGCCGCCTGGCTCACCTGAAGGCTGCCGACCGCATTCTGGCTGCGGCCGACGAGCTCCTCGAGCAGGCCGGCATCCTCGCGAATGTTCTCGACGACCTGCGCCTGCACGCCCATCGCCTGACGGTGGGCGCCCATCGCGGCGTCGAGCCGGGCGCGGGCCTCACGCACCCGCTGGTCGCCAGAGAGGACGCGCTGAACGTCGCCGGGGAACAGGGCGCGGATGCGCTCGTCGAGCCGATCGATCCGGAAGTCGATGCCCTGGGCCTGATCCATCAGCCCGTCGATCCGCTGCATGGCCGAATTGAGGCGCTCGAGCTGCGGGAAATCGATCCGCTCGAGGTTCCGCGCCATGTTCTGGAGCATCGCCGCCTCGTTCTGCAGCGAGGCGATCTGGTGGTTGATCTGCTCGAGCGCGCGGGCCGCCTGCAGCAGGTTCTGGGCATAATTGGTCGAGTCGAACACCGGGATCGCCGCCGCCGGGCTGGCCGGCAAGGCGAGCGCCAGCGGCGAACCGGCGGCGAGGGCGAGCGCCATCCACATCTTCTTCACGTCAAGTCTCCTTCGGGCTGGGGGCTGGGAAAATCGTCGAGCGCGGCGGCGGCCCAGTCGAGGCCGCGATCCGTAAGCCAGCGGCGCGCGAAGCCCGCGGGGCCGCCGCCTTCGGCCAGGATGAGGTCGATCCGCCGCTGCGAGGCTGGGTCGGACGCGCCGCAGAAGGCGAGCGCGATTCGCCCGAGCCCGAGGTCGAACAGGCGGTTGCCGCGGCGCGACTGCAGGTAATAGTCCCGCTTCGGGGTCGCCCGAGCGATGAGCTCGATCTGGCGCTCGTTCAATCCGAACTTCTCATAGGCTGCGCGCTGCTGCGGCTCGACCGCCCGGTCGTTCGGGAGGAAGATCCGCTGCGGACAGCTCTCGACGATCGCCGGGGCAATGCTGCTGTCGGCGATGTCGGCGAGCGACTGGGTGGCGAACACCACCGCCACGTTTTTCTTGCGAAGCACCTTCAGCCATTCGCGGATTCGCGCGGCGAACAGGGGATTGTCGAGGAACAGCCAGGCCTCGTCGAGGACGAGCAGGGTCGGGCTGCCGTCGAACCGCTCCTCGAGTCGGTGGAACAGGTAGGTCAGCACCGGCAGGACCGCGCCGGGCTGGGCCATCAGGGTCTCGGTCTCGAAGCACTGGACGTCCGCGAGCGCCAGCTTGTCCTCGGCCGCGTCGAGCAGGCTCCCGAACGGCCCTTCGAGCGTGTAGGGAAGGAGCGCGGCCTTGAGCGCGTTCGACTGGAGGAGGAGCGACAGGCCGGTCAGGGTCCGCTCCTCGACCGGTGCCGAAGCCAGGCTTCCAAGCGCCGACCAGATCGCATCCTTCACCTCGGGGGTGACGGGCACCTTCTCATGCTCAAGGAGCGCGCCGATCCACTCGCCCGCCCAGCTGCGCTGCGCGGGCTCGTCGATCCGCCGAAGCGGCTGAAAGGCCAGCGCCCCCTCGGCCTCGGCGCCCGAGCCGAGCGCGTGGTGCGCGCCGCCGCAGGCGAGCACGGCCGCGCGCGCCGACCAGCCCTTGTCGAACAGGTAGATGCGGGCGCCCTCATAACGGCGGAACTGCATCGCCAGCAGCGAGAGCAGCACCGACTTGCCGGCGCCGGTCGGGCCGACGACCAGCAGGTGGCCGACGTCGCCGACATGGGTCGAGAGTCGGAACGGCGTCGATCCGCTGGTCTGCGCGAGAAGCAGAGGCGGCCCGCCCAGATGCTCGTTGCGCGAAGGCCCGGCCCAGACCGACGACAAAGGCATCAGGTGGGCGAGATTGAGGGTATGGACGAGCGGCTGTCTGACGTTGGCGTAGACGTGGCCGGGAAGGCTGGAGAGCCAGGCCTCCACCGCGTTCAGCCGCTCGCGCATCGCGGTGAAGCCGAGCCCGTTCACGATCCGCTCGACCGCCCTCACCTTCTCGTCGGCGGCCGCTGGATCGGAGTCGGCGACGGTGATGGTGGCCGTCAGATAGCCGAACGCGACATAATCCTGCCCCAAAGCCTGGAGCGCGAGGTCCGCGTCGACCACCTTGTTGTCGGCGTCGCTGTCGAGCAGCTGGACCGGCTGGTTGTACATCACCTCGCGCAGCAGCGCGGTCACCGACTTGCGCTTGTTGAACCATTGCCGGCGAAGCCTGGTCAGCGCCCGCGTCGCCTCGGTCTTGTCGAGGGCGATGAACCGGGTGACCCAGCGGTAGCCGAAATCCTGATGGTTGAGCGCGTCGAGGATTCCCGGCCGGCTCATCCCCGGAAATCCCAGCACCGTCAGCGTGCGCAGATGCTGGTCGCCCAGCATCGGCTCGAGCCCGCCGGCAAGCGGCGTGTCGGCGAGAAGCGCGTCCAGATAGATCGGTGTCTCGGGGACGGCGACCCGGTGCCGCTTCGCCGAGACGGTCGCGTGAAGAAAGGTGAGCGTCTCCTCGTCGTCCAGCGCCCGCACCTCCGGCATGAAGCCGGACAGGAGATCGAGCGCGCGGTCGGTCTCGGCGACGAAATGGCCTAACGCCTCGCGCCAGTCGCGGCCCTTCTCGCCCTCCCGCCGCTCGATCAGGGCCCGCTCGGCGCTCGCCTGAGTGTCGGCCGGCGGCAGCCAGACGAGCGTCAGATGATAGCGGCTCTCATAATGCTCGCGCTCGCCCTCGAAGCTCGCCTGGCGCTCCTTGTCGACCAGCCAGGACGCCGCGTCGGGAAAGCGACTCTCCGGATAGCCGAGCGCCTCGGCGCGCTCGGCGTCGAAGAACAGGGCCCAGCCCGAGCCGAACCTCTTCAGCACGTTGTTGACCCGGGCCGAGGTCGAGACGAGCTCGGCCTCGGTCGCGCTCTCCAAATCCGGGCCGCGGAACCGCAAGGTGCGCTGGAAGCTGCCGTCCTTGTTCAGCACTACGCCCGGCGCGACCAGCGCCGCCCAGGGCAGATGGTCGGCAAGCCGGTCGGCGCGGCTGCGATATTCGCCGATCCTCAGCATGACAGATGCCCGCGCTGGCGAAGGTGGCGGGCCAAGACCGAGGCGAAGTCGGGGTCCCGCTTCGCCGCGAACACGGCGAGCGTGTGGCCGAGCGCCCAGACGACGATCCCGGCGATCCACTGCTGGAGCCCGAGGCCGAGCGCGGCCGCCACCGTTCCGTTGACGATGGCGATCGCCCGCGGCGCTCCGCCCAGGAGAATCGGCTCGACGAGCGCCCGGTGGATCGGCGCCTCGAAGCCTTCGATATGGTGCGGACCCGCAGTCACGCGAGCAGCGCCCCGCCGCCGAAGCTGAAGAAGGACAGGAAGAAGGAGGAGGCGGCGAACGCGATCGACAGGCCGAAGATGATCTGGATCAGCCGCCTGAAGCCTCCCGCGGTCTCGCCGAAGGCGAGGGTCAGGCCGGTCACGATGATGATGATCACCGCGATTATCTTGGCGACCGGCCCTTGCACCGATTCCAGCACCTGCTGGAGCGGCTCCTCCCACGGCATTCCGGAGCCGGCCGCCTGCGCCTGGACGGCGAGCAAGGCGGCGGCTGCGACAAGGCCGGCGGCGGCGCTGGGCGCGGCACGGATGGGACGGGCTACAAGCATGTTTCTTCTCCTCAAGAGTGCGGGTTTTCGGGATCGAGGGGGCGGAGCGCGTAGTCGCCGGCGGCATCGAGCCCCTCGAGGCATTCGAGTCCGCCGATCCGGCGGGCGGTGCCCCGGCCCTCGATGAAGACGATGAGGTCGATCGCGTCTGCGACGAGCCGCCGCGGCACGGTGACGACCGCTTCCTGAATGAGCTGCTCGAGACGGTAGAGGGCGGATCTGGCGCTGTTGGCGTGCACGGTCGCGATTCCGCCCGGATGGCCGGTGTTCCAGGCCTTGAGCATGTCGAGGGCCTCGCCGCCGCGCACCTCGCCGACGATAATCCGGTCGGGTCTCAGCCGAAGCGTCGAGCGGACGAGATCGGCCATGGTCACCACGCCCGGGCGCGTGCGCAGCGCGACCGTGTCCGGTGCCGCGCACTGCAGCTCGCGGGTGTCCTCGATCAGAATGACTCGTTCGTCATGGGCGGCGAGCTCGGCGAGAAGAGCGTTGGCGAGCGTGGTCTTGCCCGAGCTGGTCCCGCCGGCGACGAGAATGTTGCGGCGATCGACGACGGCGAGCGACAGCGCCCTCGCCGCCTCGGCCGTCATGATGCCGTCGCCGACATAATCGGCGAGCGTGTAGATGCGCGACGCGGGCTTGCGGATCGAGAAGCAGGGGCCGGTCGAGACCGGCGGCAATATGCCCTCGAACCTTTCGCCGGCGAGGCCCTCGCCGTGCGGCGGAAGTTCGGCGCTGACGATCGGAGCGGCGCCGTGCACCTCGGTTCGGGCGTGGCTCGCGACCAGGCGGATGATCCGCTCTATCTGCGCCGCCTCGAGCACCACACCGGTGTCGCACCGTCCCTGGCCGAGCCGGTCGACCCGAAGCGCGCCGTCCGGATTGAGCATGACCTCGATGACGAGCGGATCGGCCAGTGCCGCCGCGATCGCCGGGCCCATGGCGGTGCGCAGCATCGCGCGCTTGCGGTCCGCGGATTCGGCGGCGCTCATCGCCCCTCCTCCGGCAGGAAGGTGAGCCGGCCGGTCGCGAGCTGTTGGCCGACGCGCTGCACGAAGGCGGCGAACCGGTCGCGGCCGATCGCCCGCGAAACCTCGTCCTCCTCGGGCAGCGGAGCGTTGACGGTCAGCATGTAGCGGATGAAAAGCGCCAGGCTCTCGATCTGCACGTGCCCGTCGCGCTCGATCCGCGCCAGCTGATTGGAGATCCGGTCGAGGCGCAGCCCGAACCGGTCGTCGAGCTCGCTCGTGCCGCGCCGGTCCAGGAAGGCCGTGACCGCGGCCGTCAGGATCGAGGATTTGGTCGCGCCGGGCTTCGCCGTGAGCGCCTCGAGGCGCTCGCTCACGTCGCGGGGCAGGAAGAGCTGGTGCCGGACCAGGTCGCGCCGTGCCATCGCGCGCGCCTCAGAAGCTCGGCATCAGGTCGCCGCCGCGACCCGAGCCTTCGTTGACGGCATGGGCGGCCAGGACCGGCGTCAGCGGGCGCAGCCGGTCCATCGCGGCGGCATCGACGACCGGATTGGACTCGTCGTCGCCGAGCCCGAGCAGATCGAGCTGGTCCGGATGCGTCCGTTTGACGCGGCGCTTCGCCGGCAGCCCGGGATGGCGCTCCTGCTGCAGACCACCGCCGGTCTCTTCGACGAATTCCGCTCCCGTCTCGCTCGCCGGGGCCGGCAAGGCGGAGCGCCCGCTCCAGTCGTCCGACCGGGCTTCGGGCCGGTCGGCATAGGGACCCGCGACCAGCACCGGCCCCGGCAGGACTCGGGACGTGAAGTTGCGGTCCTCGAAATAGCGAAGCTTCGCCGCTTTGATCGGCGGCAGGCCGGAGATGAGGACAAGCTCGTCCGAGGGTGGGAGCTGCATGACCTCGCCGGGCGTCAGAAGCGGCCGGGACGTCTCCTGCCGGCTGACCATGACATGGGCGAGCCAGGGCGCGAGCCGGTGGCCGGCATAGTTGCGCATCGCGCGCTGCTCGGTCGCGGTGCCGAGCGCGTCGGAGATGCGCTTGGCCGTCCGCTCGTCATTGGTCGAGAAGGCGACGCGGACGTGGCAATTGTCGAGAATGGCGTTGTTCTCGCCGTAGGCCTTGACGATCTGGTTGAGGCTCTGCGCGATCAGGAAGGCGCGAACGCCGTAGCCGGCGAGGAAGGCCAGAGCGGTCTCGAAGAAGTCGAGGCGGCCGAGGGCGGGAAACTCGTCGAGCATCATCAGCAGCTGACGCCGCGGCCGCCCTTCGCGCGCCTGGTGCCGCTCGGTGAGCCGCCGGCCGATCTGGTTGAGGACGAGACGGACCAGCGGCTTGGTCCGCGAGATGTCGGACGGCGGCACGACGAGGTAGAGCGAGAGCGGCCGCACGCCCTCCATGAGGTCGGCGATGCGCCAGTCGCAGGCCGAGGTGACCGCGGCCACGGTCGGATCGCGATAGAGGCCGAGGAAGGACATGGCGGTGGAGAGCACGCCGGAGCGCTCGTTCTCCGACTTGTTCAGAACCTCGCGCGCGGCGGACGCCACCACGGGATGAACCCTTGGTGTCTCGGCGGTGCCGAGATGATTGGTGGTCATCATCGCCTTCAGCGTGGCGACGAACGGCCGTTCCGGATCGGACAGGAAGGTGGCGACCCGGGCGAGGGTCTTCTCCTCCTCGGCATAGAGGATGTGGAGGATCGCGCCGAGGAGCAGCGAGTGGCTGGTCTTCTCCCAATGGTTGCGTCGCTCGAGCGCGCCTTCGGGATCGACGAGGATGTCGGCGATGTTCTGGACGTCGCGGATCTCATGCTCGCCGCGCCGTACCTCGAGCAGCGGATTATAGCGGGCCGACAGCGTATTGGTCGGGTCGAACAGGAGGCAGTCAGAGAATCGCGAGCGCCAGCCGGCGGTGAGCTGCCAGTTCTCGCCCTTGATATCGTGGATGACGGCCGAGCCGGTCCAGCTCAGCAGGGTCGGAACCACCAGGCCGACGCCCTTGCCGCTCCGCGTCGGCGCGAACGCCATGACATGCTCGGCGCCGTCATGGCGCAAATAGGCGCCGCCGATGCGGCCGAGGAACACTCCGCGGTCGCCGAACAGACCGGCGGCCGCGATCTCCCTCTCGGTGGCCCAACGGGCTGAGCCGTAGGTGGTTACCAGCCCCGTCTGCCGCGCCCGCCAAAGCGACCCGGCCACCGCGGCCCCGCAACCGAGGAAACCGCTTGCGCCGGCGAGGGCGCCGGCCTTGTCGAACACCTCGGGAGCGTAGGCCTCGAAATGATACCACCAGCCGAACAGCGCCCACGGCCGGTAGATCGGCAGCTCGCCGAGCATGAACCAGGGCGCCCCGAGCTGCGGCTGGTAGCCGAGCATCGAGGCGGCCCATTGCGTCGCGGCCCAGACGCCAAGGACGATGATCGCGAAGACGATCAGAATCTGGCCGATCAGTAGCTTGGTGGGCGTCACCGGGCTCTCCCCCTGGGCCGCATCGGTGCGGGCCAGCTAAGGCCGGAATTTGGCGGCGGAGCCGCCCGGGCGGTATTGAGCCTTCGGCGAATCCCGGCGCATTTGAGCGAATCTGGCGCGAAGGAGGGTTTGCCGATCGGCCTCGGGCTCGTTCGGAACCGGCTTAACGCCGTGTTTGCCCCAACCCTCTTATCCAGGCTCGATGGCCTCGGAAGCGCAGCAACCCTATCCCGGCGAATCGGCGGCTCCCGAGCAGATATTGCTGCTCGCCGACGAATATCGAAGTGCGGCTCACCTGCTCCGGCAGTCGGGAAGGCCAAGCGAGCCATTGTCGCAAGCGCCGTTTCGCCTGGTGGCGATTCACGCGATCGAGCTCTATCTGAACGCGCTCCTCCTCCATCGCGGTCACCCGCCGTCCCAGGTTCGCGGCCTGCAGCATGACCTGGCGCAACGCGCCGAGCTGGCGGTCGCGTGCGGCCTGAAGCTGCGCTCCCGAACCGCCGCCCATCTCGCGGCGATCGCCCGGAACCGGGAGTATCTGGTGATCCGTTACGGGCCGGAGCTCAATGGTACGTCGTCCCGGATCAACAGGCTCACCGCCACGCTCGATGAACTGGCCAAGAAGGTCGCGATGGAGCTGGCGGCCTCCCGCCGTGCCTCGAGAAAGTCCGACTCACCTCCTCGCCTGGCGCTGATCAAGGCGGCCTGACGCGTCAGCCGATCTCCGGCCCGGCCCGCTCCCGGCCCAGCCGCCAGCTGACGGCGCTTCCGCGCACCTGAACGGCAAGCTCACGGCCTGTCCGCCGATCCATCCCGTCGCGCCACGGCACCAGCGAGAACTCCCGGGTGCCGGCAAGGAGGGCGAAGCGGCCGCTGGCAAGATCGAGGCGCCTCACCAGCCTTCCCTCGGCCGGTCCCGCTTCCACGTGGCGGTAGGCGAGCCCCAGCTCTTCCGACAGCCCCTGCGCCGCGCGCTGGAGATCCTGACGGCGCAGGCGTTCGACCAGACCACCGGCATAGACCGTGGCGCCCTCGGTCTCATGGGCGAGGCCCTGCGCGAGAAGCCACTGGCGGCGCGCGGCCAGCGCCGAGCGCACTTCGCGCCCGAAGCCGCTGTCGCGAAGCGGCTCCGGCGCGTCCGCCAGCAGTTCGCGGTCGAGCCAGGTCGCCCCCTCCGCCTCGGGAAGGGCCGGAAGGGCGAGCGGCGAGAGCAGCTCCACCCGCACGGGCGCCTCTCGGACCCGCCTCGCCTCATGCCTCTCCGCCCGCGCGAGATGGTCGGCGCCCACCCGCCAGCTCCCGTCCGCGTCGCGCTCGACGCCGCCTACCGTCCGGCGGATCGCCTCGAGGCGCCGCACATGGGCCTGCGCGAACGCCTCGGTGGCCGCGGGATCATGCCTGAGATGGGCCTCGATCGAGTAGACTCCGGCATTTTGCGCGGCGACCTCGGCCACAATCCGGTCCGCCTCTCTCGCCTCCGCGCGAACCGGTACCACCCGCACGATCGCTCCCTCCGGAAGAGGCTCGACCGCATCGCCGGCGCCGATCTCGACATGGTGCGCGCGCCCATCGATGCCGTCGACGATGAAGTAGTGGCGATCGCGAAGCTCGTCGGAGAGCCCGCGAGCGGCCACCCGGCCGACGACGGGCTCGGAGAGAGGGGCCATGTCGTGCACCGCCAGATCGGAGGGGGCGCGGGCGAGGCCCCGCACGCCAAGCTCGCGCTGGAGGGTGCGGATGATGTTGCCGCGCTCGCCCAGCCGACGCAGATTCTCTTCGAGCCCGGGCGAGAGCCGCCACTTCGCCGCGCCGGTTTCTTCGGCCAGCCCGAGCGCGGCGAGCTTGCGCAGGCGCCCAGCGCGCAGCGCGTGCTGGAGCGGGTTTCTGTGAGCGGCGGCGACGATGCGCTCCGAATCCATGTCCCGAAGCAGGCCCCGGTCGAGAGAGGTGAAGCGCTCCGAACCGACTTCCAGCCGCTGGCGCCGCTCGATTTCGAGATCGCTGCGCGGCCCCAGGTCCAAGGTCACCAGCTCGGCGAGCCGCTCGCGCATACCCCGCTTTATATAGTCCGGGGCGATGACGAGGTTCTCGCCTCGATCGTCCTTGCCGCGGAGCATGATGTGCGTGTGCGGGTGAGCCGTATCGAGATGATCCACGGCGACCCAGTCCAGCCCGGTTCCGAGATCCGCCTCCATCTGCGCCATCAAGCGGCGCGTCAGCGGCTTGAGGTCGGGATATTCTGCCCCGTCCTCGGCCGAGACGATGAAGCGGAACTGGTGACGGTCGCCCTGAGACCGTTCGAGAAACGCCTTGCCGTCGGCCACATCCTCGCTCGCCGCGTAGAGGCGTCCAGGCTCGCCCTCCCGCGTCACGCCGTCGCGCTGGATGTAGCGCAGGTGGGCCCGAGCGCCGCCCAGCCCCCGGCCGCCGAGGCGCACCAGCCGCGTCTTGACGACGGCGCGGCGGCTCCGAAGACCTGAGTAACGGTCCCGGGAGCCGAGCAGCCGGGCCATGGCCGCGCCGCGGCCGATGCGGCTACCGTCGAAGCGCCTGCGGCCCACCCGTCTCAGCCCTCCGGCAAGCGCCGTGGCGGCGATCACTCGATGCAGATATTTGCGGCCGCGCCTGGAGCCGGCGGCCCGCATGCGCCCCAATCGGGGTTCGAAATCGTCGTCGTCCATGAGCCCGGTCATTCCTCCCGGCGGCCGCCAGCCTCCCCAATTCGCAGGAAACGGACCTCTCGCTCAGCGTCCCTTCGGCGAACGCAGGCGCCCTCGAGCGACGCTCCTGCATCGCGCGTGTCGCCGTGCGCCCCATCGCGGCCGGCCCCTACTGTTTGCATGGATTTTTAATGAAAATACTTGCATCTTACAGTCACGGCCCCTATCTGGCATTTCGAGGAGGACACGATGTCGGCGGTCACGCAGCTCAAGCGGCGATTGCGCCCCGGGCAGGTTTACCGGCGCAAGGATCTCGCGCGCTGGTCGAACGCGGTCGACCGGCATGTCCGCGAGCTCGTCGACGAGGGCCGTCTCGAGAAGGTTTCGGCCGGCGTCTACATGGCGCCGCGCAAGACCCGTTACGGCGACGCGCCCGCGAGGCCCGAGAAGCTCGTCGAGACCTTCCTCAAGGATGATCGCTTCCTGCTGGTTTCCCCGAGCGCCTATAACGGCCTCGGCGTCGGCACCACCCAGCTCTATAACGAGCCGGTCGTCTACAATCGCAAGCGCCACGGGCGCTATGAGCTCGACGGCCGGGTCTACGACTTTCGGCTGCGGCCTTCGGTGCCGGCGAAGCTGACCCAGGAAGTGCTGCTGGTCGACCTGCTGCACAACCTCCACCGGCTGCCGGAGGATGAATCGGCGGTCCTGCCCCGCGTCCTCGAGCGCGCGCGCAGGATGGATCGCGCCCGCCTCAACCGGGCCGTGCATGACTATGGTTCGGCCCGCGCGCGCCGGCTGCTGGCGCCCGTGCTGGAGGATCATCGGCCGGAGCCGCGGCCGACCTGATGCTCCTCCACGACGCGCCCGACTTCGCGGACCTGATCGCAGTGACGGCCCGGGATCTTTCGATCGATCCCGGGCTCGTCGAGAAGGACTATTGGATCATGCACGCCCTTTGGGGCCTGCAGCAGCTCGGCTTCAAATATGAGCTCAAGGGCGGGACTTCCCTCTCCAAGGGCCATCGCCTGATCCACCGCTTCTCCGAGGATATCGACATCCTGATCCACCCGGACCGGGCTCTGCCGGTCGGGAAGAACCAGAACAAAGCCAGCCATGTCGAAGCGCGCCGCGCCTTTTACGACGGGCTGCCCGGGCAGATCCGGATCGCGGGGTTCACCGAGAGCGCGCGGGACGAGGCGTTCGACGACGAAAGGATGCGCAGCGCCGGCATCCGACTCATCTATCCCGAGCTCAATCCGCTTCCCGAAGGCGTCAAGTCGGGTATCCTCCTCGAGGCTGGCTTCGACCAGGTCGCGCCCAATCGTGACTGCCTGATCTCCTCCTGGGCCTATGACAAGGCACGAGCCACCGGGCTTGAGGACCTGACCGACAACCGCGCCGTCGACGTCGCCTGCTACGAGCCCGGCTACACATTGGTCGAGAAACTCCAGACGATCTCGACGAAATATCGCCATCAGCAGGCCACCGGGACGATGCCGCAGAACTTCCTGCGCCATTATTACGACGTCTTTTGCCTGCTCGACGATCCGGGCGTGCAGGCCTTCATCGGCACCGAGGAGTATCTCGCCCACAAGGACAAGCGCTTCCCCGCGGCGGATGAGAAGAACCTCGCCCGCAATCCCGCCTTCCTGCTTGAGGACGCGGCAACGCGGGAGGCCTATCTCAGATCCTATGAGCGGACCCGCGCCCTCTACTATCGCGAGCAGCCCTCGCTGGAAGCCATCCTCGCGCGGATCGCCAAAGACCTCGACCGGCTTTGATCCCACCGGCGAGCGACAAGCCGAGCCATATGACTAAGGGGGCTAATGAGCCCCCTTGTGGCGCATCCATGCATGTCCTATTTGAATGGCGGCCCCAATTCGGGCCGGCCCCATCCATCGTCTGAGGACGGGCCTGAAATCCCTCCGAGGAAAGGACTTATCGTGAAGAAATATGCTCTCGACCCTGTCTCGCGCCAGCGCGATCCGAACCTGCAGGGCCTCATCTTCGATCATGGCTCCTTCGCCGGCCTGGCCGCCACTGCGGCGGGGCAAGCGATCGAGTCGATCCTGGTCTCCCGCGCGGCAGTCGCTTCACTCGTCGGCGCGATCAGCGCCGCCCCCTCCCGTCCGCCGCAGCCAGCGGTCGAACAGTTTCTGGCGGATGACGTCGGGAACGAGGCCTTTGAGAAAGAGGCCAAGAAGATGATCGGCCGAATGATCCGCCAGATCGTCGAACATCTCGGCGGGCGCTGGGTCCGTCGAGGCGTGCCTATCACCGTGAAGTCGAGGTTCACCAAGGGCTCGATCTACGCCTTCTGAGAGGCGAGACGGGTGTTGCCCCTTGATTGATTGAACCAGAATCCCGCGGAAGTCAGTCGTCGATCGGCAGGATGAACTGTCCATCGGCGTCCGCATGCAGGCTCGCCCGCACGCTGGTCGCGCCCAACTTCGCCAGCGCGTCGAGCGTCTCCGGTCGGCGGGCGCGCTTGCTCAACCATCGGCGGCGCCAGGCTGCGGCAATCTCCGCACACCCCTGTGCCGAACCTTCTATCGATCCAAGTCCAAGAAGTTTTGCGCGCGCCCCCGCTTCGAGCTCGCAGACGTAGAAGATGCGCGGGGTCGCATGATGAAGGATCGCGTCGCTCTTGAGGCCGAGCGCGTCCAACCCTTCGCGGATTTGCCTCAGCCGGGGGCTCGTCCCTTCTCCAAAGCGATTGTTGATGCGTCTGGCATCGTGGCGCGCGAATGCCATGCTCCGCAGGGCATGCGCGGTCTCGTTGCTGAGATGGAGGGTTCCGTAGCCTCCGGTCAGGCTTTCCCCGATCGTGTTCCAGCTGATGCCATGCTGCAATTCCGGATGCTCGGCAGCTCTCAGCCTCAAGCGATTATACTGGCTGGATCCGACACCGTAGAGGCTCGTCGTGGTCAGGATACGCAGATCGGCCGGCTTACTGACGGGGCGGCCTGCCATCTGCGAAGCGATCAGGCTGACTTGATCGCCGTAGCGGCGCGCATAGGCTTGCCGCACTTCGCGCGACGCGAGAAGCAGGGCGACCAGCTTGCCGCCGATGAGTTCGTTATAGGGATGAACGGCGCCGCAGACGCTGACGTCGGCGATCTCGCTCGACAGTCCGGCCTTGCGGAACTCGGTCAATACAATGTCGATCGCCCGCTGGCCCTGAGGAGACTTGAACAACTCGCGGATGGCCTTGGCCGGAGCGCGCCTGAGGCCGGCGGTCAGGAAGGCCTGCTTCGCGAAGAGAAGGCGCGCAAGGCCTTCCGCGCGCTTGCGAACGAATAGAAGATCTTCCGAAGCCGAGCGCCAGTCGGCATCTGCCGACGCCGCATGCAGGTTGCCTCGATGCGGGCGAACGACATCATTTTCACCACGATGGCTGAGAAAATGCGCCTTGAGTTCGGCTTCTCTTGCGAAGGCCGCGCCGGCAGCGCGCTGCTCCATGCGCAAGGTCACCGCCTCGGTCGGCTCGGCGATCTCTTCTGACGTCGCGAGGTCGTCCCAGCGGATACCGGAGATCGACGCCTCGAGGCGAGTCCAGAGCGCCCGGCCGAACTCCCGGGCTGACCACTCGCCCTCAGCGACCCGCTCTTCCGCGGATTCCCGCAACCAGCCGATCCAGAGGTCGCGAGCCGTAAGGCGCATCACCGGACTAGCCAGCATGGCGATGCCAATTACCGGCCGGTTGGGGCGGGCAGCATTGCGCACGAGCACCATCATTTGGCGGCCCGGGACAGAACGATATTCGTGAGCCCAGGTGTGCCGGAAATAGCGCCAGATCTCGATCAGCTCGAGACCGGTATCCGGGCAGCGAACTCCGGCCTCGCAAACTTCGACAACCGGGTTGATCAGCCGGGCGATCGCGTCCTCGCGTTGTTGCTCGGGCAATAGGTTGGCCCGGCGCAGCGCGGCCGCCAGGTCGGCGCCGTCATCGATAAGATCGAGAACCGAGGACCGCTCACCGTGCAGACGAGGCCTGCGGCGCTCTACCCGCTCCAGGAAGCGGCGCACAGAAGGTTCGGCAAGCTGCCGTTGCCGCGCCGCCTGCAGCGTATCGCGGACACGGGTCTTGATATCCTCGACCGATTCGGAGTCGGCACGTACGAGGCCCGGAGGAGCGAAAGTGATCGTTCCGCCCTGCGAGGAAACCTGCCAGCCTTGCTCGAACAGATCGGCGACGAGCAGGCAAATCGTTCGAAGCTTGAGGCTGTCGCCGTCGTCCAGATAGCGCCGGGCGAGCACTCGAAGCTCGTCGGCAAAGCCTGGAACCGGCTCGGCAGCGAACCGAATGACATCGTGCAATTGCTCGCGTTCGGAAGGCGCGAGAAACGGCGAGAAAGCACGCGACTTGCCCGGACCAAACAGCTTTTCGTTCGCGGACACCCTGCCTCCGACACCATCCCTGGGCCGTTCGTGCGGCCGGTGCCGTCTATCGCAAATCCCAGTCGATCAGGCTACAGCCTTGTCAGGTTTCGGCTTCCTCTTCGCGATCGGATGCGGCCAGGTGAGACGCCATCATGGCGAGCGCCTGTTCGAGCCGCCGAGACCAGCGATCAAGCTGGCGGTCCTGGTCGGATCGTTCCCCGCCCGAGGCATCGAGCATGACGTCGCCGATCGAGAATAGGAGCAGTTCCAGTGCCGAGCGGACGGCGGGAGTCGCCGTGGGGCCCTCGTAGACGTCGGCGTAGAAGCGGTGCGCCGTGTTGAGGTGCAGCGTGCGCGCCCCTCCATGCCTGTCGATCCGGAAGAACGGGCCGCCGGGCTCATCTTCGAACATCAGCCGGTAGGGCGAGCTTCGAAGGCCAAGATCAAATTGGAGAGGCCCGCAGTCGCCCGCCCCAGTCTGGCCACTGTCGGACATCACACGCTCGGAAAGCAGACGCTCGCCCGGCCGCGGAGTCAGTGCCGCCAGCCGGCGGGCAAGCTTGGCTTCTCTCACCTTGTTCCTGAGCTGCTCGATCGCCTTGGGGAGCCCAGTTTCCCGGAGGAGATCCCAGATGAACGAGGAGACAGTGACTTGTTGCTTCGACGTCGTAACCCCGAAATGCTCGTCCAAGGTGGCCGAGAACTCGATTTCGACCTTGATGTATCGGTCGTTGTTGATGAAGCTTGTCCAAGGTGCGCGAGTCTGCACGTCGATCATCCGGCCGTTCCGGCTGAAGATGATGCCGTGATAGTCCTTGAGGATCGCGAAGCGCGGATTCGCGTTGAGACCGACCGCATCGCGATCCTTATCGACCGAACCGAAGCTCGGCGGCAGCCAAGCGTAGCGCAGAGTCATGGCACCGCGGTACTGCCCTGTCTCGGGATCGCGCACTTCGACCCGGACGGGGGCGAGCGGCTGCGCCCTGTCTTCGTCGAGATCGTAGAACTGGAAGCCGGGGGTGGTGAATAGCGGGTCGATCGGATCGACATAGTCGTCGTCGATGTAGATCGCCGCCTCTCCGCGCAGCTTGTGATAGGTGACGCCGAACTGTTGGCGGAGATTCTCGCGCAAGGCTTGGGCGGTGATCCATTCGAGGCGGTCGAGCTTTTCGATCAGGATCACGGTCCCTGAGCGCCAGCCATCCGGATGCGAAGTCGCGATCCTTTCGGCGATAAACGGCGGCAGCTCGACCTGGCGCGCCTCGGGCACCACGATATCGCCTCGGCGATCGGTATATTCGCCGGCGGCGAGCTCATCGAGATCGAGCGTCACCTGGTGCACCGTGCCGCCCGCCACCTTGGAAATCACGGAAAAGCGGCGGCCGAGGCTGACCGAGGCGCAGGGAAGGCCGTAGCCGTAACGACCAAGGCCACCTCGATCATTTTCCCGGTGGGTCCCGCCCCACATGACGGCCATGCGGATCATGGCGGACTCCATTCCGTGGCCGTCGTCGATCACCGCGAGTTGGGTCGGCTTCTTGAGGGACTGGGAGCCGTCATATCCGAAGGCGATGTCGATCCTCTCCGCTCCGGCCTGGAGAGAGTTGTCGATGAATTCGGCGATGGCGTCGCCGTTTCGACGATAACCCAGGTCGCGGATGCCGCGGACGAAGGCCTCGGGAACCAGCAGGCCGAACTTGGTCCGGCGCCCGAGGTTGTCCGTATATGCGCGCTGCGCGGCGAGGATGTCGCCGACACCCCCGCCACGCAGCTTTTCTTCGCCGTCCGCCATGATTGCTAGGCGGCGAGCCGCCAGAGCGGGCAGAACGCACCCATCCTGCGGCTGAGCGTGAAGCGGCTGACGCCGACCTCGTCGGCCGCGAACGACAGGGTCTCGCCACGCACGCAGACGAGGCGCAGCGCCGCGGCGACATCCGGCGGCGCCCGGTCCAAAACCCGGCCGAGGTCGACCCGATCCTCGGCGAGCTGAATCTCGGCGGCGGCCGCCGAGCTCTCGAACAGGTCGAACTCGATCCGCGCCTTCACGCCCTCCCCCACCATGCAGCTCTGGACGGTGTTCGCGTCGGCGATGCGGCCGATGTCCTCGGCGGCGACCCGCGCCGGTTCGGGCGGCGCGCCCTTGGGCGGGCGGCGGGTCCGATGGCCGGGCTCGGCATAGTCCGAGCGCACCACGCGGATGGCGGCGAAGACGCCGCGGCGCAGCAGCGCCTGCCCGGTGGTGCCGGTCAGCGCATCCGGGCCCAGAGAGCAGAGCTCGACGAACGCCTGCGTGAAGACTTCCTCGTGGCGATCTTCGGGGAAGTCCGCGCAGAACCGGTTGGTGATCTTGCGGGAATAGCGCTTGGCCTCGTTGCCCAAGCGCTGGTGGTTGTAGTTCCGGCCGGTCAGGGCCGCCTCGACCAAAGTGCTCAGCGTGACGCCGCTCATCGCGGAATCCTCCTTTCGCTACATGACCTTCAAACTCAGCTTGAAGGCCGATGCAGCGATGGTTGATTGCGGCACATGGCCGCCGCCGACACTGGTCTCGAGCTGTACGCCTACTAACACCACCTTCGCCCGCACAATGTGCGGCCTCCGGTCGAGGAGGAGGCGCCGAGGCGCCCCCGCCCCTTCTTACTCCGCCGCCTGCAACTCGGCAACGCCGCCGTCATTGCCTTCGGCGGATTCATCATCCGGTTCGGTCGATTCCTCGTCGACAGGTGCCATCTTCTGCTGGAGCGAGCGATAGGCGTCGGCGAGGAACTCGCTCCAGGCCCGCTCCCGCTGCGTCAGATACCAGGCGGCCGTGTCCTCGTTCTCGACCACCAGTTCGGACCGGGCAAGCGCGATGAGAAGGACATCGAGCGCCTGCTTGGCCTGGGCGCCGCCGGTGAGGCTCAGCAGGGGGCTATACAGCGTCTGGAAGAAGCTGTGCTGCCGATTGATCCGGACGGCGATCTGCGAGCCATTCAGACGCTCGGGCTTGTAGAAGGGGCCGCGCGGCTCGTCATAGAAGTCGATCACATAGGGCCGGCGCTTAGCCGTTTCTTCGAGGGCCTTCTTGGCCGCGTCGATCGACGTCTTGTTAACTTTGGCATGCTCGGCTGCCGCCGCATTGAGGTCCTCCCGCGCCTTGGCCGCCGAACGCTCGGGTACGCGGGGCTTCTGGCCGGTCACGGCGTCCGCGTCGGCGGCGGCGCTCTCGGCTGGGGTCACCTCTTCGCTCTTCTCGGCAAGCGCCTGCTTTCGACGGTCGCGCTCTGCAGCACGTATCTTGCGCTGGTGCATCTGCTCACGGCCGAGCTGCTTGTCGATCTCCTCGGATGCGAACAGCTTCCACAGGTCCTCGATCGGACGCACCGTCTGCTTGTCGTTGGTGATGCCGAAGACCTCGTCGAGGTCAGGATCGAACCTGACCTCCACGCCCCAGTGATAGGCATAGGACTGGAGCAGCGGCCAGTTGCCCAAGCCCTTCGCTTGATCCTTCACCGACTTCGGAAACACATCGACAGTTTCGATCTCGCGGCCGGCGCGGACGAAGGACATGCCGCGCCGAGTCTTGCGGACCTCGAAGCGCCGCTGAGCATCCGCGTCGGCATCCGTCACCTTGCGAGGATCCTCGGCGAAGCCATAGGGGAAGCGAGCCACCCGGACATAGATGGCGCCGGCGGCTTCCAGGTTCGGATCGTTCGGATCGAGCTCCGACAGGTCCTGAACCTTGGTGAGGGAGAGCATGCCGGTTTCCGGATCGCGGGCATATTTGACCGCGATATTGTAGTCGGCGCTCATTTCGGCTCCGCCCTTGTCCTGGGGAAGGAAATACCGGGCGGTCGGGGTGAGGAACAGCGGATCGACCGCCAGGACCTTCGTCTTGTCGACATAAAGTTCGACATTCTCGAGCAGGTACCGATAGGTGACGCCGAAATCGTCGAGCAGATGCTCCTTCATCAGCGCGGGCGTCTTGTAGGTCAGCCGGTCCGGCTCGACCCACACCACGACGGTTCCGTGGTCGAAGGGTAGGCCCTGCTTGTCGAGATAGGCCTGGACGAACTCGGGCAGCGCGGACTCAACCGGCGGCTCGATGGTCTGGATGCCATGCTCCTTAACCCGCCGCACATCGAGCACGGCCTTGGTGATCGCCGTGTCGCTCGCGGTCTTCGTATATACCTCAACAAGACGGGTCTGGTTGATTGAGGCGTTGGGCAGGCCGAATCCGAACTTGCCGATGAAGGCGGGATCGTCGAAGTGGGTGCCCGAGCCCCAGGAAAGGGCATAGCGGGCCATTTTCGGCCGCATGCCCGACCCATTGTCGATGAAGGCTATCGAACTGATGGACTCGGCGCGCTGGTGGGCCTTTAGCGCCTTCGGCCGCTCGAAGCAGATGTCGATCCGCGTCCCCTTGGCCTCAATTGCGTTGTCGACGATTTCGCGCGCGGCCGCCGCCGTGTTGCGATAGCCGCTGCGGCGCTGGGACTCGAGCGCCTGCGCGGCGTTGAACAGAGGAAAGCTGAAATCCTCCGGCAGCTTGGCCAGATATTTGTCCTGCCGCTCGATTTCGGTGAGCAGGCGGTCGCTGGTATTGGGGTCGATGGTCATTTGTTCCTCCGTGGATCACGGCACATGGCCGCTGGTGGCACAGCTACTAATGCCAGGCAGCGACGGCGAATGTGCAGCGCGATCCCAAAAAGTTCGCCATCCGCAGGCGGCGCCCGCGCGCCGGCAGCAATCGCCGCGCCTAGCATGGGCGCGGCCTGCCCGCTCAGCCACCGGGGGCGCCAGCGGAATTCCGGTTCCAGACGAGCGCGAAAGAGCCGTCAGGCTGCTCGCGCAGATCGGC
>Ga0216301_1000132_pt1 | contig 20978 bp, 19 predicted proteins | sample 4hB_Boncat_minus_FD_156203 | JGI IMG/M metagenome (GOLD analysis project Ga0216301, IMG submission 156203) | Terrestrial sediment cell enrichment communities for BONCAT metagenomics from Utah, United States - 4hB_Boncat_minus | ecosystem: Environmental > Terrestrial > Deep subsurface > Rock...
CTCCCGCCCCCTCCTACGGCCACCAGCCGCAGGTCAATCAGGTCGGCACCGCCGCCCCCAAGGTCGTCCACACCATCCCCGGCACCGACAAGGACCGGTTCTTCCTGTTCGCCCAGCTCGCGGCGGCAATGCGGGCCGGCATCAACCCGGCGCTAGCCTTCGACCAGATTTCCACTCGGTCGAAGCCGTACTACACCGAGTCCCTGCGCGCCCTGTCGGCCGCCGCTACCGAAGGGGTCGATCTCGCCCAGGTCATGGAGCGGTATCCCGACCTCTACCCTGAGCACGTCGTCGGCATGACCCGCGCGGGGCAAATCGGGGGATTCCTGCCCGACGCTTTCGCCCAAATCTCGGACCAAGCGGAGACTGCGCACAAGTTCAAACGCTGGTTTTTCTGGATCTGGTTCGTGTTCGTGAACGCCCTCCTGGGAATCCCGGGAATGATTTGGGCCACCCAGGCGATGGTCCGAAGCTGGGAGCTAATCGACGCCAAAGGGGGCAGCGGCAACTTCGCGGACGCCCTGCGGGACACCGGTAAGGCGTACCTCCAACTCCTCATGTGGCCCAACGGCCCTGCGTTCCTGCTCGTCTGCGCCGTCGTGTACGCGCTGTACCGCACCCTCGGGTCACGCATCGCCAGGCGGTTCCGGCACCGGATAGGCCTGAAGTTCCCCGTCTACGGCCCCCGCGCCCGGCACGAGAACCTCAGCCGCTTCTCCTGGTCCCTGTCGCGGCTTGCCATGGCCGGATTCGCCCCCGCCCGCGCCTGGGACGTGGCGGCGGACACCGTCCCCAATCTGGAGATGCGCGACATGCTCAAGGAGGTCGCGGGGCGGCTGAGCGGTGCCGAGCGGCTCTCCGACGTCCTGCACGGAAGCCGGCTTTTCCCCGACGAGTACGCTCCCGTCATCGCTACCGCCGAGTACACCGGCGACCTTGGCGGTGCCCTCGATGGGCTCTCCCGCTCCAGCAAGGCCGAGTTCGAAGCGGCCCAGAACTGGGCTAAGGCGCGAAGCGGTTGCTGGGGCGCCTTGGGCTGCTTCCTGACCAGCGCGATCATGTTCGGGATCCTGCTCTACGTCTGGTACTACCAGCTCCCCGCCAAGATCCTATCGGGGTTCGACACGCCATGAGCGCGCTCGAACTGATAAAGCTGCTCTCCACCGTCGCGGTGACCGCCTACTGCGCCCACTCGGTTACATCGCGAAAGGTCTGGAAGGACTTCGCCGTTTTCCGAGGGCACTCGTGGACAACTTGGCTCCAGATCCTTTTGGGCAGCCTACTGGTGGTGGCCACCACTGCTCTCCTTGCCCTTGTCCTCCACAGGTTCGGCCCTCAGCTCCTACATTGGTCGTGGCTGTCGTTTCTGGCAGGCCCCGACGAAGTGGAGCGAGGAATGAACCTTGTTCTCGCAGGGACCGAGATCCGTTATTTCCCGATCGTGTTCGTAACGCTACTTTTTGTGAACCTCCCCCGGCTGGCTCGAATGGAAGAGGAGGACTTCCGCAAAGGAACGCGGAACTGGGCACATGCCGTACCTCGGAGCCTCCGGTTCGGGCTTTACCACTGCTTCGTGGGAGTCCCTCTCTTTGCTGGAGTCGCCTTGGCCCTTCCGGGCCTCTGGTTCACGCTCCAGTACTTCAAGGGAGGCACCGACCGGTCGACTCTCTACCACACTGCCTACAACATGGTCGTTTTGGGGGTAGTGCTGGGGTTTGTCATCATCCGCACGTTTGCCTCGTAGGTGATATCTAAGAATGCCCACGTTCGAGTACCAGGCGCAGAAGTCGACGGGCGAAGTCGTCACCGGGACCGTCTTTGGTCTCTCGCTCGACCATGCCGCCCGGGACCTTGCCGCGCAGGGGATGCAGGTCCAGCGGATCGGCATCGCCGCCAATCCGGCGGACCCCTTGGCGGCGGTTCCGGTCGCGCCCGCCGCTCCCCAAGCCACGGTGGCCCGTCCCGAAGCGCCCCGAGTGCAGGAGGTTCCGGCAGCCGCGACTCGTCCGACGGAAACGGTCGACCACGAACAGCGCTCGTACATGGAGACCAGCGTGTGGGGCCCGCTGGTGGGTCAGGTGCCCCTCACGAACCTGCTGTTCTTTTTCCGCCAGGGAGCCAACATGCTCCAGGCGGGCGTCCCCATCGTCCAGAGCCTCGATACCCTGACCCGGCAGACGCGGCACCCTAAGCTGGCCCAGATCTTGCAGGAGGTGAAGGGGAACGTCGAGCAAGGGCACCCGATGTCGGCGGGGATGCAACGGTATCCCGAGGTGTTCTCCCCCATCGTGATGTCCCTCATGCGCGCAGGCGAGAAAGGGGGATTCCTAGACAGTGCCATGGGCCAGATCGCGGACTACCTGGAGCGCGAGATCGCCCTGCGCAACCTCTACAAGCGGATCACGTTCTATCCCAAGCTCCAGATCGCTGCGTCGATCGTCATCATCCTCGGCGCGAACCTGATCATTGGGAGCCTCAATGCGAACGCCAAACAGCTGTCGTCCCCCCTCACCGAGCCTCGGACCTGGATCTGCCTCGGCCCGCTGATCGTCGCGATCTTCCTTTTCCTGCGGGTTGGCCTCGCCAACCCTCGGGTCAAGTTCAACTGGGACGTCCTCGCCGCGAGTCTTCCTGGTCTTGGCAAGATCATGCGAGAGCTGGCGATGGCCCGCTTCGGACGTGCGTTCGGCGCCCTCTACAAGGGGGGCGTTCCGGTGACCGAATCGATGAAGATCTCCGCCGACGCCTGCGGCAACGAGTACCTACGCTCCATGATGTACCCCGCCGTCCGCCGATTGGAGACCGGTGCCGGACTTGCGGAAACCCTGCGGGACACAAACGCCTTCTCCCCCATCGTGCTCGACATGATCTCGACGGGCGAGACGACGGGCAGCGTGGACCACATGCTGAACAAGATGGCCGAGTTCTACGAGGACGAGGGCGCGACCAAGTCCAGCCAGCTCGCCTACATCGTCGGCACCGTCCTCGGCCTCTGCGTCGCCATCTACATCGGATACATCGTCATCAGCTTTTACACCGGAAACTACGCCCCGGGGATCAACGAAGCGGTCAACGCCAACTAACAGAGCAAGGACGGGAATGGCGAAGACGCACTACGAGGTGCTTGGGGTGAAGCGCGCGAGTACCGCCGCCGAGATTCGGTCGGCGTACCGCCGCATCGCCCTCAAGCACCACCCCGACCACTCGAAGGACCCCGCCTCAACCCCCATCTTCATGGCGGCGACCGAATCCTACGAAGTGCTCAGCGACGCGGACAAGCGGCGGGCGTACGACAACTCTCTCGACGCCGAAGTGAGACGGAAGGCGGAGCAGCAGCGTGCCGCCGCGTCGCGGCAGGCGAGCGCCCAGCAGGCGGCGACCCGCGCCACGACCACCCAACAGTCGAAGCCGTCCGGCGGCTTCGACAACAGCCGGCCCTTGGCGGCGGAGATCGCACGCCTCAGCGTGATGTTCAGCCGTGGCCAGCACGGTCCTGCCGAGCAGCTGGCCCGTTCGATCCTCCAGACCGATCCCCGCCAGCCCATCCCCTATGCCGTCCTCGGCGACCTGATGCGGTCGCGGGGCAACCTGGACGAGGCGGCCAAGATGTACGCCTACGCGGCGCAGTTCGATCCCCGCAACGCGGTCTACCAGCGGCGGTACGAGGAGCTGCTTTCCAGCTCGCGGGTTGTGAGCAGCCCGTCGCGGCACCGGATCGAGGCGGAGGAGCGACGGACCACCGTGCCCATCGTCGGCCTCGCCTTCATCCTCATGGGCTGCCTCTTCGTCGCCTTCTCGTCGGAGGACCCGCTACGGAACCTGCCCGATCCTGTCTCCACCTGGACGGTCGGTGCGATCTTTTGCCTCTTCCTTTCCGGGGTCACGGCCGGCGTCTCCCTTTCCGTCGGCAACATCGTCGACCGGTTCAGCGCCGTCGCGACCAACACCGTCGGCCGCCTCGGTCCCGCGCTGGCCCTCGGAACGGTGGCCATCGTGAGCTTCTGGGCCGCCGCTCTCCTCTACGTGATCCTTGGCTTCGCTCAGCGGGCTTTCAACTTCTCCATGTCCCGCTTCATGGCCGCGGTCGCCGGAGTCACCGCCTTGGTCGCCGTCGCCGCCACCGCGTCATCGACGGTCAACTCCACCCAAGTCCTCCTCTGGGGCGGCAACCTGGTCTACATCGGCGCGATCTGCGGCTGGATGATCGCTGACAGCTTCCGCTAACCGACGTGGCACCGCCATCCTTGCGATGATCCGGGGGAGCTTAGGGGTTCCCACCCGGCCGCAGGCGCACCCGCTTCAACTCGACGGTGAGGATTCCTCCCGTCGCTAAGTCCTCGCCGTACTTCTCAACGGAAGCGGCAATTGCGGCCGCCTGCTGAGTAACCGAGAGATCGACGAGCCGGACGATGCCGCAGTGAGGCAAGTTTCGAAAGATCGCCAGTTCCCCAAAGTCCTTGTCCAAAGAGACCAAGACCCTCTGCTCCCGGTAAGGGTGCGCGAGGACCTCTTCGTCGCTTGGATCAGGCCCCTCGTCGGGCACCCACACCACGTCGTACCCGGCAAGGAGCAGAGGTTCCCGAACCCCGCCCCACACGCACGAGTCTAGGAGTAGCCTCAAGGAAGCAGTTCGATCCGTTCGTGACCCACGAGCCGCCGGGCGTACGCGATGCAGGCTCGGATGTCCTCCGGCTCAAGCCAGCTGTACCCCTCTAGGATCGTCTCGGGAGAATCGCCCGCCTCCAGCATTCCCAGCACGTGCTCCACCGCCAACCGGCGACCGCGCACGATCGGCTTACCCCCAAAGATCTTTGGGTCGAATGTGATGCGGGAAAGCAGTTCTGCAGCCATCTTCCTTCTTGACATTATAGGAGCCGAAGCAGCGCTGCACTTCGGGAGGTTAACCTCGGAATTCGGTTGCTCTTTAACCACGAAGGGCACAAAGGCCGCAAAGATATCACAAAGAGGAGAATCCCCTTCGTGGACCTTGGTGTCCTTTGTGCCCTTCGTGGTTAAAGAGCATGCACCAACCAAACCCAGACCCCCAAGGCAACAAAAGCCGAAAGGTTCGCTCCGCAACTGCCATAATCGGGACGCCATGAAAGTCAGCATTATTGGGGGAGGCGGGCGCGTCGGATCGGATGCCGCGTACGCACTGCAGCTCGGTGGGATCGTGCGCGAAATCGCGCTCGTGGACATGAACGCCGACATGGCGGCCGGCGAGGCGCTGGACCTGCGCCATGGGGCGGCGCTCACCGCGCACCAAAAGTTCACCAGCTCGAACGAGTACGGCGTCGTCGACGGCAGCGACTGCGTGGTCATCACCGCCGGCCTGCGCCGCAAGCCGGACGAGACGCGCCTGGAGCTCGTCAACCGCAACGTCAGCCTGTTCCGAGGCATTCTCGACAGCCTCAAGGGCGTCAAGCTCAACGAAGGCGCGATCATCCTCGTCGTTTCGAACCCGGTCGACATCCTGACCAACCTGGCGACCACCTCCGGCCTCGTGCCCGAGAAGCAGGTCCTCGGTCTCGGCACCGTCCTCGACACCTGCCGCTTCCGATCGTTGCTGGCCGACCACTTCAACGTGAACGCCACCGACGTCAAGGCGCTGATCCTGGGCGAGCACGGCGACTCCATGGTGCCGATCCTCTCCTCCGCCACCGTCGGCGGCGTGCCGATGTCCTCCGTACCGGGCTACACGCCCGACGAGGTCCAGGGCGTCTTCGAGTTCACCCGAAAGTCGGGGGCCGAGGTCATCCGCCTCAAGGGCGGCGCGGGCCGCGCGGTCGGCGTCTCCATCAAGGAAGTCGTCGAGGCGATCGCCCTCAACTCGGAGAAGGTCCTCCCGGTCAGCTCGCTCCAGCGAGGCACCCTGGGCATTTCCGACATCTCGCTGTCGCTGCCCACCAAGGTCGGACGTAGCGGCGTAGTCGAGGTGCTCGAGCCCGCGGTCAGCGGACAGGAGCGCGAGGGCCTGCACAAGTCGGCCCAGTCCCTTAAGGACGTCCTTTCACAACTGGCGTAAAGAGAACCCTCCCGCCGGCCAACGCCTTGGACTTCGTAAACCGAGTCCAGGGCGTTGCTGCGTTAGGGGACAACGATCGGGAAGAAAAAGTTGTGCGGTTTTCCCGATGGGCGCACACCTCCTTTCATGCGTCTCTTCCTCGTCGCTCTCGCTTGTCCCATTGCGGCCCCCGCTCTCGCCGCGCCGAAGATCTTCGACTTCAAGGATCCGAAGGAGATGAGCGCGGTTTCCCTGAGCCTCGACTCGGCGCTCGAGCCGATGGTCGGCTACGCCAAGGGAATCTCGGGCACGCTCACCTTCGATCCTCAGAACCCAAGCGCGGCAAAGGGAAAGCTGGCGGTGGACGTGAACACCGTCCAGTTCGCCAGCGACGGCTACACCGCGACCGCCCGGGGCTACGCCCTGAACGGCCAGAAGTACCCGCAGCTCTTCCTGACCGTCCGCAAGGTGGAAAGCGTGAAGAGGGTTTCCGCCAACGAGTACCGGGGGGTGCTGCTGGCCGACTTCACCTGCCGGGGGATCACCCGCCCCAAAAAGCTCCAGGTCAGTGCGACCTACTGGCCGGGGCGCGCGGAAGAGAGAACGAACGGTAGCCACCAAGGCGACCTGTTGGTCGTCCGAACGGCGTTCGACGTGAGCCGCCGCGAGCACGGGATCAGCGAGGGCATTCCCGACGACTTGGTAGGCGACACCGTGCGGGTGGGCGTGGGAGTGGTGGGGATCTGGTACGCGCCGAAACCGGAGCCCCCGGCCGGTCCCGTTAAGCGATGGGCGGTCGAGGTCGAAGACCGGGACAATCCTGAACTGGTTCAGGCAGAGCTGTTCGGTCCCAAAGACGGTCGTAAGTTGCGGTTCACGATCGGCGAGCGAACGCTGGAAGGGAACGTCGGGGAGGAGCGAGACGGCCTCGTCCGTTTCGCCATCGGCCCGAATCCGCTCATTGGAGAAGCCCAGGGTGAGATTCGGACCACCGGCAGCAGTCTCGCTGGCTCCATCCAGACAAAGGAGCGCAACATTCGCGTCCACGGCCGGACGGTCGAGGCCTTTCCGGCCGCTCCAAAGCTCCCCGAGCGCGTCCCGGCAGAAGGGTTCGCGGGCCTGGGAATCGTAGAGCGGATGCGCGCGCACTCGGTGACGGGGATGACGGTCGCTCGGCTCCGCGACAACAAGGTTGAGGAGGTCGGCGCCTTTGGATTCCTTTCGGCGGGCTCCGAACAGGCCGTACGCCCGGACACGCGCTTCCTGGCGGGCACCATGGGCGGTCCCTGCCTCTCCGTAGCCGTGTTCCGGCTCGCCCAGGCCGGAAAGATCGACCTGTCCAAACCGGCGAACGCTTATCTCGGCAACACGCCTATCCCTAAAGGAGAGAACGGATGGGGAGACGAGGTAACGGTCGCCCATTTGCTGATGAACACCAGTGGCCTGACTCACCACAAGTTTGTGGGATACCGGCCGGACGTACCCATACCCACCCTCTCGCAACTGCTGCAGGGATCTGACCCGGCGCAACTCGAGCCGCTCAAGGTCATGACGAAGCCCGGAACCGTGGCCAACGTGGCCGCGGTGAACGAGGCGCTCCTCCAAGCCATCGTCGAGAACGCGGCGGGCGTACCGTTCGAGGCGGCGATGCGCGAGTGGGTGCTGAATCCCTGCGGTATGACGTCGAGCACCTATGCGCCACGCCCCGACCTGGACTCTCCCGCCACGACCGCGCTCGGCCACTACTCGAGCGGCCATCCCATGCTGAACCGGGTTCACGTCTATCCCACCGCCGGCGACTCGGGCCTTTGGACCACCGCGCCCGACATGGCCCGATTCCTCGGTGAGATGGCGAAGGTTTTGCGCGGGTTGCTCAATGCCCTCGTGACGGACTTCGCCCTGCTGAAGACGGTGCAATCGGAAGAGCAAACGCTTGGGATGCGGCGGGGCAAGGACGGGACCTTCTTTCGCGGCGGCGATCCCTACGGGTTCTACGGCCAGTTCTGGATCACCCCTGAGCAAGGCAGCGGAGTGGTCGTGTTGCAGAACCGAATGATGAGCTGGCGGCTGGCGAACGAGGTACGTGACTTGGTGGCGGCGGCGGGAGGCCAAAAGTGATCTTGGCCGCCGCGGTTTTGCTGAGCCACGGCACCGTCGGGCCGATCGACCGCCCGGCCGACCTCAACGTCACCCTCGATCGAATAGGCGCCCCCGGTGCTCTATCCCTCGCGTCCGCGGGGGGCACGGCGGGAACCGTGCTGTTCTTCTTGAACGAGCAGTGCGGCGTGACTTTCTACTACCGCTCGCGACTTCAGAAGCTCCAAGCCGACTTCGCCCCTCGATTCGGCTTCGTCGGCGTTCGAACGGGAGCCCGCCAGTTCCCGGACCGACCGCTCGACCTGCCCGAGGTGCGAACGCTCGCCATGCCGTTCGTAGACGACCGCCAGGGGATCTTCATGGACCGGTTCGGCGTGGGGCAGTCTCTCACGTTCGCGGTCGTCGACCGTCAGGGCATCCTGCGGTACCTGGGGGGGTTCGACGACCATGTGAAGGAAGCCGGCGCGAAACGGTCCTACCTGCGCGACGCGCTCCGGGACGTCGCGGCCGGCCGCTCGGTGGCGCGCAAAACCGCTCCTGCCATTGGATGCGCCATGATCCCGATGCGACGATCCCCAAAGACGAATGAAGAGCCTCCAAGATGACGCGCTCCTTCGCCGCTACCTTGAAGGCAACGGCGAAGCATTCGCCGAACTCCAGAGCCGCTACGCGCGCCTCGTCTACTCGACGTGCCTTCGCGAGACGGGTGAATCGACGTTGGCGGAGGACGCCGCTCAAGGGGTGTTCGTCCTGATGAGTCAAAAGGCGAAAAGCCTGGTGGGGCACCGCAGCCTTGCCGGCTGGCTTTTCCGTACCGCGTGCCTCCTGTCGCGCAATCTCGTGAGGTCGGAAGCGAGACGTCGGCGGCGGGAAGCGGCTTACGAAGCGCCGGAGCCCAACGAAGCAGCCTGGACGGCGGTCGAGCCGCACCTCCACGCGGCCATGGAACGGCTTCGGCCTGAAGACCGGGAGGCAATTCTGCTCCGGTACTTGCGGGAGCAGAGCCTGGCCCAGGTGGGACACGCGCTGGGGTTGAGCGAGAACACGGCCCGAATGCGGGTGAACCGGGCGCTGGATCGGATGCGCAAGCACCTCCTGAAATCGGGCGTGGTGATCTCGACCACGGTGCTCGCGACGCTGATGGAGCAACGAGCCGCCTACGCCGCCCCCAATCGGATCCTCTGGTCCAGCCGGGCGACTCTCGGCACCGTCGTCGCCACCAAGTCCGTCGGTTACTACCTGGCGCTCCTTTCCGGGGCCTGGCTCGCCGTGCTCGGGGGAACGGCGGCGGTCGCCGGGGTCGGCGTAACGGGATGGTACGCCGTCGGCCGCATGGAGGCCGCCCGCCGAAACCTGGTCACGGAGCCTCTTCAAATCTTTGACGGGATTCAGGGGACGTGGCAGGGGCAGATGCAGTACGTCGACGACGGCTCCGGGAAGCAGTTCGAGTTCGGCACCACCGTCATGGTCGAGCGGCGAACGGATCGGATCGTATGGACGGCACGGTACAGCGGGACGACGAGCGTCGACGTCATGACCATCGTGCCCGAGGCGGGCGGACGCTATCGAATCGAGAACGGCGGTCCCCAGAGCTCCCATCGGCTGGACGGCCTCTATCGGCTGACCCGGGAAGACGACGGGCGGCTGGTGTTCAACGGCGAGTCTCCTGCCCTGCGGGCCGAGGTTCGCCTTACCCTAGAGACCACGAACGGTTCCGTCCGGTTGCGCGAGGAGTACCGCCGCAACGCCAACGAGCCCTACGGACTTCGAAACCAGTTCAACCTGCGCCGGTAGGCGCAGGTTGAACTCCTAGGCCCTACTGCCCCTCCGTCTCGATAGGCGCGATCCCCTTGTAAATCCTGCCGCTCGCGTCCTTGGCGATGTAGAACCACATCGCATCTCCGGCGATGGGTTGGGGAGATCTGCGCCAACTGGTGGGGTCTGTGTAGACGACGCCCTTCCTGAGCTTGGCGCCCGGACAGCGATAGATCCGGGCAAAGTCTTCCGGCTTGTAGACGGCCCGCAGCATCCATCCGGCGTCGGTGTAGATAAAGCTCCCGTACTCCACGAGTTGGAGGTCGCCGACCAGGCTCTTGACCGTCGTGTCGTGCTTCCAAACGTAGACGCCATCCTCCTTCACGGGATGGACGGGGTTGGGATTGTGCATCGCCAGGATGCCGACGGGCAGACTGCGCAACCGCTTGGGAAGCAGCCGGTTCCCCTCTCGGGGTTCGATCGTGCCTTGAGGCGAAACGACGAGAGCGGCGAAAAGAGCGAGGGTCAGCATGACGTTCTCCAAGAGGTGTCCGCCGCCGCCAGCAACCGCACAAGAGATTGAAGGTTTCCCGCGTCGCGTCAGTTTCTCCCACGGGAGAAATATGCCATTGGGCCCGATTTAGTGAACGGGGAACCTTTAGCCACGTCAGGGCGAGTACTGTTCTCCAAGCGAGGGATCGCAACCATGCGGATTGTCGACTACGAAACCAGCCGGACTCTGAACGATGTAGGCATCTTCCTAACCCTGGAAGAGGCCGAGGAGCTCTGCGTCTACCTGCGCCGCATGACCAAGCCCCACCCCGTCCAGCGGGCTCACCTCAGCGAGCTCCACGGGAACCACCTGGAGCGCGAGATCACCGTCTCACTCGACGAGCACTGCGGCCGCGCCCTGGCTTCGTAGCCGCTGGCGCGGCGGGCGAATGCTGCTAGCGCAGCGGGCGAGAGCCGCTTCGCAGCGGGCGAATGCTGCTGGCGCAGCGAAACTTCGAGGAGTGCCCGGTTGTGGGGTCGGTGTTCCACCGACCCTCGGGCAGAGCCCGAGCCTTACCCTTGGCGGGGTCTCCTTCTGCTGACGGATCATCGTCCTCAATCCTCCAAGTAAGAAGACCGCGAGAGGGTTGCTCGGGCTGCGCCCGAGGGTCGGTGGAACACCGACCCCACAACTAGCTTGTCCTTAGTACCGAACGCGCGTGGGCTCATCGTGCTCCTTCCAGCCCATGACCGCCGTGTCGTGCAGCCAGAACAGGGAGCCTTGGCCGCTGTGACTTTCTTCCGCGTCCTTCTCCACCAGCGGGCGGACCTCCTCGATGAGCAGGGCCTCTTCGCGCTCTTCGAGCGGCCGGAAGTCGGCGGCGGTTGCCGCGATCTGGTCGATCTGGACCGGCACGTCCATGCCGATGATTGCCAGCGACACGCCCGGTAGGCCCAACGAGTAGCGCAGGGCTAGGTCGATGTTCTGGAACTCGCCATGGCCTAGGACCTTCATGGCCACCACGCCCACGTTTCGTTCGATCGCCTTCGGCAACAGGAACGTCTCGGGGCTGGTCACCAATCGGTCGGCCATCCCCAGTGCCACGAGCACCGTGTCGAACGGGTACTGGGTGAGCGCGTGCCCCAGGATCTCGGGCCGCGCGTGGCCCGTGATGCCGATATGCCGGACCAGGCCTTCTCGACGTGCCTGCTCCAGACCCGCTAAGGCTCCATCGGGGGCCAGCGCCTGCTCCAGGTCCGCCCAGGCGTTGACCGCATGGACCTGGATCAAATCGACGTGGTCCGTCTGCAGTCGCTCCAGTGACTCCCGCACCTCGCGGAGAACCCCTTCCTTGCTGCGCCGGTTAACCTTGGTCGCCAGGAACACCTCTTTCCGCCGCGTCTTCATGACCTCTCCGACCTTCGGCTCGCTGCCGTAATCGGGCGAGGTGTCGATGTAGGTAATCCCGAGATCGATCGCGTGGTTCAGACACCGCGCGGCGTGGTCGACGGAAACGTGGTCTTTTCCAAGGGGAGCGGTGCCATAGCCTATAAGGGGCACGGTTACGCCGGTAGCGCCAAAGGGGCGGGCGGGCTGAAGCTTCACTGACATCGAGGGGCCTCCAAGCTTTCGTCGCGGCAGGACGCCGCGCTTAATCGCAGTTCAGACAGTCGCTGTACTTGCCCGGTTCCCTTCCCCCTAGCTCTGCGAGTTGAGCCGGTATCCAACACCAGGTATGGCGGGGTTCGGGAACCTCCCCCTTGCATCCCGCGCCATTGATCAACGGTCCACGAAACATCATGAAGTACATCGTTTTCACCTTTGAAGGCTACGGGCTTCCCGTTGCGATGCAGCTCCAGCGCGAAGGGTGCGAGGTGCTGGTGGCCATGGTCGAGGACCAGGAAGACGTACTGTCGGAGCTGGAAAAGAACCTCCCGCCCGAGAAACCGGAGGAGCGCAAGCGACGGCTGGCCCAGTACGACGGGCTCCTGGAGAAGCGCCCAGCGCGAAAGGTGATCGAGGAGCTTAAGCGCACGGAAGACCGGGAAGGCACCTTCGTCTTTTTCGACCTCAACCACCTGTACCGTTTCGCCGAGGAGATCCAAGCCCTCGGCTTCCCCGGCAACTACCCCACGGCGGCGGACTACACGTTAGAGATCGACCGCGAGTTGGCGAAGCGGTTCGTCGAGGAGAACTATCCCCAGGTTCGGGTCGGCGAGAACCGACGCTTCGAAAAGGCCGCTCAGGCGAAGGCGTTTATGGAGGATAGCGACGACCTGTGGGTCCTGAAGGGCCTTGAGGAAGACGCCCGGACGGTGGTTCCGGACGTGGACGACGTGGAGCTTGCCCGGGGCCAGATCCTCGACGCCCTGGCCCAGAATCGAGAGGAGTACGAGTCCGCCGGTTTCATTTTGGAGCGCCTCATCCCGTCCGTCCTGGAGTTCACCCCCCAGCGCGTGTACTACGACGGGGTGCACATTGCGACTCTCATGGTCATCGAGAACAAGCCCCTGGGCGCGGGCAACGTGGGGCCGCTCACCGACTGTGCCCAGGACCTGACCTTTCTCATTGACCCCGACGACCGGATCTCCCAGATCGCGTTCCCCCCGATCGTGGACGAGATGGCCAAAGCCCACCGAGGAGTTTTCTACTGGGACGCGTCCCTGCTGATCGACGGCCGGAGCGGCAAGATCTACTTCGGTGAGTTTTGCGCCAATCGGCCCGGCTACAACGCACTGTACAACCAGATCTCGCTCGTCGGCAGCGCCTCCAAGTACTTCGAGGGGATTGCGGCGGGCAAGAACCCCTTCCCGGACAACGAGGTTGGGGTCGCGGTGCGCCTGTTCAACCTGCACGAGGACGATGAGGGACTTCCCCTAGCCGGGGCCACCATCGATTACAAGCCCCGCATCGAGCGCGATCTCTGGCTAACCGACCTCCGCCGCCGAAAGGACCGGCTCCTGAGCGCCGGCACCAAGTCCACCATCGCCGTCGCCACCGGCTCGGGCCACTCAGTGGCGGAGGCCGCCCGACGAGCCCACCGCGCCATTGACGGGTTCTCTTTCGAAGGCACGTTCTACCGCCCGATGTTCGACCTCGTGTCCCGCGAGTACAAGACATCCATCGTCAGCCGGATCGACTACGGGCTGCAGCGAGGCTTCTACAAGGTCGGGTTCGGCATTGGATAGCGCGGCGAGGCCGGCAGCAACGCTCTTATGGGGAGGTCCGTCCAAAGAGTAGAAGACGCCCAATGTCCCACTCCCCGACGAACTGTACTGCGAGGCTGCCCCTAAGGCGGCTGCAACTGGTCAAAGCGTAGAAGCCTTGGTGACCGACGCGGTGAAGTCTTGGTTAGGAGAACCGTCCCCGCCGCGTCATCCTAGCTACGTCCGCGGCGGGAAAGACCCCAACCTACCGCCATGTCATCCTGAGCGCAGCGAAGGATCTCTACTAGCACACCTGCTGGGAGAGGTCCTTCGCTGCGCTCAGGATGACATGACCCGAGGAAAGGTGCAAAAACGTTCTGCGGCGCTTCGAATCTCTTACCTGCCCAGTCGAGCCTTCGCTGGTAGACTCACGGGGCCTTCGAGCACGTCATGCAGACCGTTCAGGACACGGGGGAGGACCGTGGAGGGGCCCTACCGGCCATGCTCCGGCTTCGTCGTGACACGCGAGAGGCGCACGATCGCATCGAGGCCGCCCTTCATTTACCGCGCGTGCTCGAGTCCGTCGAGTCCTACGGTCGGCTGCTGCAGCGCTGGTACGGCTTCTACGCCCCAGTTGAAGCCCAGCTTGCCCGTCACCAGATCGATGGCCTGGACCTGATCGCCCGCAAGAAAGTTCCACTGCTCTGCCGGGATCTGGGGCAGCTCGGCCTGGAGGCACCGGCGCACTACATCACTGGCTACGACGAGACAGAAACGCCCGCCCGCGCCCTCGGCTGCCTTTACGTATTGGAAGGCTCGACGCTGGGAGGGCAGCTCATCTCGCGGGAGCTCCACTCTCGGCTGGGGATCACCGCCGACAACGGGGGAGCGTTTTACGCAAGCTACGGCTCGCAAATCGGGCCGATGTGGCGGCAGTTCGGGCAAGTGGTCGAAAGCTACGCGTGCGCCCACGGGGGCGAGGACGATATGGTGGACGCGGCACGAACGACCTTCGAGCGGCTCCGGGTTTGGCTGGGAGAGGGAAAGAGTTGAGCGTGATCGACGAATCAGGAAGAGAGTTTAAGGTCGATCTGACCAACTGCGACCGGGAGCCGATCCACATCCCGGGTCACGTGCAAGGTCACGGGGCTCTGCTGGCGGTGCATCCAGACTACTTCACGATCCTCCAGGCGAGTCAGAACGTGGCGACGTACTTCGGCACCCCGGCGGAGACGCTTCTGGGGAAAGAGCTTTCCATCCTGCTCGATCCAACTCAGATGGGCGCGCTCCGGGACGCGCGCCAGTCACAGCCGCTGGCGCAGAACCCCGTTTACGTTTTCCAAGGCGAGATCGGCGGTCAAGGTCCGTTCGACGTCTCCGCCCACACCTACCAGGGCATCCTGATCATCGAAGCGGAGGCAGTCGATCAAATTGATCCCGCCGCGCCCGACTTCCAAGCGCTGGTCACCGAGTCGCTCGTGCGACTGCAGAGCACGAAAACGCTCGAAGACTTCTGCCAGGCGGCGGCGGTCGAGTTTCGGAAGATCAGCGGCTTCGACCGGGTGATGATCTACCGCTTCCTCCAGGACGCCAGCGGGACCGTCGTTGCGGAGGACCTTGCGCCGGGCATCGAGTCTTTCCTCGGCCTGCACTACCCCGCCTCGGACATCCCCAAGCAGGCGCGGGCGCTGTTCGTCCAGAACGCCTCGCGGATCATTCCCGACCCTTCGTACGAGCCGTCCCCGATCGTTCCCACCCTGAACCCGCTGACCGACCGGCCGTTGGACATGAGCTACGCCTCGCTCCGTGGCGTCTCCCCGATGCACACCCAATACCTGCGCAACATGGGGGTCTGCGCATCGATGTCGCAGGCGATCGTGGTCGACGGGCAACTTTGGGGCCTGATCGCCTCCCACCACTACGAGAACCGCCGGGTGCCGTACGGCCTGCGCCGCGGCTGCGAGTTCCTCGCAAAGCTGGTCGCCCTGATGGTGCGCGGAAAGGTGGACGAAGAGCAGTCTTCGTACCGGCAGCAGATCGAAGAAACCCATGATGCGCTCGTCGAGAGCATGTCGCGCCACCGCAGCATCGTCGAGGGCCTGACCGGTGGCGAGCGGCGTATCGAGCATTTCGTCGACTGCACGGGTTGCGCTATCCTCGCCGACGGTGAGTGCCACCTGATCGGTCAGACCCCCACGCCCACCCAAGTCCGCGTCCTCGCAGAGTGGCTTCGGCGGGAGCGCGGCGACGAGCTTTACGTTACCGACAGCCTGAGCCGGGAGTACCCTGAAGGGGAGCGGATGAAGGACGTCGCCAGCGGGGTGTTGTCCATCCGCCTAACGAAGGTTCCCGGAGAGTTCGTGTTGTGGTTCCGCCCGGAGGTCGTCAAGACCGTCAATTGGGCCGGCAACCCGACCAAGCCCGTCGAGCCAACGCCCAGCGGCGACCGCTTGAACCCGCGTAAGTCGTTCGAGTTGTGGCAGGAAGAGGTTCGGGATCGATCCAACCCTTGGAAGCGGCTCGAGATCGAGTCGGCCCGAAGGCTGAGGATCGCCATCACCGAAATGGTCATCCGCCGCGCCGAGGAAGTCTCGCGGGCAAACGTCCGGTTGGAGCGGAGCAACGTCGAGTTGGACAGCTTCGCGTACATCGCCTCCCACGACTTGAAGGAGCCGTTGCGCGGCATCCACAACTACTCCACGTTCCTCCTCGAGGACTACGGTGAGGCACTGGACGAGACGGGTCGGGAGCGGCTACGCACGCTCGTGCGGCTCGCGGAGCGCATGGAGACCCTCACCGACTCGCTCTTGCACTTCTCGCGTCTGGGCCGCCAGGAATTGGACCTTCAAAAGCACGACCTGAACGACGTCCTCCAGGAGGCGATCGAGGCGACCTCCGCCCGTCTCGAAGAGACGGGCACGGAGGTACGAATCCCCTGGCCGCTGCCGACCGTGACGTGCGACGGCGTCCAGTTGGTCGAGGTGTTCCAGAACCTGATCGCGAACGCGGCCAAGTACAACGACAAGCCCCACAAGTGGATCGAGGTCGGCGTTCGGTCCGAGGGTGCGCTTCCTGGCGAGCAACCGCACGTGCTCTACGTCCGGGACAACGGCATTGGCATCCCGCGAAAGCACTTCGAATCAATATTCCGAATCTTCAAGCGGTTGCACGGCCGAACGGAGTTCGGCGGCGGCACTGGCGCTGGACTGACCATCACGGAAAAAGTCGTCCAGCGGCACGGCGGCCGGCTGTGGCTGGAGTCGGAACCTGGGCAGGGCACGACCTTTTTCTTCACGTTAGGGGCCTAAAGGTTGGATCGTTCAGGGATCGCGAATATACTAGGTTGGAGTAGAAGTTTCCATGACCGACAAGCTTGACCGGCCAATCGTCGTTGTCGAAGACAGCGACGAGGATTTCGAGGCTCTATCGCGGGCGTTCAACCGCCTGGATGTGCGAGTCCCGGTCCAGCGCTTTACCGACGCGGACGACTGCCTCGAGTACCTTCGAGGCGAAGCCCACGCCGGAAACATCGCTTCTCGTCCGGCTCTGATCTTGCTCGACCTGAACCTGCCGGGGACCGATGGTAAAGAAGCCCTCCAGGAGATCAAATCCGACGGTGATCTTCGTGCGATTCCGGTCACGGTGGTGACCAGTTCGACGAACAAAGCCGACGTTGAAACCTGCTACCGCTACGGCGCGAACGGGTACATGACAAAAGGGGGGAGTTTCCAAAGCTTTCAGCAAGCGGTGGGAACGATGTTAGATTTTTGGTTCAAGACAGTCGTTCTGCCCTAGCCGTGAGTAGCGGCAAGGCCCGGCGGCGGACCATCCTCATCGTGGACGACAGTCCCGAGGATCGGGAAGCCCAGCGCCGGGTTCTCCAGCGTGCCGGAGACGTTGAGTACGTCATCCTTGAGGCGGAACTGGGCGAACGAGGCCTCGAAATCTGCCACGAGGCGCAGCCCGACTGCGTTCTCCTGGACTACGGCCTGCCCGACATGCAGGGCCTGGAGTTCCTGAAGCGCCTCCACGAGGCGGGTGACTCCGATTGCGCTGTCGTCATGCTCACCGGCGGCTGGAACGAAAGCCTGGCCGTGGAGGCTCTGAAGTCGGGAGCCCATGACTACCTGGTCAAGGGTCGCGTCACGCGCGAAGGCATGACGATCGCCATCGAGAGCGCGATTGAGAAAGTTTCCCTGAAGCGTGGTATCCGAGAGGCCCAGGACCGGCTTCGTTCGGCCCTCGACACGATGCTCGATTGCTTCGCGATCTGCACCGCGATCCGGGACGAAGAGGGGGAGATCACGGGCTTCCGCTTCGACTACGCCAACGACGAAGTCTGCAAGCTCATCGGAAAGGGGCGGGAAGAGATCCTCGGCCTTCCCGTCGGCGACCTCCTGTCGGACCACGCCCGCGAAGAGTTGTTCGAGGAGTATTGTCGGGTGGTGGAGAGCGGCAAGCCGGTTGCCAAAGAGATCGTGATCCACGAGGACTCTGAGCAGGGACTGCCTCCGGGAGTCAAGGTAGCCTTGGACGTGCGCCTCACCAAGATCGGTGACGGCCTCGCCGTCGCTTGGCGCGACATCACCGAGCACAAAGAAGCCGAGGAGTACGTCTTCCGCCTCAACCACATCCTTGAGCGGCGCGTCGAGGAACGAACGGCGGAGCTCCAAGAAGCCTTGGGCGAGATGGAGGGCTTCACTTACACTGTTTCCCACGACCTCCGGGCTCCCCTTCGCGCCATCATCTCGACCAGTCGCATCCTCTTGGAGGACATCGGGGAACAAATCGATCCCGATTCGCGCGCCCTCCTCGAGCGCCAGGCGGCCAATGCTAACAAGCTGGGAACGCTCATCGACGACCTCCTGAAGCTCTCGCGCCTGTCGCGCCAGCAGATGGCCAAGTCGACGGTGGACCTCTCGGCGATCGCTTCCGATGTCGCCGCCGAGGTGCTCGCCCGTGGCTGGAACCAGCCTCCAAGAATCTACATCGAGCCGGGGATGGAGGCGGGCGGGGACCCCAAGCTGCTGCGCCTGCTCTACCTGAACCTGCTCGAGAACGCCTGCAAGTTCTCACCTCAGGGAGGAACGATCACCGTGGGCTCGCTGGGCAACAACGGCAGCACCACGTTTTACGTGCGCGACGAGGGCATCGGGTTCGACATGCAGTACGCGCCCAAGCTGTTCCTGCCGTTCGAGCGGCTGCACCGCGACGACGAGTACCCCGGCACCGGGGTCGGCCTCGCCAACGTCCAACGCATCGTCCACCGGCACGGTGGACGCATCTGGCCCGAGTCCAATCCTGGCGAGGGCGCCACCTTCTACTTCACCCTGCCGGCGTAACCACTCCTAAACAAGCAGCTGCATGTGGACGACGTCCAGCCAGCGGTCGAACTTGAAGACCAGCTCGCGGAAGTACGCGACCGGCTCGAAACCGAACGAAGCGTGAAGCCGAATGCTCGGCTCGTTCGCCGAGTCGATGCTCGCTATGATCGAATGCACCCCCGCCCGCTTGCCTTCCTCGATCAGCGGCTCCAACAAGGCTTTTCCAATCCGCCTGCCCTGCCACTCTGGCCTTAGGTAGATCGAGTCGTAGGCGGTGAACCGGTAGCCACGCCGGGTGCTGTAAGGCACCAAAGCTGCCCATCCCACCACCGTTTCCTCCTCTGCCACCAACACCGGAAGCCCGCACGCACGAATCTCCTCGAACCACTGAGTACGGGCCTCCAAGGTCGTGGGCTCGTAGTCGGCGGTAGCCGTCGAGGTCAGCACCGCGTGGTTGTAGATTTCGAGGATCGCTGGAAGGTCGGCGGGAGTAGCGGCACGAATTTGCATGTCACCCTGGGTCAAGCCCAGGATGACATAGCGCGAGAAGGGGCCTACGACAGGGCCAGCGGCTCGCGCGGATCCTCCACAGACTCCGTCACCTTCATCCGGATTCCCCGTCGCTGGATCTCCTCGCAGAAGCGCGTGCCTGTCAGCGCGGTCTCGTAGCGCAACGCCCCCGTCGGCATGCCGCCCTTCGCGAGTTCCAGCGCATGGATGGCCAGCGAAAACCCCGTCAGGCGCTCCATGCTGGTGAACCCGGTCAGCGGGCACTGCTTGTCGAAGATGTCCGCCTGCACCCGGACCGGCTGTCCGCCGCGCTCCCCGACCGCCACTCCCCGAACCGCGCACTGGTCCTGGTCCTTGATCTTGGCTAACGCTTCCCCGAACACCCGGCAGAACACGTCTTTCGGCCTCACCTGGACCCCCTTGATGTCCACCGGCTCCTCGCCCCAAAGGCCGAAGTCTTTGAAGATCCGCATCCGCTCGCAGTGTCCCGGCCAGCGAATCGTCTTGTACTCGTAGTCCCGCACCCGGCCCTTCAGCGTGTAGGGCGCGGTACTGGTGCCTCCGGAGGTGGTGAAAGCCTCCATCGTTCCCAACTCGTCGACCTCGATCGTCTCCAGATCGGCCAGCGTGTCCACCCACACGATCTCGCCGTCCCGCAGGGCGACCGCTTTGTAGTCGTACTCTGTGACCAGACCCTGCACATTAAAGGTGAGCTTGTAGTTGAACGGCGGCTTGGGGTGCTGGGGGAGCACGCCGCAGTAGAGCCGCACGCTGTGGGCAGTGTCCATCTGCTCGATCAGGAAGAGCCCGACGCTGTTCACGAGGCCCGGCGCTAACCCACAATCCGGGATGAGGGTCACTCCCGCGTGCCGCGCTTCTTCGTCGTACGACAGCGTCTCCAGGGTGACGTCGGTGTTACCGCCGAGATCGCACATGTGGGTCTCGCTGGCCATCGCGACCTTCGCGATCCGGGGGTGCATCCAGTACGGGACGCAACTCAGCAGCACGTCGACGTCCTTCAGGAACAGTCCGAGACCGGCGGGGTCGAGCGCGTCGACCTGGTGCGGCTCACACACTTCACGACCGACCAGCCCGTTCACCCGGTCGGCGCTGCGCATCGCCTGCTCGGCACTCGCGTCAGCGAGAAGGATTCGTTGGGGCTCGGCGTACAGAGCCAAGTCGTAGGCCGCCGCAGTGCCCTGCATGCCCGATCCGAGGATCGCGTAGGTTTTGTTCATAGTTCTCCCTCAACGCCTTTGTTATAGGGGAATAGCGTTCTAATCAGATTACCAAACGTTTTGGAATGAGGCAGCTTGCCGCCTCTTTTCGACCGCTGCTCACTGGTCCGGCCGCCTCGTATTGACGATTAGGCTCCCCATGCGCATCCGCTACCTGCTCCTTCTCTTCCCGCTAGTCCTCGCCGCCTGCGCCAAAGCGCCCGTCGCCGAACGCGCCCCCAGTCCCAACCCCGGTCCCGGCGCACCGGAAGGAAGGATCGAACTCGAGCCCACCTCCAGCGAGCCGGGCGGCGAGTCCCCCGAAGTCGAGGAGTTTTTGGATCGAAAGGAGCGCTGGGTCATCAAGGTGGCGGGTGACCCGGATGCCCGGAGGATCGACGCCTCCCGTCCCCAAGTCACCACCGTCGCCGC
>Ga0216301_1000133_pt1 | contig 20975 bp, 16 predicted proteins | sample 4hB_Boncat_minus_FD_156203 | JGI IMG/M metagenome (GOLD analysis project Ga0216301, IMG submission 156203) | Terrestrial sediment cell enrichment communities for BONCAT metagenomics from Utah, United States - 4hB_Boncat_minus | ecosystem: Environmental > Terrestrial > Deep subsurface > Rock...
CGTGGACCTCGAACGGCCCGAACCAGTCTTTGAAGGCGCCGTTCTCCACCGTCACCCGGCGCGGCTCCTCGAACAACACTTCGCCGCCGGTGAGTCCGGCCGGCAGCCCGGTGAACTCGGCTTCGACGGTTGCGCCCTCGCGCTTGCAGGCGAGGATGTAGACGTCCTTCCCCGCTTCGCGGACGCAGTGCTCGAGACCGGCGCCGGCGTGCGAGCTGCGGATCGGGAGCTTCGACTCGGGGGCGGTGAGCGCCGGCTGGAGCGGCGAGTGGTCGCCCAGCTCTTCCACCACGGGCTTGAGGACGCGGTCCCAGTAGGTCCAGTTCCATCCCAGGCGACTGTCTCGCTCGTTCAGCGTGGCGGGCAGCGAGCCGCCGAAGTAGACGAGGCCCCGCGCCCCGTTGATCACGGCCTGGTAGCTCATGAAACGCTGCTCGGGGAAGGTGGGGAACCGCAGCGTCTTGCCCGGCTTCGTGGTCCCGGAGAACGCGATCTGGAGCGTCATCCAGAACGGCTTCTTCCCCTCCACCACCTGCCCGATGCGCTGGGCGAAGTCCCCCACCATCGAGATTTCCTTGTTCTTCTCCGTGGAGTGGCCGCCGGGTGGGTAGCTGACCGGGTAGATGTCGATGCCGCCGATGTCGTAGGTCGGATTATAGGGGCGGAGCGTCTCGACTGTGCCGCGCGGCGCCTGGACGATCCAGACGGGATGATGCGGGTCCGTTTCGCGCACGATCTCGTAGGCGGTCCGCAGCGGCGGAACCGGCTTCTTGCCCCACTCCGGCTCGTCTTCGCCTTTCCACACGCCCAGGCCGGGATGCCCCTGGAACAGGCGCACGATCCGCCGCAGCTTCTCCGCCTTGGGCGACTGGGCATTGGGGATCGCCGCCAGCTCCTTCAGCCAGGGCATCGTGAACATGCCGTGTCGCGCGGCGGCGTCCATCCATTCCCTCTCGCGGACGAGTTGGGCCGCGTCCCAGGAGCCGTTGCCCGTGGGGCCGGTCCGCAGGGTCAGGGCGCCGGCTTCCCGCAGCTCCTTCAGCCCCTCTACCCCGCGCGGGCTGCGGGCGCCGGGCGGCGGCGCCAGGGTGAAGCCGATGGGGAAGACCCGGCGGCCGTTGAACAGGAGGACGTTGTCGGGGCCGAGGGTCACCCGGGATGGAGCCGGAGGCTCCGCGGCCGAGGCGAGCCCGGCCAGCGCGCCGAGCGCCAGGAGTCCGGAGAGCAGGCGAAAGGGTGTCATGAGATGAGGATTAGGGACAATAGGGTTCGAACAGGCCGCGTTCGCGAGCGAACGTGCCGTAGGGGCATCGGCCCTGGTTGCCCTGTTATCGGGTCTGTCGTAGCACCCCGGCAAGAGAGACCGACCTCCTGGGATTCCTTATTTGAACCGTATCGGGATTAGACAAGGCAGCGGCGGGAATGGCAAACCAGAAACAAAGTAGAGCAGGGAGGGACCGAAGTCCCTCCCTGCTCTGTTTTTCTACCGCCGGCTGTGGCCTGCTATGCCTGGGCTTGCGCTTGAGCGGCGGCCATGTTGTTCCGGAGCTGCTGGAGGGCGCTGCGCTCCAGGCGGCTGATGTGCATCTGCGAGAGGCCCAGCTCGTCGGCGACCTCCTGTTGGCTGAACCCTTCGAAGAAGCGCCGGCGGAGGATCTTCTGCCGCCGCTCGTCCAGACAGGCCATCGCGCTCTGGAGCGGCGCGTTCTCGATCACGCCTTCCATCGCGACATCCGGCCCGCCCACGGTTTCACCCAGGGCGAGCGAGTCGTTGCCGTCCTCCATCTCGCGCCGTTCCTCCAGGCCGTAGGTCTGGTAGGCGCGGTAGAGTTCCATCGCCTGCACGAGGTCTTCCTCGGAGATCTTGAAGGCTTCCGCCATCTCCGGCACGGTCGGCTCGCGCTGGAGCTTGCGGAAGAGCTCGTCTTCCATCCGGTTCAGGTTGGCGGCGATCTCCTGGAGGTACCGCGGCGCCTTGATGCTCCAGGTGCGGTCGCGGAAGTAGCGCTTGATCTCGCCGACCATGCAGTGGACGGCGTAGGTGCTGAACTTCGTCTGATGCGAGGGGTCGAACCGGTCGAGCGCGCCGATGAGGGCGACCCAGGCCGACTGGACCAGGTCTTCGACCGGCACGCCCGGACGGGCGAACTTGTGCGCGAGGGAGCGCACCAGGGCTTCGTGGCGTTCGATGATCGCGTCGCGCAGCTTGGGGTCGCGGTTCTGCGCGTACTTCGCGAGTAGGGCTTCGGTGGTGTGGTCCCGGAGCATGACGTCTTCCATTACCATATTCATCTCCCAGACGCCCGCGTCGCAAGGGTCCCGAACGAGCCGTTTTGGGGAGCCGGTCGGAGGGGGAGTGCGGCGGGGCCCACAGGATGCTTGTTTATCAGTGATCGACCGCCGCGCCGGCGCCAGCCGGGATGCTGGGGGGCGTAGAAGCGGTCGGCTGCGTCAAGGTTACCCGCGCCGGAAGGCGGGCTAAACGCGGCGTACTGAGGGGCAAGTTGCGGGAAGCCGGGGATCGAAAGGCGAGGAGATCGAGTCTGTGAAGGTTATCTTACAGATTCCGGCCCCCTGCCTCTCCATCCCTCGACGTCAATCGCGGGGCAGGAAGAAGTTTCGTGCGGCGGCCGCGCCCGCCCGCACTTCGATGACCGCGCGCACCGCCCGATAACCGAAGGCGCGCGCCTCGACGGTGTAACGGCCGGGCGCCAGGGTGGCGAAGTTGTAGCGGCCCTGATCGTCGGTGGTCTGTTCCTCGCCCACTACGGGGCCGTTCAGAATGGAGACGGTCGCCTCCTCAAGCGTTAGCCCGCTGGAGTTCCGTACCGTCCCGGTAATGCTTCCCTGGCCCACCTTCGCGCGCGCGGCGAAGGTGAGGAACAGCGTCTGGCCCCCCGACACCGAGAGGCCGGAGCGGACGTCCGCGTCGAGGCCGGCGCCGCTCACGCGCACGGAGTAGCCCGTGCCGGGCGTCAGTTCTGCGAACTCGAACCCGCCGGTCGCATCGGTGCGGGTGGTGCGGAGGCCGGTCGGCCCCTGCAGTTCAACGTCCACATTCTGCACCGACCGTCCGGCGGCGTCGCGCACCAGGCCCTGGATACGGCCCGGCCGCTGGGTCTGGCGGGTCAGCCGCACGTCGAGCGTGGTGCGGGCCCCTTCGCGGATCTGCACGCCCTGGCTGACGGCCGTGCGGTAGTCGGCGCCGCTGAACTGGATGGTGTAGCCGCCCGGCTCCAGATTAGGGATCGTGTAGCGGCCGGTGGACGCGGTGGTCACGCTGCCGAGGGAGTTGACGCCCCGCAGCACTTCAACGAGGATGCCGGAGAGGGTTGCGCCGCTCGTGTTGCGGACGGTTCCTTCCAGCGTACCCCCGTTGACCACTCCCTCCAGCGCCACGTTCAGGGTGGTGGTCTCCCCCGCCGTCACCTCCACTCCCGTCTCAGTGCGCTCGCGGGAGCCCGCGCGGGTAATCCGGAGGGAGTAAGTCCCTTCCGGCAGGCCGCTGAGGGTGTATTCGCCCTGGGCGTCGGTCGTGGCGCTCTGGCCGGTGGAAGGCCCGGCGGTGACGCGCAGGGTGACGCCGACCGCGGCGCCCCCGCCCGCCAGGGTGACTCTCCCGGAGATGTCGCCGGTATTGCTGGCGTCGTCGTCCGTCAACGCGAAGTCTTGCCGGACCGTCCGCCCTTCGACGGCGTCCACGCTCTGCGTGGCGTTGGCGAACCCGGCGCCGCTCACCGCCAGGGTGTAACGGCCGGCGGGCAGGCCCTCAATGCGGTAGAAGCCGTTGGCGTCCGCCACGTCGGAGCGGTTGCTGATCGGACCCGCCGTAATCGTCACTCGCGCCCCACGGACCGCGGCTCCCCCGCCGTCCGTGATGAAGCCTTCGAGTACCGAGGTCGCGGCTCCGAGGCTGGTGAGGATCGCATCCAGGGTTTGTCGCTGCCCGTTGTTCAGGGTGACCTGCGGAGAGACTTCGGTAGTGAAGCCCGTGGCGCTGAACTCTGCGACGTACGTGCCCGGCAGCAGCCGGGTGAACCGGTAGAAACCGCGGCTATCCGTCCGCACCGGGTCGGTGACGGAGACGCCATCCGTGAGCCGGACGGAGGCTCCGGACACCGGGCGGCTGTTCTCGTTGCGCACGTTGCCCTGGAGGGTGGCGAGATCCGCGGTCCGCACTTGGAGCGCCAGGTTCACCTCGCGGGCGGCGCCCTCGCGGACGCTGATGCCGGAGCGGGTGAGATTGGTGAAGCCCGCGCGGGATGCGGTTACGCGGTAGGTCCCTGTATCCAGGCCCGTGAAGGCGTACAGGCCGGTTTCATCCGTCACCTGGAACTGCGTGCCGAACGCGCCAGTCAGCTCCACCCGCACGCCCCCGAGCGGCGCGCTGGTATCCCGGCGGGTCACCACCCCCCGAACCTGGGTTCCCTGTACCCGGTTATCGGCGAGCGTGAAATCTACCCGCGCGTTCACGCCGGAGACGACGCTGAACTCGCGGACCGCGGACGTGAACCCGGTGCGGCTGGCCTCGAACCGGTAGGCGCCGCCGTTGAGACCCGAGAGGGTAAAGGAGCCATCCGACCGAGTCGTTACGGGCCGCCGCGTGGTGGGGCCGCTGAGGACCGCCACACTGGCGCCGGACACGGCGCGGTTCTGGGTGTCGCGGACGAAGCCGTTGATGCCTCCCGTCTGCGCGGCGGCGGGCTGCAACCCTCCCAGCATCCCGCAGAGAAACAGAAGGACCGGAAGCAGGCGCCCAGGGGCGCAGAACGGACGGGCGAACATCGTGGCTTCTCCAGCAGACCGCGCGTCCCATCGACGCGCAGTGAATCAGTGGGTTGTTGCTGTTTCGCCGCCAATCCCAAACCTTGGGGCGATCTCGGCGCAGGCTCGCCCTTTCCTTTTCTTAGGAAATGGGGTCGCGCTTGAAAGCGGCCCCTGCCGCGAAAGGAGTCTTTTCCGCTCCCTTGGGGCTCCGGTGACTACTGGATGAGGGGGGCGAAGAAGAAGCTGGTGAGGTGGAAGAAGGCGGGCGCGGCGAAGCACAGGGAATCGATCCGGTCCAGCATCCCGCCGTGTCCCTCGAGGAGGCTTCCGTAGTCCTTGACGCCGCGGTCGCGCTTGATGGCGGACATGACGAGGCCCCCGGCGAAGCCCATCAGGGTGATGGCCAGCGACATGAGCGCCGCCTCCCAGGGGCGGAAGGGAGTGGCCCACCAGAGCGCCGTCCCGATCAGCGTCGCGCCCGCCACGCCGCCCACGAACCCTTCCCAGGTCTTGTTGGGGCTGATGTGGGGAGCGATCTTCCGCCGGCCCCACAACTTGCCGGCGACGTACTGCAGCACGTCGCTGACCTGGTCCACCAGGATCAGGAAGAACAGCAGCTTCGCGGAACCGCCCTGCCAGCCGGGGACGCGGAGCATGAGCAGGGCGGGCGCGTAGCTCACGCAGTAGACGCAGACCATCAGTCCCCACTGGATCTTCGCGGTGCGCTCCAGGAAGCGCTCCGGATCGCCGGAGAGAGCGCTGCGCGTGGGGATGAACAGAAAGGCCCAGACCGGGATGAAGATGCTGAACAGCCCATACCAGTGGGAGGCCAGGAACAGGTACTGAAGCGGTGTGGCGACGAAGAAGACCCAGAAGAGCGTGCGGTGGTCGCTGGGCCGGGTCGGGGTGAGGGTGATGAACTCCCGCAACGCGAGGAAGGAGATGAGCCCGAACAGGACCATCGACGCGATCCGACCGGCGAGCAGGGCGAACGCCAAGACGAGGCACATCACCCACCATGCCCGGATGCGCGCGTTCACGTTCTCGGCCGTGGCGCGCGCGGAGGCGCTCACGGCCCGGCGCGCGAGCAGCTTGCCGGCCAGGGTCGCGGCCGCGAGCACTCCCAGCACGCCGGCCACCAGCCAGACCATCTGCGGATCAGCGGCGAATCTCACAGCGGCCTCAAGCAGCGGACGCCCTCGCGCGCCCGCTCCAGGAAGGCGTCCCGCCGCTCCCCGGTCTCCAGCCGGATCGGGGCGCCGAAGGTGACGGAGCTGAGGAGCGGGACGGGCAGGAACTCCCCCTTGGGGAGGATGCGGTTCAGGTTTTCCACGTAGACCGGGACCAGCTCGACGTCCGGACGCCGGTGGGCCAGATGGTAGAGGCCGCTCTTGAACGGGGCGACGTCAAGGCCCGAGCCGCGGGTTCCCTCGGGAAACATGATGAGGGAGTAGCTCTGGCCCATTCCCTCCAGCATCGTACGGATCGGGTCGTTCGACGCGGTCACCGCTTCGCGCTCGATGAGCACGGAGTGGAACACCTCCGTGGCCAGGTAGGGGCGCAGCCGGCCGGTCGTCCAGTAGTCACGAGCCGCCACCGGGCGCACCAGCGGGCGCAGCTTCGAGGGCAGCGAGGACCAGACCACGATGAAGTCGAGGTGGCTGGTATGGTTGACAAAGTAGATTCGCTGGCGTGGATCGGGAGCGCACCCCGTCCAGCGGATGCTAGCGCCGGCGACGAGGCGAGCGGCGGCGGCGAGTGCTCCGGCGATCACAGCCGTTCCAGCTCGCGCGCGATGCGCCGAAGGCGCCGGACGATAGTGACGACGCAGCCGCCCGCCACCACCGCCAGGGCCAGGGTCATGACCTGCCCAGTCCCTCCCAGCGCCGCCTCCACAGCGGCCAGCAGGCACGCAGCGGTCATGACGGCCATCCGGTGCTGCTTCGCCATCGGCCCGCAGAAGTGCTGGCCCGCGCCTTCCGCCGCTCCGAACACCCGGATGTAGGCCGTGATGAGGGCCAGGCCGGCCGCCGCCCATCCCAGGCTGACGCCCCAGGGCGTCCATAGGATTCCGTACCCGGCGCCCGCCAGGACGAACAGGTCCGCGAAGCGGTCCGGGACCTCGTTGAAGATCACGCCGGAGCGCGACTTCAGCCTGCCCTCGATGGCCAGCATGCCGTCAAAGAGGTTGCAGAGGAGCCGGAGCTGGATGCAGGCCGCCGCCAGCGCCAGCAGCCCGACGTGGCCGACGACCGGGAGGCCGGCTCCCGGTCCGAGCGCCAGGCAGGCGCCCGCGCCCAGCGCGAAAACGACGCTGGCCAGCGAAACCGCGTTGGGCCGCAGCCCGGCCTGCAGCAGCCGGCGAGCCACGAAGGCGGCCCAGCCGCTCTCACGCGCTCGGATTGGACGTCGGGTGGAAGGGTCGGTGGAAAGGGTCATGGCTGGAGGGGAAGTCTGCTTCAGTAGTGGGTCCGCATCCTTGGGTCGGGTCACTATCGGGTTATGAGTACCCGAGCTAGCCGACCCAGGAATGGGTCTGAAGCCTCATTTGACGTCCCCCTCCGGCCTGATTTTGAGGGGTTCTAGGTTCCCGCAACCTGAAACTCGAAACCTGGAACTTGAAACCCCTACCGAAGCAGCGTGAAGTTGACGGTGGCCGTGCTGCCGCGGTTGATGGCGACGGCGTCCCGGGTGTCCGGCCGGAAGCCGTTGCTGCTGGCTTCGAAGGTGTACGTGCCGGGCGTCAGCCCCTCGAAGCGGAACTCACCCTGGGCGTTGGTAATCACTTCCGGCGGGAGCGTCGCGCCCCCGGTGACGCGCACCCGCGCTCCGGCCACCGGGCGGCGTCCCAGGTCGAACACCTGCCCCCGGGCGCCGCCGGTCTGCCCGTCGCTCTTCAGCTTGAAGTCCACGCCCACCGTTTGCCCGTCTTTGACGACGATAGATCGCTTCTCCTGGGTGACGGAGCCGGCGCCTTCGGCCCGGATGCTGTAGCCGGAGCCGGAGCGGATATTGCGGAAGCTGTAGGTTCCGTCCGTCCCCGTGATCTCCTGGAGGGGCGCGCTCGGGCCGGCGAACAGCAAGACGCGGACGTTGCTCAGCGGCCCGCCGCCCGCGCGCGTCACCGTGCCGGCGATGCTGCCGGTGGCGGCGGTGCGGGGGTTCAGTTCCGCGTCCGCGCGCGCGGTTCCGCCCACGGGGACCAGGATGGAGGAGACGGTGGTGGAGTCGTACTCTTCTTTGGAGACGCGGATCGAGTAGTTGGGACCCGCGATGACGCCGTTGATCGAGTACTCTCCGCCGCTGTCGGTGCGGGCGCTCCGCCCCTCGCTGCCGCCCCGGATGATCTCCACCGTGGCGCCGGAGAGCAGACGACGGGACGTGCGGTCGCGGACGAAGCCGCGCAGCGTGCCGGTGGGCGCCGTGCGGGGCTGGAGGACGAGGTCCTGCCGGGTGGTGACGCCCGCGATGACGTTGATGCCGGAGCGGCCGGCGGCGGTGTAGCCGGTCTGCTCCGCGAGCACCGCGTAGGTGGTTCCCGGAGTCAACAGCGTGAACAGGTACTCGCCGTTCTCACCGGCCAACACCTCCTGGCCGAAGTCTGGCCCGCTGGTGATGGAAACCTCCGCGAACGGGATCGGCAGCCCATCGGGATCCTTCACCGTTCCAATGAGCGAGCCTTTGGTGGGTGTGTTCTCCAGCAGGGTGACGTTGAGCGTGGTGGCCCGCCGCTCGAGGACGGTAATGTTCTCCAGGATCTGCGCCGCGAACCCGGACTTGCTGACGTTCAACGCGTAGTTGCTGCCGGGGATGAGCCCGCTCAAGGTGTACTCGCCGGTTGCCTGCGTCTCCGCCTGACCCTGGCTGGAGCCGGTGACGATCCTGACGACGGCGCCCCGCACCGGCCGGTTGCTGATGTCGCGGATGACGCCGGTGAGGGAGCCTACCCGGCTGGGGTCCGCGATGAGGGTGACCGTGGCGGCCGTGGCGGCGCCGGCGCGGACGTCCAGGTTGCGGCTGCGTACCTCGGGGAAGCCGGGCCGGCGCGCGGCGACCTGGTAGAAGTCGGGCTGGATGCCGGGGAAGACGGCCAGGCCGAACACGTCGGTGGTGCCCCGGGTGACGACGCTGCCGTTCCGGATGAGGTCCACGTCCACGTCCACCAGGGGGCTCCTGGAGCCGTCCTGGGCCAGAACCTCCACACCGCCGACGCTGGGGTTCGCCCACTCTAGCTTGAAGGCTATGGTCTTGGCGGTGTTGGCGGCCACTGTGATCCGGCCGGAAGCGGCGCTGGTGTACGAAACTTTCTCCGCCAGCAGCTCGTAGGCGCCGGGCGGCAGGTCCGCCAGGGTGTAGACGCCCTTTGCGTCGGTGCGCGCCGTGCGGATGACGGGGCCGCTGAGCACCTTCACGACGGCGTTCGGGATCGCCTTGTTATTCCTGGTCTTGACGGTTCCGGTCACGTCGCCGGCCGTCGGGCTCAGCTCCACACGCTGCGCCAGCGCGCCTCCGGTGAACAGAAGCGAGAGGAGCAGCGCCAGGGGGAGAAGGGATCGGGTCAACAGGGATCGGGTAAACATCGTCAGACAATCTTTGTTAGGGGACATATTCCAGTATAGTCGGCAGGGGAGACGGCGGACAAGCGTCTGCTGATTGGACGCGCCGCGCCGCCGCAAGGTTGCTCGCGCCTCCAGCGGCGATTCCAGTCCGCAATCCCAAATCCGAGGTCGTATAATGGACCCTTGATGAACGTTCTCTGGATCGTGATCGACTGCCTGCGGCCCGACCACCTGGGTTGCTACGGCTACCGGCGGAACACCTCGCCCCACATCGACCGGTTGGCGCGGCAGTGCGTTCGCTTCAACCAGATGATCAGCCCGCACATCCCCACCCAGCCGGCGCACACCACGCTGTTTTCGGGCCACGACGTGTTCGACCACCAGGTGGTGGCGCAGGGGGGCGCGCACGAATTGGAGCCGGAGGTCCGCCTGCTGCCGGACCTGCTGCGGGAGCGAGGTTACTTTACCGCCGCCGTAGACAACATCGGCCGCTGGATAGAGCCCGCCTTCGAGCGCTACGAGAAGTACCCGCGTTGGGACCACCAGGGCTCGCTGCCGTGGCGCAACGGGGAAGAAGTAACCGCGCGCGCCGTTTCCTTGCTGGGCGAGGCCGCCGTCCGGAAGCAGCCGTACTTCCTCTTTCTTCACTACTGGGACCCCCACACTCCGTATCTGCCGCCGCCGCCGTTCGACCGGATGTTCTACACGGGAGACGAGAAAGACCCCGCGCACACCAGTATGGAAGCGGTGTGGCAGTCGCCCTGGTTTGCGAACTACTTCGCCGAGTGGATGGAAGGGGTCCGTGACATCGAGTTCGTGAAGGCACAGTACGACGCGGGGATCGCTTACTCGGACGCCTGCCTGGCGCATGTGTTCAACCGCCTGGAAGAGCTGGGCCTGGATGACGACACGCTGATCCTGCTTCAGGCCGACCACGGCGAGGAGCTGGACGAGCACGGCTGCTGGTTCGATCACCACGGCCTCTACGACACGAACGTCCAGGTGCCCTTTCTCATCCGCTACCCGGACCGCCGGGACGCCGGCGTCGTTGTGGAGGAGATGACCACACTGCTGGACGTCGCGCCCATCGTTGCGGAGACGCTTGGCTTTCCGGAGTTGGCCGCCGGCATGCGCGGCGCGTCCCCGGCTGCGCCCACGCCCGCCGTCTACCTGACCGAGTGCACCTGGATGCGGAAGCGGGGCTGGCGGACGCCGGAGTGGAAGCTGATCGAGGCGCTGGAGCCGGACATCTACGGCAAGCCGTCGGTGGAGCTGTTCCATCTTGCCTCCGACCCAGGCGAGCGCCGGAACTGCGCCGCAGAACGTCCAGATGTCGTGGCGGAGCTGGCGGCGGCGCGCGACGCCCACGTGACGCGGCGGCTGGCCGAGACAGGCCGGCCGGATCCGCTGCTCGCCCAGGCCGACGCGCTTCGCATCTGGCAGCCTCGCTTTGCAGCAGGCAAACGTGGGTAGTGTGAAGATGGCCGCCTGGCCCCTTGCTTTCCCAACCTCATCTGACCGGAGCCATCCGTGCCGAACCGAACGTCGTTGATCCACTGGGCCGCGCGCGTGTTCATCCCGCTGGGGGTGCTCGCGGCGGCGTGCGTCCAATGGGCCCCCGTCGCCACGGGCGGCGACGAGGGCAGCGTCGTCCCTCCGTCTACGGGAGCGCCGCCCGTTGCTCCGCCGATCAAGCCGCAGGCGCCCCGGCCGCCGTCCGGCGCCGTGGAGATCCTCACCTGCCGCGCGGGTCCTGGGCCCTATGCCTGGGCTGTGCCGGGACGGATCGCGCGGACTTTCATTACGGACACGGCCGAAGCGCTGGAGGTGGAGGCGTCGGCCCAGGTGAAGGGCCGGCCGGATCTTGCCGCCGCTATCCGCTGGGAAGTCGTCCCGCCCGCCGGGTTCGAGGTTCCAGGGACCGCCGCACTGCGCGGACCGAAGCTGACGCTGCGCCTGGAGCGCGCGGAGGGCAATCCCACGGGTGTTGGGGAGCCGCTCTCCGTGACGGTGATCGCCCGCACGGCGGACCCGAACGCGCCGGGAGAGCGGTCGGTGGCGCTGGCGCAGGATCTGAAAGACCGCCTGCGGCAGGAGTACGTAGACCTGACGCGCGCCTACGTGCCGGGGCGGTCGGAGCTGCTGGACGAGGCGGAGTTCCGCGCCCGGTACGGGCGGAAGTATCCCAGCGTGGGCTTCGCGGAGCTGAACTGGACCCGGCAACCCGGCCTGGAGGAGCGCTACCCGTTCGTGCTGGCGTCCGAAGCGCTGGTCCGCACGCTGCATGAAACGCGGAAGCTGTACGGCCGGCCGCTGACGGTGAGCAGCGCGTTCCGGAACCCGGTCCACCAGGTGGCGGTGCACGCGGCGGTTTCGGAGAGCCATCACCAGTACGGGCGGGCCGCCGACCTGTACGTGGCGCCGGATAGCGCGCCGCCGCAGACGGGCCGCAAGGTGGCCGAGCCGCGCGATTGGCTCCGGCTGGCGGCGTCCGCCGTGCGGGCGGGCGGCGCGTGGATCGAGCCGATGGTGGACTGCCACCCGAACACGGACCGCTGCCATGTGCATGTGGACGTCCGTGACGGCGGGCCCCGGAGCGCGGTCGTGCGCGTCTCCGGGCGGATCACCGATCCCGCCGGGCTGCCCGCCGCGGGCGCGACCGTGACGCTGGCGGGGATGCCCGCCGTGACCAACGCGGCCGGCGACTATACGCTGAAGCACGTCGTTACCCCCGGTGAGTACGAGCTGACGGCGGAGGCTCCCGGCCGCGCGCCGTACCGCCAGAAGGTGACGGTGAGCGGCCCGGAGCTGGTCGCTTCTATGCGCCTGCCTCTCGATCCGCAGCCGTTCCTGGTGGCGCGGGTGGCGGAGCCGGCCGCCGGGAAGCCCGGAAACGGCAAGCTGCGCGTCGTGTTGAAGAACGAGGGACGCGGCGCCGCTTCCGCGCTCCGCCTGGCGGCGGCGGCCGGCGCTCCGCTCAAGGTCTTCCCCGCCTCGCTGCCCGCCCTGGGGGCGGGGCAAACGACGACCCTCACGGTGGTGCTGCCGGGCGGGGCGGGTATGGGCGGCGCGCCGGAACTCAACGTGATGTTCCTGACGCCGGCGGGCAAAGCCCAGGCCCAGCGCCTCTCCCTTGCCGCCGTCTCGGAGCCGGCGACGACGCCCGCCGTGACCGCGCGCCCCGCAGCAGCCGAGCCTTCGGCGGTGCCCGTGGTGGGCACGATCGCTCCCCGGCGCGCCGTTCCGGACGCCGGAGCCGCCGCCGCCGGCCTCGCCGCCGGGGGCGCAGCGGCCGCCGCGCAGGCGCTGGCCCGCCGACGTTTCCCGGCACAGCCGGCCCGGGAAACCAAAGGCGAGACGCCCCCCGCTCCCGTCGCTGCGCCTGCTGAACCCGCACAGCCGCCAGCGGAAAAAATGGCGGAATAATTTTCCGCCAAAAGTTGCAACCCGCAGCCGGCGGCTGTATCTAAAGGATTAGTAAACAACATCCCAGAGAACCCCTCCAGTTTTCCGGGTATAACCAGAACGCCAGCGACCCCGCCTCCCAACGGAGGCGGGGTCGCTGTTTTATGCATGCTGGCGGCGGTCGCCACGCTCCATGCGGTTCGCTTTTACAATCGAGCTACCCCGGTTCTTCCCACTTGCCGTCGCCTTTGATGAGGGCGATCAGCTCCTCGACGCCGCGCTCGGCGGGGACCATGTTCTTGACGATCTCGCGGCCCCGGTAGAGCGAGATCAGGTTCTCGCCCTTGCCGACGTAGCCGTAGTCGGCGTCGGCCATCTCGCCGGGGCCGTTGACGATGCAGCCCATGACGGCGATGTTCAGCCCCTTCAGGTGGCCGGTGGCGTCACGGACCTGGTTCAGGACGGTGGGCAGGTCGAACTTGGTGCGGCCGCAGCTCGGGCAGGCGATGAACTCCGTCCGCGTGCGGCGCAGGTTCAGCGCCTGGAGGATCTCGTAGCAGACGGGGATCTCGTTGATGGGGTCTTCCGCCAGCGACACGCGGATCGTGTCGCCGATGCCTTCCGAGAGGAGCGTAGCGATGCCGGCGGTGGACTTCACCCGCGCGTACTGGCCGTCGCCGGCCTCGGTGACGCCCAGGTGCAACGGGTACTTCATGCCGCGCTCGTCCATGCGCTGGATCATCAGCCGGTTCGCCTGGATCATCACCGGCGCGCGGGACGCCTTGAGGGAGATGACGATGTTCCGGTAGTCGTGCTTCTCGCAGATCTCGATGAACTCCAGCGCGGACTGGACCATCCCCTCCGGCGTGTCGCCGTACATCACGGTGAGGCGGTCCGCGAGCGAGCCGTGGTTCACCCCGATGCGGAGCGCGATGTCCCGCTCTTTCAACACCCGCACCAGGGGAACGAGCTGCTGCTCGATGGCGGCGCGCTGCTGGACGATCTCGTCTTCGCTGTACTCGAAGCCCGGCTTCTGCTTGCGGAAGACGTAGAGGCCGGGGTTGATGCGGACCTTGTCCACGTACTTCGCCACTTCCAGCGCGATCTGCTGGCCCTCGTGGTGGACGTCGGCCACCAGGGGGACGGGGATGCCGCGCCGGTCCAGCTCCGCCTTGATCTCGCCGATGGCGTAGGCGTCGCGCATGGTGGGCGCTGTGACGCGGACCAGCTCGCAGCCGGCTTCGTAGAGCTGGATGACCTGCCGCACCGACGCCTCGACATTCCGCGTGTCTTCCGTAATCATCGACTGGACGAGCACCGGGGCCATGCCGCCGATGACGTGCGGGCCGACTTTGACGGGGCGGGTCCACCGGCGCGGATACTCCATCTGGAGCGCGCCGGACGACAAGCCGCCAGCGCCGGCGTGCAGCGGGTTGAGGGTGGGCATGGCGATCAGGTCGTTCACGGTTCGGCTCTCCAGGGGCGGGGCAAGAGATCGGCGGCGCGGGGCCGGAGAATTATAGCACGCGTCCCGGGCCCTTCCGGGGCCGGGGAACGGTCGAAGCTTCGTTCTCCTTGTTTGCCCTCCGCGAGCCGGATGCCTCCGCCCGACCGCCCGGACGCGGGTTCCCGGCCCGCCGTTCCGGATGTTCCGCGCGCCGGATATGCTGTCATGACGTCCGCTATTTGGGAGCATCGATTACCGTAGTGAGCACCGATACGCTGACCAAACCGACCTCGGCCCGCCCGCCCCGGCGCCGCGCAGGCTTCGCGACGGCGCTGGGGTCCAACATGGGCGCCGCCCTCCGCAGCCTGTGGGGCAACGGGTTCCGCTCCGCGCTGACGATGCTGGGCGTCATCATCGGCGTCGCTTCCGTGATTATCCTGGTCGCCTTCGGGCAAGGGGCGCAGAAGGAGATCACCTCGCAGATCGACACCCTGGGCACTAATGTCGCCGTGGTGGTGCCGGGCAAGATGCGCGGCCAGAGCAACTTCAACCCGACGGGCGGACTGGGCATCAGCAACCTCAAGGATGCGGACGTTACGGCCATCGCGCGGGTGCCCGGCGTGCGGGACGTGGCGCCCATCACCTTCCTCGGCGGGGGCGTGTACCGGGGCGAGAAGCCGGCCAGCATCTGCATGCCGATTGGCACCACCCCGTCGTTCCAGCCGATCCGCCGCCTGGAGATCGCCACCGGCCGCTTCTTCACCGAGGCGGAGATGACCCGCTCCGTCTGCGTGCTGGGCACGGGCCTGCGCAAGGACCTGTTCGGGACGGAGGACCCGCTGGGGAAGAAGATCCTGGTGAACGACCAGGAGTACGAGGTGCTGGGCGTGGTGCGCGAGCGGAGCATCGGCAGCGGACTCTTCGGCGGGGAAGAGCTGGACGCGATGGTGTACCTGCCGCTGACGGCAGTGCAGCGCGCCACCGACACCCGTCAACTGCACCGGATTATGGTGGAAGTGGAGCCGAGCGCGAACCCCGATGTAGTGGTGGAGCAGATCCGGCAGACGCTGCTCCAGTCGCACGGAAAGCGGGACGACTTCTCCATCTTGCGCGCCAAAGAGCTGCTGGACATGTTCTACAAGGTGTTCACGATGATGGCGGCGCTGCTGGTGGGGATCACCAGCATCTCGCTGATCGTGGGCGGGCTGGGCATCACGAACGTGATGATCGTCTCCGTGACCGAGCGCACCCGCGAGATCGGCATCCGGAAGACGGTGGGCGCGCGCCAGGCGGACATCTTCTTCCAGTTCCTTACGGAGGCGGTGACACTCTCCGCCCTGGGGGGCGTGCTGGGCATCGCGCTGGCGCTGGTGGTGTGCCACCTCGTAACGCGGTGGCAGCCCCTGCGTCCGCTGGTCACCCTGGAGGCCGTGCTGCTGGGTTTTGGGGTCTGCGTGGGCCTGGGCATCCTGTCGGGGGTGGCGCCGGCCATCCTGGCGGCCCGGAAAGACCCCATTGAGGCAATCCGGTTCGAATAGCCGGGGAGACAGGCCCCAAGCGGCCGTGCTCCGATTTGATGCGAAAGGTGAAAAGAGGGCAATCTCTCCCTTCAGAAGCAGGCAGGCGCTCCCGACAATTTTAAGCAAGGCGTTGCGGGGCGCTTTCTTGGGTAAAGACCACTCCAGGCGAGCCTTCCCCAAAAGTAGCGTCGGCGGCAAGATCCACTGACACAGGAGCTTGGGTTCCGGCAATTCTGTTACCGGGACCGATGCGGTTGGCGGGGAAGCGCGTAGTAAGCCGGGGTGGAGAGGAGCGTTTGGGATGCAGATTTCAGGCCAGGAGGCGCAGCGGCTGTCGTGCAAAGCGAAGCTGCAGGCACGGCAACGGGAAGGTGACGCACCGGTCGCGTCCGTGGCCGATCTCGCCGCCCAGTGGGGCGTGCGGCTGGAGGAAGCCCGCCGCCACACGGAAACCGTGTTGATGGCGGACGATCCGCTCCGCGAGCGGCGCGTGCATGACCTGATGGAGCGAATCGCCAGCGGCACGTACGCCGTGGAGGCGGAAGCGATCCTGGACATGGCCGAGCGCCGCGCCCTAGCGAACCTTAGCGACCGGCTGTAGCGCGCCGGCTCCCACCCCACGAATCGAAGCGGGGGAGGCCACGATGGCCTCCCCCGCTTCTGCGTCTCGCCCTGATTGTGTATCGGTTTCATTCCATCGCTTCCGGCCGGGCCGCTGCTTACCCGTGCAGTGCGGCAGGCTTAGCGGCTGTTACAAGGAAAGTCCGCCGTCTATCGTTAGGTAGGTCCCGGTCATGTAGGCGCTTTCGTCTGACGCCAGGTAGAGCGCCAGGGCGGCGATCTCGTCGGCTTGGCCCAGGCGGCCCATCGGCTGGCGGGCGATGAACTGGCCGAGGGCCTGCTCGTAGTCGCCGGTGGCGCGGAGGCGGGCGTGGAGCGAGGGCGTGTCTACCGTGCCGGGACAGATGGCGTTGATGCGGATCTTGTCCTGAACGAAGTCGAGGGCGACGCTGCGCACGAGGCCTATGACGGCCATCTTGCTGGCGGAATAGGCGGCCCGGTTCTTGACGCCGACAAGCCCCGCCACGCTCGCCGTGCAGACGATGCTGCCGCCGCCGTTCGCCTGCATGATAGGGACGACGTGCTTGCAGGCGAGGTAGACGCTGCGGGCGTTGATCGCCATCGTCCGGTCCCACTCCTCGTCGCTGCACTCGAGGACGGTGCCGTTGGGGACCACGCCCGCGTTGGCGTAGAACACATCGAGGCGGCCGTAGCGCTGGACGGTTTCGGCCACCAGTTGCCGGACGCCGGCGGGGTCCGCCGCGTCCGCGGCCAGGAAGCAGCCTTCGCCGCCCGCCGCCTGAAGCTGCTGGAGCGTCTCACCACCCGTTTCGGGCGACAGGTCCGCGCAGACGACCTTCGCCCCTTCTCTCGCGAACAAGATTGACGCGGCGCGGCCGATGCCCGCGCCGGCGCCGGTGATCACTGCTACTTTGTCCCGTAATCGCATGCGTGTTTCCCTGTTTGTGGGGGTGTGTGGATCTCGGAATGCGGAATGCGGATTTCGGATTGGCGATCCGCTCCGCTCTCCAGAAACACATGCTCCTGACTCCACTGTCACTGCGAGGGAGCCTTAGCGACTGCGGCAGTCCCCTCCGAGAGGCGGTACCGCTTCACGGAGGGGATTGCCGCACTGCGCTCCTCCGTCGCTCCGTTCGCAATGACAGCCGTACCCAGGGAAGCCGGTGTTTCTCGTCTCTTCCGGCCGTTCCACGATCCTTCGCTCGCAATGACTCCCGGTTCCACACCCATACAACCCAACCTACTTCTCCGGCAGTTCTCCGTCGCGGATCTCCCGGCCCTGCATTAGTTTTCCGGTGGCGCTGGCCAGCAGCGTTCCGTCTTCACTGCGGATCTCGGCGCGGCATTCGACCAGCCGCCGCCGGTGGGCGGTCACCTCGCCGTGGATGGTGAGGGCCGCTTCGGTGGGCGCGGGCTGGTGGTAGCGGACCGTCATCTCCGCCGTGGACGCCCAGCGGCCCAGCGCGCAGGCGGCGTAGACCATCGCCTCGTCGAGCAGCGCGGCCAGGATGCCGCCGTGCGAGATGCCGGCGTAGCCCTGGTGCTCGCGCCGCGACAGGTAGCGGCCGACGGCTTTGCCGTCCACCACCTCGAAGCGGGCTTGCAGCCCCTCGCGGTTCTCCGGCCCGCAGACAAAGCAGTATCGGTCGATCTCGATCGAAACAGACATGACGCCTCTACATCTCTGCCACGCTATCCCGTACCGGAGGGGCGTTCACCCCGGCGCGCTTCAGGAAGCCTGGAATTCCAACATTGTAAAAGCCGGGCCTGCGAGGGGGGTGGGGGGGTATATTGGTCCCCCTCCGTTCCCGGGCGGTGCTGATCCGGCGCGCGGTTTGCCTGCCTATCAGGTAACGCGGCGACCGGCGCGGCTGTTTGAAGGGGGATGCCGGGACAGCCCTCCGGGAAGTTGTAACTCACGGACGAGCCGGGGCGTCGGTATGAATAGAGGCTCGCCGATTTTCGGCAGGCGGTGAACCCGGCCTACGGACCTTAGGATTTTCTAACCACCGCCGGACGGGGCTCCCCTTATCATGCTGCCGCCGGCCTCGCTGTGATGTATGTCACAGCCGCCGCCTTGATAACATGACAACCTATCACGGGTGTGATTGCGGTGTAGGGTAGGTCTGCGGTTAGCGTGGGACCTAACCGCCGGCTGCTGATCAGCCGTCCCTCCGGGACTGGGCTCCGGGCATGTCGGGTCCCAGCGCTGAAGCGCTGGGCTGGTATCGGTGGTCCCTCCGGGACTCCGGAAGCCCGAGGTGAACGCGGGCTCCTCAAAGCTGCCTCCTTCCGCCTGGCCGGCAACTCCCGTTTGTGGCTGCTACCGTACGATGGAATCACACCCCGATCACCGAGCGACCGCTTACTCCCCTGTCTACGCCGGGCGCGCTCCCTGGCGACGGGCGGAGCCGCCTGTTATAATGGGCGCATTCTTCTCGCCCCGCACGGTCTGGCAATGATCAATATCCACGAACTGCTCGAACTCGCCATCCGGCACCGGGCCTCGGACCTCTTGCTCAAAGCCGGCTCTCCTCCCGCGCTCCGCATCGATGGGACGGTCGTCGCCACCAAGCTGCCCGTGATGGACGCAGGCGGGATGGAGGAGCTGGCGCAATCGATCATCTACAGCGCCAGCCGCGACTACCTCCTCCGGTTCAACCTGCCCGGGAAGGACTCTCCCGATATTCCTTCGATGGCGGACGCGCAGCTTCAGGCGCTGTCGGAGAAAGAAGAAGTCGACATCGTCTTCACGATTCCGAACCTGATCCGGGTGCGCGCGAACCTGTTCCTCCAGCAGAGCACGGTGGCGGCGGCGCTCCGTATTATCCCGCTGCGGCCCTTCTCGGTGGAGGAGCTGAACCTGCCGCCGATTCTGCGGGAGCTGGCCGACGCCCGGCAGGGCCTGATCCTGGTGACCGGTCCGACCGGCAGCGGCAAGTCCACGACGATGGCCTCGTTGATCGATCATATCAACTCGACGCGCCACGGGAACATCATCACCGTGGAGGACCCGATCGAGTACGTGATCGACGACAAGCACTGCGTGGTTTACCAGCGCGAGGTGGGACGCGACACCCGCTCGTTCGCCGCCGGCCTGCGCAGCGTGCTGCGGCAGTCGCCGGACGTGATTATGCTGGGGGAGATGCGGGACGCGGAGACGATGGCCGTGGCGATGGGGGCGGCGGAGATGGGACACCTCGTGCTGTCCACCATCCACACCACGTCCGCCAGCGCCACGGTGGACCGCATCATCAACGCCTTCGCGCCGCACGAGCGGGCGCAGGTGCGCTCGCAGCTATCGAGCGTGCTGACGGGCGTGGTGAGCCAGCGGCTGCTGCGGCGGGCCGGCGGCGCGGGGCGAGTGCCCGCCGTGGAGATTATGATCAACACGCCGAGTGTGAAGAAGCACATCGACGAGGGCAACCACGCGGAGATTTACTCCATCCTGCGGGAAGGCCGCCACTTCGGCATGAACACGATGAACCAGTCGCTGGAGCGGCTGGTCCAGGCGAAGCTCATCTCCACGGAAGACGCGCTGAACAACGCGGGCAACATCCAGGAGCTGCGGCAGATGCTGCGACAGGGGTAGCTGGTTTCGGGTTTCAGGTTTCAGGCTGACCGTGCTCCGGGCGGGGCTCGCAGGCGGGAGAGCGTGCCGGCCCCGCTGCCTCCTGGTTAGAGTGGATGTTTAGTGAGATGCAGTAACGCGGGAGGGGTTTGGTCCGTCCTGAATAGCGGCGGGCGGCGCATGGGCGTCGCCGCCTCCGGGAGTAGCAGGCGCGTATGGCTGTCGTTACCTCATTGCTGGAGCCGGACTTCCTGCGGAAGCTGGAGCAGCTGACGCTGGTGAGCAAGAAGGTTTTTAACGGGCAGCTCAAGGGAGAGCGGCGCAGCGCGCGGCGAGGCACGTCCGTCGAGTTCGCGGACTTCCGCAACTACAGCCTGGGCGATGACCTCCGGTACATCGATTGGAACACCTACGCGCGCCTGGAAAAGCTCTTCCTGAAGCTGTTTATGGAAGAGGAAGACCTGCACGTTTACATGCTGCTGGACGGCTCGCAGTCGATGGCGTACGGGTCGCCCTCCAAGTTCGAATACGGAAAGCGCATTGCGGCCTCACTGGGATACATCGGCCTCTCGAACTTCGACCGGGTGGGGTCGACCGTCTTCGCCGAGCGGATGCGCGACCACCTGCCGCCCGTGCGCGGCAAGCAGCAGGTGTTCCCCTACTTCAACTTCCTGGAGAAGGCGCAGGCGGGCGGGCAGACCTCGCTGGCGGCCAGCCTGAAGGAGTACGCGCTCCGCACCCGCCGCCCCGGCGTCGCCATCCTCATCAGCGACTTCTTCGATCCGGAGTGGGAGACGGGACTGAAGGCGCTGCTGCACCGCAAGTTCCAGATCACCGTGATCCACGTGCTGGACCGGACGGAGGTGCGGCCGGACGTGCTGGGCGACCTGAAGCTGGTGGACTGTGAAACCGGTGAGGAGCGGGAGATCACCGTGAGCGGCAGCCTGCTGAAGGAGTACCAGAAGGCCGTGGACCAGTTCTGCGGCGGCATTCAGCACACGTGCCGCCGCTACGGCGCGGATTACCTCCAGGCGATTACGGACCAGCCGTTCGAGGACCTGATCTTGAAGTGGCTGCGGACGGTGGGGCTGGTGCGGTAGCCGCCGGGGTGGGTGTGGTAGTGT
>Ga0216301_1000134_pt1 | contig 20940 bp, 19 predicted proteins | sample 4hB_Boncat_minus_FD_156203 | JGI IMG/M metagenome (GOLD analysis project Ga0216301, IMG submission 156203) | Terrestrial sediment cell enrichment communities for BONCAT metagenomics from Utah, United States - 4hB_Boncat_minus | ecosystem: Environmental > Terrestrial > Deep subsurface > Rock...
ACCCCCAACAACCACCTCATGTACGCGATCCAGTGGTTCTTCTTCGCGCTGGCGGCCGCCATCATCTACCTGCTCGCCCTCCGGCGGCGCCAGCACCGCGAAAAGTTGCCGCCCGGCGGCGCAGGGCCTACATCCCCGCCTCAATGATGAAGCTCACCATTCTGCCGAGCGGCTTCAAGGTCGCGAGCCGCTCCATGCCCGGAATCGAGACCGCCGCCGTCGGCCTCTACGCGGAGACCGGCTCACGCTACGAGCCGGCGCGCCTGAACGGCATCGCGCACCTGTTCGAGCATATGGTGTTCAAGGGCGCGGGCGGGCGATCGGCGCGCGAGATCAGCGAGGCGATCGAGGATGTCGGCGGCGACCTCAACGCCGCCACCGACCGGGACAGCACGAACTTCGTCGCCTCCGTGATGGCCGAGCATTTGCCGCTCGGCGTCGAGCTCATCGCCGAGATGATCCAGCGCCCGCACTTCACCACCGCCGAACTCGAGCGCGAGAAGGACGTGGTGCTGCAGGAGCTGGGCGAGGCGCGCGACACGCCGTCCGACATCATCTTCGACGACCTTTGGTCGGCCGCGTTCGCCGGCCAGCCGCTCGGCCGTTCCGTGCTCGGCGACGAGGAGAGCATCGAGGCGATCGGAGTCGAGGATCTCCACGACTGGCGCCGAAGCCAGTATCGCAGCGGAAGCCTGATGCTGGTGGCGGCTGGGAAGGTCGAGCACGACCATCTGGTGGAGCTTGCCGAGCAGCGCTTCGCGGACCTGCCCGGCGGCACCGTGCGGGCGCCCGAACCGGCGCATTTCACCGGCGGCGACCGGGTCGGGCGGCTGAAATCGGACCAGGCGCACCTGGCGCTCGGCTTCGAGGCGCCGGCGCAGCTCGCCGACGATTATTTCGCCGCCCGCCTGTTCGGCGACATCCTCGGCGGTGGCTCCTCCTCGCGCCTCTTCCAGCAGGTGCGCGAGGAGCGTGGCCTGGCTTATTCCGTCTATACGGGTCTCTATCCTTATTCAGACGCGGGCCTGTTCTTCGCTTATGCGGCGACGGCTCGGCGCGAGTCCGCGGCGGCGGCGCAGCTGATCGAGGAGATCATCGCCGACAGCGCCGAGACGGCGACGCAGCGCGAGCTCGACCGGGTGCGTACGCAGGCCAAGGCGTCGCTTCTGATGTCGATGGAGAGCCCCTGGGGTCAGGCGCATTATCTGGCGCGGCAATTGTCGCTTTACGGGCGGCTGGTGGAGCCTTCGGAAGTGATCGCGGAGCTCGAGGCGGTGACGCTCGATCAGGTCCGGGAGGCCGGCCGAAAGATCCTCGCCAGCCCCCGCGCCCGAGCCACGATCGGCTTTCCCGCCGTCCGCGCTGCATGAACCTGACGACGCTCGTCGGAGAGCCGTGGAGCCATTACGGCCTTATGGACTGCGGCCACGGGCGGAAGCTGGAACGCTACGGCCCCTACAGCTTCATCCGCCCGGAGCCGCAGGCGATGTGGGCGCCGGCGCTGGACGCCTGGGACGCCGACGGCGAGTTCATGCCGGGATCGGACGAGGAAGGCGGCGGGCGCTGGGAGTTCGCCCGGCCTGTGCCTCGGGACGGCTGGGAGATGGAATGGGAGGGTGTGCGCTTTCGAAGCCAGTGCACGCCGTTCCGCCACCTCGCTTTCTTCCCGGACATGGCGCCGCAATGGGCGTGGATGCGGGAGCGGCTCGGCGAGGGCGCCGAAGCGCTGAACCTGTTCGGCTATACCGGCGTCGGGACCCTGGCGATGTCGGCGACGGGGGCGCGGCTCGTCCATGTCGATGCGTCGAAGAAGTCGGTCGAGGCGGGCAAGCAGAATGCGGCGCTCTCCGGCATGGCCGAGCGGCCGATCCGCTGGCTGGTGGAGGATGCGGCCAAGTTCGTTGCGCGCGAGGTGCGGCGCGGGCGGCGCTATGACGGGATCATCCTCGATCCGCCGAAGTTCGGCCGCGGACCCGCCGGCGAGGTGTGGAAGCTCGAAGATGGACTTCCCGCGCTGATCGCCGATTGCCGGCGGCTCTTGGACGCGGAGAGCCGCTTTCTCGTCCTCACCGTTTACGCGGTGCGGATGTCGGCGCTCGCAATGGGCGAGCTCCTCCGCCAGGCGACGGCAGGTCTCGGCGGGCAGGTCGAATGCGGCGACATGGCGGTGCGCGAGGAAGCGCGCGGGCTGCTTCTCCCGACCGCGATCTTCGCGCGGTGGAGCCGGGACTAGTCGCGGGCTGCCCTGATCGCCGCTCCGGCCGCGAAGGGCGCGGCGGCGACGAGGAGCAGCGACACGGCTGCGAGGAGCTTCACCGCGCCGGTGTCCGTCCCCTGCTCGATGAGCCCTGCGCCGAAGATGAGGAGCGGCACCGCCAGCGGGAGCATGAGCAGGCCGGCGAGCGCGCCGGTGCCGCGCAGGCCGGCGGTGAGCGCGCTCACCATGAGCGTCAGCGCGGCAAGGCCCGGGGTGCCGATGAGGAGGCCAAGCTCGAGCCGGATCAGCATTTCGGCGGGGAGCTTCATCAAAGCGGCGGCGGGGATTGCGGCAAGCATCAATGGCGGGCCGAAGCTCAGCCAGTGCGCCGCGAGCTTGGCGGTTGCGACGCTCTCCTCGCTCACGCCGCGAACGGCGAGCTGGTCGAGGATTCCCGACGCGCGGTCGGGCTCGACCAGCCGCTCGATGGGCAAAAGCGCGGCCAGCAGCGCGCCCATCCACAAGGCGCCGCCGCCGGCGCGGGCGAGGAGTGCCGTGTCGGGGCCGACGGCGAAGGGGAAGAGCGTCGCGACGAGGAGGAAGAAGACGAGCGGCAGGAGCGCGCTTGCCCCCGTCGCGGCGAGGCGGAGCTCTCGGAGGATCAGCGCCGTCATTGGCCGAGCCTTAAGGTGAGGGCGTTTTCGAGCGGGAGCGCCTGGTGCGAGGCGGCGAAGATCGCGCCGCCGCCGGCGCGGTGAGTGACCATTGCTGCGGCGAGCCGCGACCGGCCTTCGTCGTCGAGGCCATTGGTGGGCTCGTCTAGCAGCCATAGCGGCGCTTTGGACGCGAAGACGCGGGCGAGGACCGCGCGCTTGCGCTGACCGGTCGAGAGCATCCGAACGGGGACTTCCGCCAGGTGCGTGAGGCCCATCGCCTCCATCCCCGGCTCCGCCTCGCCGCCGTCCAGCCGCGCCCAGAAGCCGAGCGCTCGCGCAAGCGTCAGCCGCTCGTCGAGGGCGGCGGCTTCGTCGGCGAATGCGAGTCCGCTTCGTTCAGCCGTGCCCGCCGAGGCGCGTAGAAGACCGGCGGCGATTCGGATCAGGCTCGATTTGCCGGCACCGTTGGGGCCGGTCAGAAGCGCCGCCTCCCCTGCTTTCAGGCTCAGCGTCACGCCTTCGAACAGCAGCCGGCCGCCGCGGATGCAGGCGATGTCCTCCAGCCTCAGGAGCGCCGTCAACCGGCCGCTTCCTCGATCGCGTGCATGTCGGCGTCGGACAGGCCGAAATGATGGCCGACTTCGTGGACGATGACGTGGGTGATGAGCTCCTCGAGGCCGACTCCCGTCTCCACCCATTCGTCGAGGAGCGGGCGGCGGTAGAGGTGGATCATCGCCGGGAGCTCGCCCGACAGCATCGACGACTGCTCGCCGACCGGGCGGCCGGTGTAGAGGCCGGTGAGGTCGAACGGGTCCTCGATTCCGAGCTGGTCCAGCACCTCGTCCTCTGGGAAGTCGTCGATCCGGAGGACGACTCCGTCGAGGTGGCGGCGGAACGCGTCCGGCAGGCGCGCGATCGCCTGCTCGGCCAGCCGCTCGAACGTCGCCAGGTCCGGCGCAAGGGTTTGACGCTCGCTCACACGGCCGGACATAGAAGCTTGAGTGAGGAGCTGACAATGACGCTGACGGACGAAGAGCGGGGTGCGGTGCTGGCGGCGCTTCGCGATTGGCGCTGGGACGAGGCGCGGCGGGGGATCGCGAGAAGCTTCAGGTTCCGAGACTTCAGCGAAGCCTTCGCCTTCATGACGCGCGTCGCAATGGCGGCCGAGCAGGCCGATCACCACCCCGAATGGACCAACGTCTGGAACCGGGTGGAGATCCTCCTCACCACCCACAGCGCGGGCGGGCTGACGCAGAAGGACGTCGCGCTCGCGAAAAGGATCGAGAGCTTCCTCGCCTAGCTTGCCCTTGGGCCCGGAGCCCAGTAGACGGCCTCACTTCCAGGACATGCGGAGCGGTGGCCGAGTGGTCGAAGGCGCTCGCCTGGAAAGTGAGTATACGGCAAAACCGTATCGAGGGTTCGAATCCCTCCCGCTCCGCCACCTGACATGGCCATCCTCGCCAAACTTGCGAGGCGACGCAGCGGGCCCGAACCCAGCCGTTAACCCGATAGTAACCACATCCCTCCCAGATGGGAGCAGAAGTCCCAGAAGGGGTTTGCGGCCGGCACGTCGCGATCGTCTCCAGCAGGCAGGAGTCGAAGGCACTACGGAAGGCACGACATGGAGCGCGTTCTGACACCCGGCCCGAAAAAAAATCCGCCTCCCACGGGTTTCCCGCACCGCGCGGTCCGGTTCGGGCTGGCCGCGATGGTGATCCTCGCTCTCGCCTCGGCACTCACCACCTGGCTGGTTTCCGAGCGGATGCGCACGATTTCGAGCTCGCAGGTGATGGTGCTTACCGCCACCGAGCAGCTGCAGCGTGAAAGCCAGGTTCTCGAACTCTACACCAGGCTGGTGATCGGGACCGGCGACCAGTCCTTCGCCCGGCGATATGCGGCGCTTCAGCCGCAAATCAAGCGGACTCTCGGCCTGCTTCAAAGCTCGCTCCAGCTCCAGGCGAACCGCGCGACTTTCGAATCCGTCGATCGCGCCGAACAAGCCATCTCCGAAATCGAGTATCGCGCTCTCGCTCATGCCGTTGCGGGCCGCCGCGAGGAAGCCGCCAAAGCGCTCGAAGCCGAGGCCTACCGCGCGCTTGTCCGAACCTATCGCAGCGGCCTCGATTCGATCGCGGCGCGCGCACGTGCCTATGTCGCCGCTACGCAAGCCGAAACCGACCGGTATCTCGGCATCATCCTCGGCGCGAGCTTGATGGCGCTTCTGCTCGTCGCCTTCGTCTGGGCAGTTCTGGTGAGGCCTGCCAGGACCTGGGCCCAGCAGCTTTCCGAAGCGCGCACGCGCGCAGAGCGGGCAACCCGCGCCAAGAGCTCATTCCTGGCCACGATGAGCCATGAAATCCGCACGCCGCTGAACAGCATCATCGGCTTTGCCGACGTCCTGCTCACCGAAGGACAGCTACTGCCACGGGAGCGGCGACAGGTGGAGCTGATGCAGACCGCGGGCTCGATGCTCCTTACCGTGGTGAACGACATTCTCGACCTCTCCGCCATCGAAGCCGGAAAGATCGAGCTTTCGGTCGAAAGCTTCGCGATCGAAAGCCTCGTCGACAACACCGTCTCCATTCTCAAGGGCACCGCCGAGGCGAAGGGCCTCGAGCTTCGCGCCGACATCGACCCGGCGGTTTCGAAATTCTTCCTGAGCGACGAGGGGCGGCTTCGGCAGATCCTGCTCAATTTCCTCAACAACGCGGTGAAGTTCACCACCGTGGGATCGGTGACCCTGACTCTCGCGAAAGTTGCCGACCAGGGAGATCGCGAAAGACTCCGTTTCACGGTGACGGATACCGGCCCCGGGATCGAGCCGGAGCACCAGCGCCGGCTCTTCAAGCCGTTCAGCCAAGCGGACGCCTCGATCAGCCGCATTCACGGCGGCAGCGGCCTCGGCCTCAGCATCTCGAAGCGCCTCGTCCAGATCCTCGGCGGCGAGGTCGGCTTCGAAAGCGCAGTCGGCCGCGGATCCTCCTTCTGGTTCGAGCTGTCGTTGCCGCGTTCGACGCAACCTTCGCCTGCGCCGCGGGAGACGAGCCAGGCCCCCGGGCAGGGGGCACGGGTCCTTCTCGCGGAGGATCTCCCGATGAACCAGGAGCTGGCCCGAGCGATGCTCATGCGCAGCGGCCACAGCGTCGACGTAGCGTCCGATGGCGCCGAAGCTGTGCAGGCCGTGGCGGAGAAGAGTTACGATCTGGTGCTGATGGACATTCAGATGCCGAACGTCGACGGCATCGACGCTACGCGTCGGATCCGGGAGCTTGGCGGCGAGGCGGCGAAAGTGCCGATCATCGCAATGACCGCGAATGTGCTTCCGCAGCAGGTTCGGCAATATCTTGCCGCCGGAATGAACGGACACGTGCCCAAGCCGGTTCGGCAAAAGGAGCTGGACGCGGCAATCACGAGGGCCCTGGGCCGCAGGTTGAGGCGCCCGGAACAGCTTTTGCCCGTCGAGAAGATCGACACGATATTGGAGGAAGAAACCTTCCTAGAAGTCCAAAGCATGTTGGCGCCCGAAAAGCTCAAGAGCCATGTCGAGCGGCTTGCAGAGCAGGCTTCGGCGCTCGCAAGCCGCGATCCGGCTACGGAACGCGAGACGATCGAAGCAGAGGCGCATAAAATCGTCTCGCAAGCCGGAATGCTCGGTCTCGCCCGGCTTTCCGCCCGTGCGCGCGACCTCGAAGAAGCCTGCCGCGAGGGCAGCAATCCCGATGCGGCGCTCCGGGTCTTCAAAGAGGCGGTCGGCGACATCGAACATGCGGTACTTCCTCTCGTCGCCTGAGGCGCCGGGAGGCAAGCGGCCGGACCTTCCGCCATACTCGCAACCTTATTAGGGTCGCTGTTGACATGATGCGCACCAAATCCCCTACTGTCGGCGAAAAGTGGAAGCGGCGCTCGATCGCCTTTCTCAGCCTCGCGCTCGTCTCGGCAATGCCGCCGGGTGCCGCCCCGGAGCAGCTTTACAGCAAAGGCGTCGAAGCCCGGCACGCTGGTAGATTCGGCGAGGCCGTCGAACTGCTTCGCAAGGCGGTTGCGGCCGAGCCGGCCAATGCGGACGCGCACCTGCAGCTCGGGCTCGCGCTGATGGGTGCGGGGAGGCTGCCCCAAGCCGAGGCGAGCTTACGGCGGACGCTCGAGCTCGCCCCCAATTCCGACGATGCACGGATCGCTCTTGCTCGGCTGGAGCAGCGCCGGGGGAACAGCGCCTCCGCCCTCAGCGAGCTGGAGCGGGTCAGCCCCACCAACAGCGATGCGGCGGGCCTGAGGACTCAGCTTCAGGGCTCCCCGCGCCTGGCCTACCGGTGGAACTTCGATCTCGACGGGAGCTACAGCGCGCTTGCCGGCCAGCCGGACTGGCGCGAAGCTACGCTCCACGTGCGGCATCAGGCCACTGACCGCACCGCGTTCGGAGCGACGGTGGAAGCCGCTCGGCGGTTCGGCAAATCGGATACCTACGGCGAGGTTCGGCTGGATCACCGGATTTCGGACGCGGCGAGCGTCTACGTCAGCGCGGGCGCGACTCCAGGCGCGGACTTCCGGCCGGAGTGGCAAATCGGGGCGGGTGGAGCGGCACGCATTCGGGGCGGCCCGCACGCGACGGTCCTGACAGCGGATGCGCGGCAGGCGCGCTACCGCGCCGGCGACATCCAGACGATCTCCCCAGGGATAGAGCAATATGTCGCGGGCGGCAGGGCATGGCTGACCGGCCGAGTGATCAACATCTTCGACGAAGGCGGCAGGCACCATCTCGGCTGGCTGGGGCGCGGGGACGTGATGGCCGGCACCCGAACCCGCTTTTTCGCCGGAGTCGCGGACGCGCCGGACGTAAGCGAAGGCGTCGTCACCGACACATTCAGTCTGTTCGGCGGCGTTTCGGCCGATGTGACCAAGCGCACGTCCCTACGCTTCTCGCTGGCCCGCGAGAATCGTGCGCGCGGCGCGGACCGAACGCAGGCCGGGATTGGATTCGGCTTCCGCTTTTGACCAGCGTCTGGACATTGTGGTTCGTATCGCTCGCCATTGCTGGAGCTGCGATCCTGATCATGATCGCGCTCCTTGTGGGCCGAGTGATAAAGGCCTGGACCGGCCGTGCCCACGCTGTGGAGAGGGAGCGGATCATCCCGCTCCTTCTCCGTCCCGAGGGGCGGGCATGGCTGGAGAGGCGCCCGGACATCGTCACCGAAGTCGCGGTCGAGTTGATCCAGCTCGTGAGGGGCAGCGATCGGGACCGGTTCATCGAAACCGCAATCCGCATGGGAGTGCCGGCGCGCCTCAGGCGCCGGCTGCGCGATGCATCGCCGCGTCTCCGCATGGAAGCTGCGGAAGCACTTGCCGAATTTCATGACGAGCGCTCCGTTGAGATGCTCCACAAGGCGCTTCGCGACTGGAACCGCGGAGTCCGGCTGACGGCGGCGCTTTCGCTCGCCGCGCTCGGAAGGGCCCCGGCGCCCCGCATTTTGGTCGATCTCCTCGGTATCGGCACCCGGGAAAATTCGCTGCTTGCGGTGGGGCTTTTCCGCGACATCGCAGGCCGCCGGCCGGACGAGGTGAAAGCGCTCATCCTCGACGACGAAGTGCCTGCAGGCGCGAAGGCAGCGGCAATCGAAGCCCTTTCCTCGTCAGCAGACTACGCGCTGGTCCCGCTGATCGCGACTCTCGCCGAAACGGCGGATCCCGATGATCCGGCGCTGCCGCGCTATCTGCGCGCGCTCGGGTGGTTCGGCCATCCGGCCGCGGAACCGGCCATTAAGAGATGCCTTGGCGTTCCCTACAGGGATGTGCGTGCCGCTGCCGCCGAGGCGGCGGGCAAGATCGGCCTCGCTTCGCTGGCGGAGCGCCTGAAGCTGCTGCTCTCGGACCGGGAATGGTGGGTGCGGTACCGCGCGGCCGAAGCACTGACACGTGTCGGACCGGACGGCGTTCGGCTGCTGCGCGAGACCGCCGGCACTGCGGCGGAGCCCGCCCGAAGTGCCGCGGCGCTTACGATGGCCGAGCGGGGACTGTCGTGACGGACTGGCCCGAATGGGGGGTCCGGTGGGCCGAGTGCATCGCGCTCGTCGTCATCGTCATGGGGTTGCTGCAGACACTCTTCTACATCGTGCAACTGATATTCGCCGGCATTGCGCTGGGGCGGCGGCCGCCGATCCCGCAGGCATCTATCCTATGGCGCCGCTATGCGGGCGAAGCGCCCGGGATCGCAGTGCTGGCTCCCGCATTCAACGAGGAAGTGACGATCGTCGAGAGCGTCAATTCGCTCCTCGCGCTTCATTATCCGGATGTCGAGGTCATCGTGATCAACGACGGCTCGAAAGACGGCACTCTAGACCGCGTCATCAGCCATTTCGGGCTGGGGCGGGTGCAGCGCTTTCACGACTCTGCCGTTCTGCACAAGCCGATCCGCGGCCTCTATGCGAGCCCGCGCATTCCCCGCCTCCTCGTCGTCGATAAGGAAAATGGCGGCAAGTCGGACGCCCTAAATGCCGGAATCAACGTAGCGCGCGCTCCGCTTTTCTGCTCGATCGACGCCGATTCGCTGCTCGAGCCGGACGCTCTGCTTCGCTCGGTGCGGCCCTTTATCGAAGAGCCGTTGCTGACCGTAGCGGTCGGCGGCACCATCCGAATCGCCAATGGCAGCCGAATCGATGCCGGCCAGGTCAGCGAGGTGAGGCTCCCCAGGAACTTCCTCGCTCTGGTCCAGATCGTCGAATATCTGCGCGCCTTCCTGATGGCGCGGCTCGCGCTCAGCGAAATGCAGGCGCTCACCGTCATCTCCGGCGCGTTCGGCCTGTTCCAGCGGCAGGCCGCGCTGGAGGTCGGCGGGTACAGCCACGGCACTGTGGGGGAGGATATGGAGCTGGTGATCAAGCTTCACCGGCTCTTTCGCGAGCGGGGGCAGCCGTACCGCATAGACTTCATCCCGGAGCCGGTCTGCTGGACCGAGGTCCCCGAGAGCCTGGCCGTCCTTGGTCGGCAGCGGGCCCGCTGGCAGCGAGGTGCGCTCGAGACCTTCTTCCGGCACAAGAAGATGCTCTTCAACCCGCGCTACGGCCGGATCGGCTTCCTCGGCTTCGGCCATATCCTCGTCGTAGACGTGATGGGGCCGCTGGTCGAGGTTCTCGGCTACATACTTGTCCCTCTGCTCTGGGGCCTCGGCCTCCTTGCCGTCGATTATCTCATCGCCTTCCTTGCAGTCACCTTCACCTTCGGCATCTTCGTCAGTGTCGCCACCCTCATTCTCGAGGAACTGGAACTGAGGCGATTCCCGAACGCCCGGCATCTTGCCATCCTCACCGCGGTCGCCGTGGCCGAGAATTTCGGCTACCGGCAGCTCGCGAACATCTGGCGCGTCCGCGGCTGGTGGCAATTCATCCGCAAGCAGCAGGGCTGGGGAGCGATGACTCGCAAAGGGTTCCAGCGGACTTAAGGCCGAGGCCCCGCCCCGCCTGCCATAGGCCGAAGAATGTTGGAGATAAATGAGTTAAGGGTGCCCGATGAAGATCATGTGTCGCTTACGTGGGCATGAAGCGAGCCCAAACGAGGTCTGTAACGGCGGTGAGTGCTTCAGCCGCTGCCTCAGATGCGGCGAAGAGCTCATCAAGTCCGGCGACGCGTGGCGCCCGCTCCCGAGCGGATTTCGAGTGGTCTGGAAGGACGCTCCGACTCCTGCCGCCGATGCCGCCGGCTCCCCGCCGCGGCGCGAAGAAGCGCCTCCGCCTCCCGCAGTTGCGGCGCCGCAGCCCGCAGCGCCCCCGCTGGCGAGCGCCGCGCAGTCGAACGCCTCTCCGAAGCACGTCCTGGTCTGCGACGACGACGAATTGCTTGCGGACCTTCTCGAGCACAAGCTTTCGAGCCGGGGCTACCGGGTCACCATCGCTCGCGATGGGCGGGAGGCGCTGGCGCTTCTGGCGGAGGATCGGCCGGACGCAATTCTCCTCGATGGAATGATGCCGATGGTGGACGGCTATGAAGTGCTCCGCCGGATCCGCGCCGACACGGCGTTGAAGGACGTGCCGGTGATCATGCTGACGGCGAGGAAGCAGGAGAGCGACATTGTCGGAGCGCTTGGGCTCGGCGCGGACGATTTCATCGTGAAGCCGTTCATCCCCGAGGAACTCTTGTCGCGCCTGGCCCGGCTATTGGCATCGGGCTGACGCCGGCCCGGCGGCATCCAGCACTCGAGCGATCGTAGGTTCGCCTACTATGCTCGCCGTATTCCTCCCGAATAGCCGAAGCCCAAGGGCAGCGGGATAATCGTCTGCATCGACTCAGGGCACCGGGCCGCCGGTGGGGGAGACGGGCGTGGAACAATCCAAAATCACTACCGTGTGCGCGCTCCAAGAGCATGTCGCCGCTCCGGCCATGCTTACGGTGAGCAGTCTCCCATTCAGCAGCTGCACGGGATGTGGCCTACCAATGGTCCGGTGGCGCCGCGAGTGGCTCGTCATACCGAGAGGCAGAAGGCTCGTCTGGAAAGCGAACCAAGCTGCTCAGCCGAAGGGGGAAGGCGGTAAGGGTCCGTCCCTCCCCGCAATCATCTCGATCGAGGTCAAATCCCGAAAGCGTCCGGTGCAGGAGGCCCGCAGTGATTGATTCGATTCTCGTCGAAGCGAGCGATGCGCTGCTCAGCCAGCAAGCCGAGATCAGGAGGCTGCACAGCATCATCAGATGGTGCGAGACGAGGCTTGCGGCGCCCCGGGCGAGGGAGCTGGAGGCGATGCTCCAGGAGCTGAGGCAGCACTGCCCGCCTAGCGCTCGACCTCACGACAGGCGGGCGAAGGGGCCCTGACTTCTCGCTCGCCTGCTCAATCGGCGCGCGCTTGATAGGTGCCATGACTTTCGCCCGCGGCTTCGATAGATGTCCCGCAATTCATCGACCCCCGGCACGGAGCGCCTCATGAGCGACAACATCTACAAGATCATCGAAATCGTCGGCAGCTCGACCGACAGCATCGAGGACGCGGTTCAGAAAGCCGTCACCCGCGCCTCTGCCACGATCCGCGACCTGCGCTGGTTCGAGATCACGGAAACCCGTGGCCATATCGAGGAGGGCCGCGTCGCCCACTACCAGGTGACCCTCCGGGTCGGCTTCACCCTCGACGGCGGGGACTGAGCTTGTCGCCGGCCCCCTTGCACCCGCACAATCTGCGGCAGGGGGAGCGCGAATGGCGACCACCGCAGCCGCGCCGCAACGGTGATCCGAGCCCAGCCTTGTCCCTAATGCGTTCGATCGAATCATGGCTGCCGCGCTTTGCTGCTCCTCGGCGTCGTGCCGGCGGCGCTGTGGCGCGGGCGTGCGGAATGGCACAATGTGCCGTTCGTCAATGGCCGTACGTCGCAACGACCATGGCGCGCTCGCTCTGACGTCGATAATGCCGGGAACCCTCTTAGGCTCCTCAATCCACGCTTTATCGCCCCGACCCTCGACACCGACCCAGGCAGAACATATATCGAACGCATGCCGCAGCTCGACACTCGCGAAAAGCTCGCAATCCTGGCCGACGCGGCGAAATATGACGCCTCGTGCGCCTCTTCCGGCAGCGCCAAGCGCGACAGCAAGGGCGGCAAGGGGATCGGCTCGACCGAAGGCATGGGCATCTGCCACGCTTATGCGCCGGACGGCCGCTGCATCTCGCTCCTGAAGATCCTGCTGACCAACAGCTGCATCTTCGACTGCCATTATTGCATCAACCGGAAAAGCTCGAACGTCCGCCGCGCCCGCTTCACCGCCGACGAGGTCGTCCGCCTGACGCTCGCTTTCTACAAGCGCAACTATATCGAGGGCCTGTTCCTCTCCTCCGGCATCATCCGCTCGTCCAACTACACGATGGAGCAGGTCGTCGAGGTCGCGCGCAGCCTCCGGGAGGACCATGATTTCCGCGGCTACATCCACCTGAAAACCATTCCGGACGCCGATCCGGAGCTCGTCCGCCAGGCGGGCCTCTATGCCGACCGGATCTCGATCAACGTCGAGCTTCCGACCGAGCGCGGCCTGAAGCGCTTAGCGCCGGAGAAGGACGGCGCCCGAATCGAAGGCGCGATGGGCGAGATGAAGTCGGCAATCGAGGAAGGGAAGGACTCCTCCAAACGCTTCAAGTCGGCCCCGTCCTTCGCGCCCGCCGGCCAGTCCACGCAGATGATCGTCGGCGCCGACAGCGCCAATGACAGCGAGATCGTCGGCCGCGCAAGCCTCCTCTACGACCGCTTCGCGCTCCGCCGGGTCTATTATTCGGCCTTCTCGCCGATTCCCGACGCGAGCGCCGTCTTGCCCCTCCAGCGCCCGCCTTTGATGCGCGAGCACCGGCTTTACCAGTCGGACTGGCTGATGCGCTTCTACGGCTTCAAGCCCGCCGAGGTGATGGCGTCGACCGACGCTTCGGGAATGCTCCCGCTCGACATCGATCCCAAGCTCGCCTGGGCGCTGAAGTTTCGCGAGCAGTTCCCGGTCGACGTCAACCGGAGCCCGCGCGAGATGCTGCTTCGAGTGCCGGGGCTCGGCGTCAAGGCGGTCGACCGGATCGTCGCCTCCCGCCGCTGGCGGCGGCTCGGCCTCGACGACGTCGCTCGCCTCACCGTGTCGATCGCCAAGGTCCGCCCGTTCATCGTCGCCGACGGCTGGCGCCCCACTTTGCTCACCGACCGCGCCGACCTCGCCCAGCGCCTCAAGCCGAAGACGCAGCAACTGGAGCTGTTCGCTTCGGCGGCCTAGAGCAGGATCCATGCAAACCAAGCTCCTCGCCGCCGCCCTCCTCGTCTTTCTCGCTGCGCCCGCCGATGCTGGTCAATGGCGCCGCATCTTCGACGGCCGCTCGCTCGCCGAATGGACGCCGAAGATCACCGGCCGCAAGCTCGGCGACAATTACCGACGGACCTTCAGCGTGCGGGACGGCGCGATCCGTGTCTCCTACGACCGCTACGACAAGTTTGCCGGCCGCTTCGGGCACCTCGCTTACGCCCGGCCCGTCTCCGCCCCCTTCCGGGTCCGCTTCGAATATCGCTTCTACGGCGATTATCTGCCGGACGTCGAAGCGTGGCAGCACAGCAATAGCGGCCTGATGTTCCTCGGCCAGCCGCCCCGCACCATGACGCGCGAGCAGAAATTCCCGGTCAGCATGGAGATGCAGCTGCTCGGCCCCGGCGGTCCGGCGCCCACCACCGGGAACTTGTGCACGCCAGGCACTCACGTCGTTATGGCGGATAAGCTCGTCACCGAGCATTGCATGAATTCCTCGATACCGGCCCTCCCCAGCGGCCGCTGGGTGAAGGTCGAGGTCGAGGTGCGGGCGGACGGCGAAATCACCCATTTCGTCGAGGGGCGGCCGGCGCTCCAATATTCCGGCGCCCGGCTCGATCCGACCGACACGGACGCAAAGCCGCTGATCGCCCGCGCCGGCGGCCGGCTTCCGGTGACGAGCGGCTATCTCTACCTTCAGAGCGAAGGCCACCCGGTCGAATTCCGGAACATCGAGCTGAAGGAGATCGACTAGGCCCATGAGGGTCGCGACGCTTGGAAGCGAGGACGATTTCGACGGCTGGCGCGACACGGCCCGGGCTCTGGCGCTCGCCTCAGTCCCCGCCTCGGAGGTCGTATGGCAAATCGGCGAGGCGCCTCAGGACCTGTTCGCAGACGCCCTGCCCGCCCCGCTCGCGAACGCACCCGCCTTCGCCGTCCCGCGCGCGTTCGTCGAGCTCGCCCGCTCGGCCGTCTGCCATTCCGACCCCGAGCGCTTCTCGCTCCTCTACGCGCTGCTGCTGCGAATCCGCGAGAACCCGCGCGCAATCGAGGACGCCGCCGATCCGCTCGTCCGCCGGCTCGAGAGCCTCGCCAAGGAGGTGCGCCGCGACATCCACAAGATGCACGCCTTCGTCCGCTTCCGCGAAGTCGAGGACGATGCCGGCACGCGCTACGTCGCCTGGTTCGAGCCGGACCATCACATCGTCCGCGAGGCGACCCCCTTCTTCGCCCGCCGCTTCGCCGCCATGCGCTGGTCGATCCTCACGCCCCGCCTCTCCGCCCACTGGGACGGCGAGGAGCTCGTCTTCGGCCTCGGCGCCGCCCGCGCCGACGCGCCCGATGGAGACCCGGTCGAGGAGACGTGGAAGACCTATTATTCCTCGATCTTCAATCCCGCGCGCCTGAAGGTGGGAGCGATGCTGAAGGAGATGCCGCGCAAATACTGGAAAAACATGCCCGAAACGGCGTTGGTGGGAGAGCTCATTTCAGGCGCTCAGGCGCGAGAGGCGCGGATGGTGGAGACTTCGAGAGGCCGGATCGGCGGCAATGCGCTCGCCGCCTGGGAGGCGGTTCGCGCCGAAGCGATGGGCTGCACCCGCTGCGACCTCTACAAATGCGGCACCCAGACGGTGTTCGGCGAAGGGCCGCTCGACGCGAAGATCATGTTCGTCGGCGAGCAGCCGGGCGACCAGGAGGACCTTGCCGGAAAGCCGTTCGTCGGCCCCGCCGGGCAGCTCCTTGACCGCGCACTCGGCGAGGCCGGCGTCGACCGCAAGGCCGCCTACGTGACCAATGCCGTCAAGCACTTCAAGTTCGAAGCGCGCGGCAAGCGCCGGATCCATTCCAAGCCGAGCGGTCCCGAGATCGACGCCTGCCGCTGGTGGATCGATCAGGAGCGGGTGCTGATCCGTCCGCCGATCACCGTGGCGCTAGGCGCCACCGCAGCCCGCTCCCTGTTCGGAAAGGCGGTCACCATCTCCGCCATGCGCGGCAAGCCGCACGCGCTCGAAGGCGGCGAAGCCTGGGTGACGGTCCACCCGAGCTTCCTCCTGCGCGTCCGCGACAACCGCGAAGAGGAATATGCCCGCTTCGTCCACGACCTCCGAACCATCGGCGAACGGGCAAAGGCGCTGGCGTGAGCGGGCGGAGCCGTCGCCGGCTCCGCCCCTTTCGTCACCAGGCGTGCTGGAAGCCGGCCTTGCCGCCAACCTTTCCGCTGTTGAGCCCGACGCCGAGCCCCGCCGAAAAGGCGCTCATCTCGCCGATGCGGGCCGAAAAGGCCGCCGTCCCCGCCATGCGGCTTCCGAAGAAGCCGAATCCCCCCGAAACGCCGAAGCTCGCGCCTGCCGGGAGATGGGGCGAATCCATGGACAAGGCCATGGCCACACCCTCGTTGGTCCGCCGGATGTCGCGCCGGTTGATGTTGGAGAGGTCGAACAGTTGGCCGACCTGCCCCTCCATCGTCGCCCGCGCCGACTCGAGTGCGGTGATTTGAGCCGCCTGCGCGCCCGACGAGGTCTGGAGCGCGGCGATCGCCGGCAGGATCGTGGTGTTCCTCCCCAGCGTCCCCGCGGCATCGACCGTCGCTACCCCCACCGCGCCGGCCTGTGCAGCCGTGCTGGCTGCGATGTCCCCGATCCTGACGGAGCTTCCTGCACCGCCTATGCTCACCTGGTTCACAGCGGTGGTGGCCGCGCCGGTGCCGAGGGCCGTGGAGCCGGCGAAAGTTGCCGACGCCCGCGAACCGAGAGCCGTGGCTGTCGCAGCGGCCGCGGTCGACAACTGCCCAAGCGAAGTTGAACCAACGCCCGTGGCTTGTGCCGATACCCCACCTGCGAAAGAAGCGAGGGCGGACGCGTTCGTGTTGTGCCCGATTGCAGTCGAGGCAATCCCTTGCGCCCGCGCCGCCTGGCCAAGGGCCGATGAATTGAGCCCGGTCGAAACGCTGCTCTCGCCGATCGAGACGGCACCCTCGCCGGCTGCATTGGCGCGCGCGCCGACGCCCACCGCGTTCAGGGCGGTGGCGGTCGAGAGCTGGCCAACCGAAATCGAGCCGGTGCCTGTCGCTTGGGCTCGCACGCCTCCCGCGAATGATGCGAGGCCCGAAGCGACGCTGTTGTGGCCGATGGCGGTCGCCGCCGGTGCGGATGCCGTGCTCGGCGTGCCGACCGCGGTCGCACCGTCCCGCGTAGCGGCCGCGTCCACGCCGCATTCGGTAGTGAAGGGCGCCGGACCCACATTGCATTCGGGTGTGGGGTCCGCCTGCGCCGCCGACGCAAGTGCGAGTGCTCCGAAGATCGTGCTGCCAAGGACCCACGAACGCCGCGCTCGGCGGCCTCTCACTGTCTCCATGTCCATTTTCCTCCTTCCACGGCTGCCTCATGTCGACAGCTCGGAGGAAGGATTGCGGGCTCGTGGCGCGCCGGAAACAATCAGGAGGTGATGATGTGGTGACGAACGCCTGATGTTTCGGGGCGGCTCAGGCTTTGACCCGGTAGTCGGGGCAAGTGCCGGTCTGCCGCCAATAACCTTCGAGCCCCAGCGCGTGCGTCAGCCGCATGAAGCGGGGGTCGGCATGCATTGGCCCGAGCGGCGGCAGAAACAGGAATTCGGTATCCGGGTCAATGATCCGCCCAGCGGCCGAAACCGCATAAGGTCCCGTGTTGAAGAAATAGGCATCGCAGAGGGCAAAGGCGGTGTCGGTGCGGCCGAGCGCGGCGAACAGCCGCACCGCGGAGTGAACCCCCCTCAGCGACCTGGCCACATCGTCCAAGTGGATCGCGGCCGCCCGCTCGATGTCGGCCGCATCTCGCGTGTTGAGCGCCCGCGCCGTAGCCATGCGGCGGGCGATGATGCCGTCCGAGTCCGGGAACGGGTTGTTGGCTTTGTCACTCGCGAATGCCAACGCGGCGGCTGGCCGCCCGCTATAGGTGAGCAGCGCCATCCGGTTGAACCACACGCCGGGATGCTTGGGCCAGCGCGCGATCGCCCGCTCGCTCTCGGCCTCCGCCTCGGTCAACCGCCCTACGGCCCATAGTCCCCAGGAAAGCGAAGCGCTGGTGCCGGGATGGTAGGGGTTCAGCTCAGCTGCCCTGCGCAGCGGAATCAGCGCGTCGCTGCGCCGGCCGACACTGCCAAGCAGCAATCCGAGGTGCAGGTTGAGGAACCACTGGGCGAAACGCTGGTCGGGCCGGTCCTCCAGCAACTGCCTGATGCCCGTCTCCGCCGCCGCCCAGCGCCGGAAAAAGGGCGGGATGATAACCAAGGCGGTTTTCGCCTCGAGGAGGGTCGGATCGAGAACCGCCGCGCGCTCCGCCGCCGACCGCGCCCGAGCGGCAAAGCTCTCTTTGAGGTTTCCCTCCTCGCGCCTCGACCGGCCGGCATAGGAAAGCGCGAGCGCAGCCCAAGCCTCCGCAAATTCGGGATCGGCTTCGACTGCCTGCCGAAAGTAAGCCTGCGCCTGATCGGCCAACTCGATCCAGCCCTGGTTGCGCGCTTGGAGACCGCGCTCGTACATGGCCAGCGCGAGCGGCGACGAAGAACCGGCCCCGTCCCCGAACGGCCGAAGCCAAGCAAGCCCCGCCGCAGCCGCTGCGACGACCGCCGCCCCGGCAAACAGCCGGCGGCGCGGCATTTCCGACCGCGCAGGCGCCGCAATGCTCGGCGGAGCCGCAGGCTCAGCCGCGCCGGCGACTATCATCCGGTACCCAACCTTGGTGATCGTCTCGAGCTGGAAGCTATCCATGCCGAACTGGGCCGCCACCTGGCGCAGCCGCGAGATGACGCGGTTAATCGCATTCTCGCTGACGATGCGCCCTTCCCAGCAGCGCTCGATCAGCTCGTCGCGCGTCAGCACCGATCCCTTCGCCTCGGCAAGCGCGACGAGAACCTGCATCACCCGCGGCTCGAGCGTCTCACTCCTGCCGCCGCGAATCAGCTGCCGGGTGGCGGGGAACACCTCCACCTCGCCCAGCCGGAACGGCAGGACGTGCGCCAGACTGATCGGCTCGACCGCCCCGATCGTGCGCGTGAGCATCGACTCACCCCTCCTCGCACGTAGGCTAACGCCTTATCGTTGCTTGTGCCACCGCCGGAGCTTCAGACCCGCACCAGCATCTTGCCCATATTCTCGCCCTGGAACAGGCCGAGGAAGGCTTCCGGCATGCTTTCGATGCCGTCGTGCACGGTCTCGCGGCTCTTCACCTGGCCGCTCGCGATCCAGCCGCCCATGTCTCGGTAGAAGTCGGCCATTTCAGCCATGTAATCCGAGTAGATGAAGCCCTTCAGCATGATCCGCGCCGCGATCACGCGCATGATGTAGCGGAAGGCCGCCGGCTCGCCGCCATTATAGCCTTCGATCATTCCGCAGATCGCGAAGCGCGCATTCTGCCGCGCGCTCGCAAAAGCCGCGTCGAGATGGTCGCCGCCGACATTGTCGAAATAGACGTCGATGCCCTTGGGCGCCGCTTTCATCAGCTGCTTCACCACCGGGCCGGAGCGATAGTCGATCGCCGCGTCCGCGCCCAGCTCGCGCACCCAAGCGCATTTCTCCGCGCCTCCGGCCGATCCGATCACGGTCATGCCCTTCGCCTTGGCGATCTGCACCACCGCGGATCCGACCGCTCCGGCCGCGGCCGAGACGAACAGGACGTCGCCTTCTTTCGCCTCCGCCACGCGCAGCAGCCCGAAATAGGCGGTCGCGCCGGTGAGGCCGAGATTGCCGAGCCAGAGCTGGTCCGGAACGCCCATTGCCGGCACCTTGGTGAAATGCTCGGCCTTGCCGACCGCCGTCTCGCGCCATCCGAACATGTGGAACACCGTGTCCCCCGGCTTCAGCGCCGGCGAGCGGCTCTCGACCACCTTGCCGACCGCCCCGCCCTGCATCGGCGCTCCGACCTCGAACGGCGGCACGTAGCTTTTCACGTCGTTCATCCGTCCGCGCATATAGGGATCGACGGAGAGCCAGTTGTTCTCGACCCGCACCATGCCGTCCCCGAGCGGCGGCAGGTCCAGCTCGCCAAGCTCGAAACTGTCCATGTCGGGCATCCCCGACGGCCGCGACTTCAGCTGCCACCCACGCGTTCCGGCCATCTTCCAACTCCCTTTCGTCACTCCCGCCAAAGCGGGTGTCCAATTTCTTATTGGCGCTTTCCAATAGCCAAAAAGAAGCCCGGCGGAAGCGTCTCCCGCCGGGCCTCGACTTGGAAGCTATGCCTCAGCCTTTCTTGTCGTCGTCATAGGTTCCGGAGAAGCTTCGGTTCAGCACGTGCGGTCCGCCGCGGCCCTGGTCGTGGCGCTCGAACAGTGCGCGGTTGCTGTCCTCGTCGCGCCACTGCGCCATCGCCTCCTCGGCGGTCTTGCCGACCGTCACCTTGCCCTCGACCGTCTCGACCCACGAGCAGGGGATCGAATGGTGGACTCCGCCTGCCGCCGGATCGGTGCGGGTGAGGATGATGCGGTCGTCCAGCACCTTGTCGACGGCGCCGATATGCTGGCCGTCGGACCCGACCACCTCCATATGCTCGGTGATCCGGCCGAGGAGCTGGCGCTGGCTCTGCCTCTTCTGCCGCCAGCCGCCGAATTCCTGCTCGAAGCGGGAATGGTTCTCGCGGCGATATTCTTCATAGTCGCGGTCGAGCTCTTCGATCTGCCGCTGGCGCCACTCGGCATAATGGGGGTCGTGGAGGCCCGGCTGGCCTCCGCCGAAGCCGCCCTCATAGCCGGCCGTGCGGTCGCCATCGCTGCGCCCGCGCCGGCTCGCGCCACGCATCGTCGCATCGTAGCCGCCGGGGCCGCCTCCGATATTCTGGTCGCGCCAGCCTTGGCCGCCGCGGTCGGAGCGCTCGCGATCCCCGCGGGGGCCGGAGCTCTCATAGCCTTCGGCGGGGCCGAAATCCCGGTCCCAGCGCTCGTCGCGCCAGCCGCGCTGGTTGCCGAAGCCGGCGCCGAAGCTTTCGCGGCCGCCCATCCGGTGCTCGTCGCTCCGGTCCCGCCCGGGCTCATGGTGGCGGCCCTGCCGGTCGTCGTCATCGTCGCCGAGCCAGGAGCGCACGCGCTCGCCGGCCCGCTCCATGAAGCCGCGATCATCCTCGCCCCGGCCCCAGTCGCGACCCTGTCCGCCGCCGGAGCGTCCTTCGGCGCCATGCTCCGAGCGCCATCGGTCGCCGCCGCCGCGATTGCGGTTATCATCGCCACCATATCGGTTGTCGCCGTAACCCATCGGGAATCTCCTTTACTCGTGAAGTCGCGCCAACAAGCTTCGGACGATCCGAGCCGCGCGAACAAGGGTCCAACGGGCGGCGGGATCGGCTCGTTCCGGCCGACGAGGCGGGCAGTGCCGGTGGGAG
>Ga0216301_1000135_pt1 | contig 20864 bp, 14 predicted proteins | sample 4hB_Boncat_minus_FD_156203 | JGI IMG/M metagenome (GOLD analysis project Ga0216301, IMG submission 156203) | Terrestrial sediment cell enrichment communities for BONCAT metagenomics from Utah, United States - 4hB_Boncat_minus | ecosystem: Environmental > Terrestrial > Deep subsurface > Rock...
CACCACCGCCAGGGGCCACCCCTCCAGCGCCCGAACGATGTCCGCCACCGCCGCCAAGGTCTCCGCGTCGGACGGCAACGGGTGCCCCGTCCGCCGGGCGACCTCGAGGAAGAGGCCGACGCTGGGGAACGCGAGCGGGTCGCCGTGCTCCCGAGGGACGGGTAGCGGGAAAAGCCGGACTACCGTCTCCTCGCCAATCCCCAGCGGCACGATACTGGTGACCAGCAACCAAACCGTCGGCCGCCCGGTTAGAACCTCTCGCACCCGATCCGCAAGCCCCGGCAGCAACTGCTCCCCGTTGTCCAGCACGATCAGGCACTGCTCCCCCTCCGGCAACTCGACGGTCGCCGGATCGCCCTCATCCTCCAGGCGCAGAAAGAACGCTCCCCCCGGAAACAGGGGAGCCAGCACCCGGGTCGCCTCTTGGGCCAAGCTCGTCTTGCCGCTCCCCGCCGGACCAGCCAGCGTCACCAGACGGCAAGAGTCGTCCCGGTGGGGTGAGAGGAGGTCGGTAACGTAGCCGAGTTCGAATTCACGGCCGATCAACGACCGGGGAGCGGCCACCGGCAAGGTCACGGGGGTAGCTTCCTCCACCTCGACCGTAGGCAGTCCCTCCCGATCACGCGCTCTTCGCAAGCGCGCCGATTCCTCCCCCGCCTCCCCAGCAAGCCCGGAGCCCCTAAGGGCCTCTCGCAGAACCTGACTCGCGCTCTCGTCGAGGGGCAGCAGCGTAGTCGCCTCCTGAGCCGCCGCGACCGCTTCCCTCGGTCTCCCCGTCGCCACCAGGGCCCGCGCATGCTCCACGGCCGCCCGAGCCCGTAGCGCGTTCAACTCTTGGCGAACCACCTCGCACCAGTCGTCCCCTCCCGCGGGCAAGGGCGGCTCCCCCGCCAAGCTCCTTGCCCGCTCGAAGCGGTCGCAAGCCTCCAACGGAGTGTTGGCGAGCGCCGCCGAGCGCAACAGCGAACGGAGCAAGTCGACGTCCACCTCCACCGCCGACTCGTCAAGGCCCACGAACTGGCGGTCGGCCACCAGCACCCGCTCGTGCCCACCTAGCGCCTCGCGAAGCCGCGCCAGCTCCTTGCGCACCCGCGTACGCGAGGCGTCCAGAAAGTCGTCCGGCCACAGGGACTCGGCCAGCGCATCGCGCGTCATCCGCTTGCCCGGGGCAAGGGCTAGCCGAGCGAGCAAGATGGCGGAACGGGTGGTCGGAAAACGGGCCGCGACGAACCCATCGCCGATGGCCTTCGGGCCCCCGAACAAGGCGATGCGCACCCGCTCCATCCAAAGGAATTGTGCCACATCCGCATTTGTCACCCCGTTGAGACGGATCTGCCACGGTCGTGCCCGTCCACTGTCACGTTGCGGCGCAAACATCTTGCCGTTAAGGAACGACAACGACCATGAAAGCAAGAAACCTGATGATCGCCTCTCTCGCCACCCTGATCACCGTCTGCTCCGTCGCCGCTGCCCAGTCCACCGCCCACGTCACGACGGGCAACGCCCTGGTGGACGGCATCCTGAGCCAGGCGAGCAAGATGGTGTTCAAGGACGCCAACGGCATGCTCACCAACCGCTACGGCGGCGGGTACACCACCACCTACCTGACTTGGCCGAACCCCACGACCAACACCGGCATGTACACCGCCTACTCCCGGTGCGCCAGCTTCACCACGATGCTCCTGAAGGCGACCTATGGCTGGACGCCCAACAAAGCCCTCGGCAACAGCCCCTTCGCCCACGAGTACTACAGTTCGATCATGGACAGCCGGTACGGCTTCGTCAAGCGCCCCGACTGGGACAGCGTCCGCATGGGCGACATCCTCGCCTCCGCCTACAACGACGGCTCCGCCGACACCGGCCACGTGATGATCGTCCTCGACATGGACGCCATGACTGAGATGGACGAGGACGGAAACCAGATCTGGCGCGTCCAGGTGCTCGACTCGACCAAGACCCCCCACACCAACGACACCCGCAACACTTTCGCCCAACTCAACCAAGGCGTTGGCCGCGGCGAGATCGCCGTCTGGACCCAAAACGGCCAGATCGTAACCTGGTCCTGGAGCGTCGGCGGCACCTTCTACAACTCCACCGCCCGTCCGCTAACCGTCGGCTACTTCAAAACGCCGTAGCCGCCGATAGGTTGCCACCCAGCTAGCCCGAGCCACACATAATGGTTCGGGCCCCTACTCACAGACGCTGGGCAACACTCAAGGCTTAACCCTCAAAGCTCAACGCTCAACGCTCAAAGCTGGAACCAGAATGTCGCCCCGTGCCCCGGCTGGCTCTCCGCCCAGATCTTTCCGCCGTGGCGGTCGATGATCCGCTTCACGTTCGCCAGCCCGATCCCCGTCCCTGCATAGTCCTGCTCGTTGTGCAGGCGCTCGAACGGCAGGAACAGCTTGTGGCTGTACTGGGGCTCGAAGCCGACCCCGTTGTCGCGGACGAAGAACGCGTCCCCGTCCCGACCGAACTCGATGCGGGGGCTGTCCACGCGCTGGCTGAACTTGTGCGAGTTCTCTAGCAGGTTCTGCAGCACCAGCCTGAGGAGTTGCGGGTCGCCCTCCACTGTCATGCCCGGCTCGATCACGAACTCCGTCCGTTTGGCCGGATGACGCTGCTGGATGTCCCAGGAAAGGCCGATCGCGATCTGCGTCAGGTCCACCCTCGATCGGACCATCTCTTTGCGGCCGAGGCGGGAGAACTGGAGCAGGTCGTCGATCAGGTCGCCCATCCTCTTCGCGTTCTTGCCTAGGCGGTCGAGCTGGCGCTTCCCGGTGTCGTCCACCGCGCCCGCGTAGTCCTCGATCAGGATCATCGCGCTGCCCATCATCGCTCGCAGGGGCGTCCGGAGGTCGTGCGAAACGGAGTAGCAGAACCCCTCCATCTCGTCTTTCGCCGCCTGCAGCTCGGCCGTCCGCTCGGCCACCCGGCGCTCCAGGTCTTGGTTCAGCCGCCGCACTTCCGACTGCGCTTGGGCGCTTTCCACCGCGTGCCAAGTCCGGTCAGCGACGTCTTCCATCAGGGCCACCTCGCGGTCCTCCCAGACTCGGGGTTCGTGGTGGTGGAGGACCAGCAGGCTCACAAACCGCCCGTCTTTGACCAGGGGCACGCACAGCAAGGATCGCGCCTGAATCGCCGCGTAGGATTCCGCGCACTCGACCGATCTTGGATCCAGTTGGACGTCCTCAATGGCGACCGTAGAGCCCCGCTTGAGGTCGCGGATCACTTCCGGTCCAAAGTGGTCGAGCACGTGCCGGCCCGCCACGCTCATCACGCCGTTCGTGTAGTCCCGCTCCACGATCACGTGCCGCTGCGCCGGATCGATCGAACCGTAGGTGGCCCGCGACACGGCGAAGAACTCGCCCACCGCCTGGACGGCCTCCCACATCACGTCGTCCGGCTCTCCGATGCCCCGGATGCGGTCGCTCAGCCTCAGCAAGAACGCCTGGCGCGCTTCCTCGACCTTCCGCTCGGTGACCTCTCGGAACGTGAGGGCGATGCCGTCGCTGGTGGGCGTGATATCCACCTCGTAAAACCGCCCTTCACCGTCGGGGGTCTCGAAGTGGATCGGGTTGCGGTCCCGCATCACCTTGGTGAGGAACCCGACGTACCACTGGTCGAGCAACTGGGGGAACGCCTCCCATATCACCCGGCCCACCAGCTCCGCCGCCGGACGCTTGGTGATGGGAAGGCAGTGGCGGTTCAGATAGCTGAACCGCCACTCGCGGTCCAGGGTGAAGAAGGGATCGCTGATGCTCTCGAGGACCGAGCCGATCTTTTTCTCGTTCTCCTCCACCGCCCGCATCGCCTGCTTTTCCGCCGTGATGTCCCGGGCCAAGATCAGGCGGGCGTCCGTTCCCTGGTAGGAGATCGCCATGCCCATAAGGTGCACGTCGATCAGGGTGTGGTCCTTCTTCAGGTGACGCCACTCTCCTAGATTGGTCCAGCTGGGGCCAATCTCACGTATCCGCTCCACGACGGGCGGGACGTCCTCCGCCGGACGGACGTCCGCCGCCGTCATGCTCGTGAACTCGGCGAAGGAGTAGCCGTACGCATCGACGGCGGCCTGGTTGACCGCCAAGATCCGCAGCGACACCGGGTCCATGATGGCGGCGGGCTGCGGGTTGTGCGCGAACAGGTCCAGCCCCGTCGCGTCCCTCACTCCCCTCTCCGAAACCGCACTCTGAACCATCTCCCCAGATTTCATTGTACGGACAATCGCGGGAAAACCTAGTCGTTCTTCTGGTGTACCTAGAACAAGATCTTGTCCAAACCGATCACCAACCCGTCTAGGGAGCGCACTTGGCGGGCGGCGAGGCGAACGCCGTTCATAAACCCGGCACGGTCAAGCGAATCGTGGCGGATCGTCAAGGTTTCGCCCGGGCCGCCGAAGATGACTTCCTGATGGGCCAGTAATCCGGGAAGGCGAATCGAATGGACGGGCACCTCGTGGGCAAGTCCACCCCGGGCTCCCTCAACTTTGAAGAACGGCTTGGGAAGCTTTCGCGGCGCGGAGGTGCGAGCGGCCTGGATCTTTTCCGCCGTCAGCATCGCGGTGCCGCTGGGGGCGTCTTCCTTGCGGTCGTGGTGGAGCTCGATGATCTCCGCGTCGGGCAGCCAACGCGCCGCGAGCTCGGCGAACTTCATCATGAGCACCGCGCCGATGGCGAAGTTCGGGACGTACATGCCGGAGACCTTGAATTCCGTGCAGGTCCCCCGAAGCATCGCGATGTCGTCGTTGCCAAGGCCGGTGCAGCCGATGACGAAGCTCGCCCCCCGCTTGGCGGCGGTCTCGGCGTGGGTGGGGGCGACGCTGTGGTGCGAGAAGTCCACGATCACGTCGGCAGGACTCCGATCGAGCGCGGGCCCGAGCCGATCCTCGATAACTAAGTCCGGCCCGTTCGGACCGACCAACTCACGGGCGGGTCGCCCGATCTCGTGGCGGTCGACGGCGGCCACGATCTGGAAGCCTTCTTGGGGGGTGAGCGCTTTGAGGACCTCTTGGCCCATGCGGCCAGCGGCTCCAACCACGGCGACTCGGATCGGCGTCTCGTTCGGCATGGCTCCTTTTACCTGCCGGGCTCCATCCTCTCCAACCGGAACCCCTTCACGTCGTCGATCCAGATGGGCATTCCCTGCTCGTCGTAGAAGCTAGTTCCGAATTGGTCGCCGAGCCGTACGGTCACCTTGTGGGCGGCAACCCGGTAGGAGAGGGAGATCTTTTCCACGTAGGTGATCTCGACCGGCTCCCAGATGCGCTTGGCCAGGTTGAAGCGATGGGTGGTGAACTGGGTGCCTACGCGCGGGATGTCCCGGATAAACCAGAACTCATGGGGCATCGCGGTGGAAGCTCCCTTGGGCAGGGGCACCTCGAGGATGCGGTTGACCTTCTTCCCCTCGCTGACCACCCGCGCCTGCTTACCGTCGAAGGCGGCGCTAACGAACCAGCGATCCCGGGTCGCTGGCACCAGGATCTCCTCCGACTTCATCTTCGGCGTCCCGTTCGCATTGAACACGGACAGTTGGCGGACGATCAGCTTGCGCCCGTTCCACACGACGTCGAGCTGGATGTCCAGCCGCTTCCCCCGATCTGGCGTCAGCGACTGCGCCACCACCGCCTCTCCAATGGGCACCCCTTCCGACATCACCCGATAGCGAGCCTGACCCGACGCCAGCAAGGGCAGCAGGCACAGGATGGGCAAAAGGAGGAGTCGTCGCATGGCAGGTCGTTCGGCCGTCGCTAACGGCAAATGTCATCCTGAGCGTAGCGAAGGACCTCTCCCAGCAGGGTGCGCTAGTACGAATCCTTCGTCGCCGGCTCCTCAGGATGACATATCTTTACGAACCCGCCGACACCCGCTCTAGCCGGTAACCGTTGCTGTCCTCAAACCAGAGCAAGCCCCCCTCCTCGTCGAAGAACGCGACCGTGGTCCGGTCGCCGTTGCGGACGGTGACTTTGTGGGCGGAGGCGAGCCGGGAGATCGCGATCTTCTCGACGTAGGTCGTCTCCAGGACGTCCCACTCTAGGTTCTCCAGGTTGAAGTTGTAGGCCAGCAGCTGGGCGCCGAGCGGGGGCTGCTCCTTTAGGAACCAGAACTCGCTGGACATGAACCGGGGCGAGCCTTCCACTAGCGGGGCCTTGAGGACCTTACGTCCGTTGCCACGGTCGAGAATGGCCCGCGCGCCGTTCTGATCGAACTCCGCGATCACCGTCCGCCGCATCCTCAGACTGGGGATGACGATCTCCTGGATCTTTCGGGTGGCGATGCCCTTCGCGTTGTAGGTAGAGGTCTGACGGACCGTGACCGGGCGCGCCATCGAGAAGGTCTCCAGGCGCATCTCCACCGTCTTCCCCCCGTCCGCATTGAACTTCTGGGTCAGGAACGCCTCGCCCGCGCGCAGACCGTCGGCGTAGATCAGGAACTTGACCTGAGCTCGGGCCACCACGGGCACCGCGATCAGGAGCAGGAGGAAAAGACGGAGTTTCATGAGAGGAGCTGTCTCGCGGCCCGGAGGCCGACTTCGTAGGCGTCTTCGATGCGCCCCCCGAGCAGGCCGTCGCTGGCGACCACCAGCCGCGAACCCAGAGGATTTACGTGTTCGAACGTAGCATAACTCTCCGGCTGCGAATACTTCCAGCGCACCACAAAGCTCGCCGCCGGAGCCGCGAACTCCTTGCCGTACAACCGCTCGACGTAAAATGCGGCCGTTTCGACCAACGCCTCGTCCGGCCGCTCGTAGTTCGTCTGGCTGTACTCCCGGCTGAACTGAGCGATTAGGGAACTCCCTCCCTCGGGAGCCCGCCCGGACGACTTGACCGATTCCAGGCTCAGCCAGGTCAACGGATGGCGCTGTTCCGGCTCCAAAAGGGCGTGGTACGGCACGGCGGGGAGTTCCGCGTGGTAACCCAAGCCGATGCTGAGGCAGGCGCGGTAGCGGGCGCTGGCCAAGGCCCGACTGTCGCCCAACGACCACAGGAGCAGCGAGGACTGCGGCACCGGCGGCGTCAACACGACCGCGTCCACCCGTTCGTCGGCCACCCGGTAGCCTCCTGCGTCGGGCTCGATCCGCTCGATCGCGGTGGAGGTCCGAACGTCCAGCCCCTGGGCCAGCAGCGCCGCGAGGGTCTGCATCCCCGACCGATAGCAGTAGCGCGCCCCGCTCCGCCGCGAGTCGCCCGGCGTCACCCGCAGGCCGGTATGGAGGTAGATCGGCTTCTCCACAGGCACCAGATCCGTGCGGTCGAGCTCTTCGAGGATCACCCGGTCGATACTGCGCTCTCGCAGCGCCACGCTCGTCGCCCCGGAATCCCACACGAACCCCTGCTCGCTACGCGTCGCAACCCGGCCGCCCACCGCCCGCCCCTTCTCGAACACGACCACCTCGTGCCCCTGGCTCGAGAGTTCCCGAGCCGCCGCCAGCCCGCTAAGCCCCGCCCCCACGATCGCCACCCTCATGGCTTTTGAGCGTACCGTGACGTTGGGAGCCGGAGAGTGGAGGAGTGGGGGAGCGGAGGAGTGGAGGAGTGGAGGAGAAGGAAAACGGCAAGTGGCACCCACCATCCGCGACTCCTTGTCTCTTGTCTCCTCCGCTCCCCTGCTCCCCTACTCCTCCACTCCTCCACTCCTCCACTCCTCCACTCCCCTACTCCTCTACTCCCCCACTTCTGTCCCAGCGTGTAGCATGGACTCCGAGCTTTCAATGTTGAAGTCCCTCTCCCTCCTCCTCGTCCTCCTTGCTTGCAGCCTGGCTCCCGCCCAGACCGAGCTGACCGCGCGTTCCTTGAAGGTTCGACTCCAGAGCGGCCCGCTGACCCCCGAAATGGAAACCCCGGTCCGCAAGCTGTTCGGCGACGCGGCGCTCCGCGAGGGAAAGGCCATCAAGACGGATGGTCTCGACGTCCTGTGGGCGATCGAAGCCGCCGGCGCGAAAGTTGTGACCGTCTACTCCGAAGACCGCACCCTCAACGTCCCCTTGCAGCGCCTCGGGACGAGCGACCTGTTCCTCGCGACCTCCTCCCTGCCCGACGGCACCGGCCTGCGCTGGGGATACACGGTCGATGGACGGGCGGTAGGCAGCCTCAAGCAGCTCGAGCTCTACGTTCCGCATCCCGACGCCCTTGCCCAGGAAGGCGTCACGAAGGGCCGCATCCTCAAGCAAGAAGCGTGGCAGAGCAAGATCTTCGCCGGGACCACCCGCGACTGGTGGATCTACGTTCCGGAGCAGTACACGCCGGACAAACCCGCCTGCCTCATGGTCTTCCAAGACGGCCAGTGGGCCAGGGGGTACATCCCGCCCGCGTTCGACAACCTGATCGCGAAAGGCCAAATGCCGGTGACCATCGGCCTCTTCATCACTCCCGGCACCTTCGCCGACGGCCGCTCCAACCGGAGCTTCGAGTACGACACCCTCTCCGACCAGTACGTGCGGTTCCTTTTGGAGGAGATGCTGCCCGAGGTCGAGAAAACCTACAAGCTGCGCCAAGAGCCGGAGGCCCGGGCGATCGCGGGCAACAGCAGCGGCGGGATCTGCGCGTTTACCGCCGCTTGGGAGCGCCCGGACAAATTCGGCAAGGTGATGTCCTGGATCGGCAGCTTCGTGAACCTCGCCCGGGGCAAGACGCTCCGCGAGGGCGGGCACAACTACCCCGCGCTCATCCGAGCAGTGGATAAGAAGCCCATCCGGGTGTTCCTCCAGGACGGCAAGAACGACCTCGACAACCCGTTCGGCAACTGGTGGCTGGCCAACCTGCAAATGGAGCGCGCCCTCGCCTACAAAGGCTACGACTACACCTTCGTCGGCGGCAACGGCTTCCACAGCGACGCCCACGGCCGAGCGATCCTGCCAGAAGCCCTGAAGTGGCTCTGGCGCGACGTAAAATAGCGGCGATGGCAACGGGACAGCAGTTCTACGAGGAGGAGGAAGCTGAGCAGATTCTCAAGCTGGCGGCCTCAAAATCGGCTGTCGCCCCAGGTGCCATGAGCCGCGACCGCTTACTCGCGACGGCCGCCGAACTGGGAATCTCGCCCGACGCGGTTGCCGAGGCAGAGCACGAGTACCGGGCTTCGGCGCGGGAGGCTAACGAGCAAGCGGAGTTCGAGGCGAGCGAGAAGCGCGACTTTTTCGGCCACGTGGTCAGTTACCTCATCGTCAGCACAGTCCTCGGTATCGTGTACGGCGGCGGAGGTTGGTCGTTGGCGTTCATCGTCGGCTGGGGAGCAGGCGTACTCTTCCATGCTATCGCCACGTTCATCAGATCCAGTAGGCGCTATCGGGATAACTTCGCCAAGTGGAAGAGTCGGCGCATACCCATCCAGGCGGTAATGGACGCCCTAGGGACCGACCCGGACGCCATCGTGCACGAATTTGTCCGACTCCAGGCGTTACACAACGAACCTGCCGCGAAGCTTAACGCCGTCAAGTACGTGCGCGAGCGCACGAAGCTCGATCTTAAAGAAGCGAAGGACTTGGTCGACGGCTTCGCAGCCCGCAATCCCGGCCACCTTGTTTAGGCAGCGCAAGCTCTTCTCCGTGTCCTCTGTGTTCTCTGTGGTGAGAGATCCCGGTGTCGCCTCTGAGCCAGAATGGCCCGGAAAAGTATAATCCCCTCATGGCCACCCGCCCGATTTCCCTGCGTGTTCCGGCAAGCTGCCGGCCCGGCGACGAGCACAAGACGCAGCGGGCGTTCAGCGAGAGCGTCGAGGAGTACGTCGAGGGGATCTTCCGGCTCCAGAAGGAAGTCGACCGCGTCTCCACTGGCGAGATCGCGACCTACATGTGCGTCAGCGCCGGTTCGGCCACCACGATGGTCAAGAAGCTGGCGGAGCTCGGCCTCGTCCTCCACGAGCCGTACCAAGGAATCCGCCTGACGGAGTTCGGTGAGAAGGTCGCGAAGCAGCTCACCCGCGCCCACCGCATCCTCGAGCGGTTCCTGGTGGACCACCTGGAGCTCCCCTGGGACGACGTCCACGAGCTAGCTTGCAAGCTGGAGCACTACATCTCCGAGGACATCATCGACCGGATCGACCAGAAGCTCGGCCACCCCAGCACCTGCCCCCACGGCAACCCGGTCAACCCCGACGAGCCCGACCCCAGTACCCGCCTCCAAGACGCCAAGGCCGGGCGACTCCGCGTCTACCGCATCAGCGACGAGCGGATCGAATTCCTCCAGCACTTAGAGTCCCTCGGCCTCAAACCCGGCGTCGAGTTCGAAGCCGTCGGCAGCACCTCCATCGACTCTCTGATCCACCTGACTATTGAAGGTAAACCCTACACCGTGGGCCAGGAAGTCGCCCGGCATTTGTGGGTCGTCCCCGCGTAGCGCAGGAGATCCATGAGCATTAGAGTGCTGGGACCAATGGGCTCGCTGGCGCGAGTTGCGGTTTGTATTACCGGATAGGTCCCCTCGTCGCTTAACCCCTCCGGATCAACCCCTCAACTCCCGCCATGTCATCCTGAGCGCAGCGAAGGACCTCCTCTACCAGCAGGGTGTGGTGGAGGAGGTCCTTCGCTGCGCTCAGGATGACATGGCAAAGAGTGGGTGTGCCCCTGCGAAACAAGAGCCAGCGGGGTGCTTCTACTCTCCGTACTGAACGACCACGTATCTCACCCCATCCAGCGAAGTCTGGAAATCCACGTACTGCGAGCCTTCGATCATCGAGACCTTCGCCCGCACCGGCCGCCCATCGACCGTCACCGTGACCTTCTCGCCAGACCCCGCCGGTAGCAGGACGTGCCAGTCCGCCCCCTTCCCGCTCCCCGTCCCCTGGACCTCGATCTGTTTGGCCTGACGGTCGTGCCGGTAGCGGTACGCCACGTACCCGTCCGATGCCGGATACCGCACCGTCACGTCCGCCTTGTCCACTCCCGCCGAGGTCCAGCGCGGCGCGAGCCGTACCTGGTTGAACCTCACGTCGGTGTCCGCGACCCCGCCCAATCCTTGGATCAGCGCCGCCATGCACGTTCCCCCGGACCAGTTGTCCGGCCCACCGGTGGAGATCGGACCGGGGGCGTGATAGGGAGCGCGATCGGCAAGGGTAAGCCCCATCACGGCGTACACGTTCCCGGTCAGTGAGCTGCGCAGAACGAGGCTCTTGATCGACTTGTCCGGCTGCGGGTTGGTCAGCACTGCCCGACTGACGCCCACATCCGTGCTCTTTAGATTCGGGCCGCGCCACGCGACCCCCGCGTCCGGCCCCTTCAGCACCGGATACCACCACCCGGCGAGGTGCTTGCCCTTGATCACGTACTGGCTCGCCTCGCTGCCGTCGGCGTAGCGGAAGGTCACCGTACCTGCCACGTTCTCCGGCCCCGCCCCCGACTCGGTGTGCAGCAAGTGGATCGCCCCGGCGGTCGCATTGACCGGCACCTCGACCTCAGATCGAAACCCTTCCTTCGTGGACAGCCCAATCGCCCCCCGGCGACCGTTCCGGGCTGGATCGGAGACGCGAAACGGAATGCCGCCGAACGTGTTCGCCCCTACCGGCAGGTTCCGCAGATCGTTGCCCGGGTCTTTGGTGCCCATCCACGAGGGCACTCCCGCCGCCCCTTGGTCCCACAGGTCCATGTTCGCGACCGCCGAAAGGTCCACCGGCGTGTAGACCGGAGCCGGAGGAGGAGGCGTGGTCGCCCCGGTGTAGGCGAAGTAGACGCGGCCATGCTGCTTGCCGAGATCGGCCACCCGCGATAGGATGTCCGCGCCGTACCCCTCGAACCCGTGCTCGAAGGCTCCCCGCGACAACTCGCCCGCAATGTGGCCGTGGACGCCCCCGTTCATGTACTGCCACTTCTGGTTGTCCTTCCCGTCGAACCCCCTCTCGAAAGGCGGGTAGATCGCGTACCACTCGCCGGGTGAGCCCTGGGGCAGCCGCTGCCGAAGCTCCTGGTACGTGCGCAGGATCGCCACCGCCTGGTCGTGGCGCACCCCCTGGTTCAGGGCGTAGGCGTTCGACAGGGAGATCTGGCTCGCCTCGTCCACACCCAGGTCCCGCACCACCGTCGGGTCCTCTTCCACCCGGTGGCGGAAGAACCGCCCGTTCCAGGAAACCCGGTCCAGCCGTTCCCGAATCTCCGCCCCCCGCGACCGGAAGAGGCTCGCTTCGGCGGACCGTCCCGCCCTCTCCATCATTGCCGCGAGCTGCTCGCACGCCTGCGCGTAACCGAGGTTGTCCCCGTAGAAAATCCCGAACTTCGTGCGGTCGGGGTCGATCTGCTGCGCCGTGGCCAACGGGAACGGCACCGTGTACTTGTCCGTGACCTGGAAGTCCCAAGTGTCCGTGGTGTAACCCCGCTTGAGGAGACCGAACTTCGTCGACCACCGGCTCCGGTCGGTCGCGCCGTAGTCGAGCGCCCGCTTCGCCGCGTCGAGACTCCGGGCCATCCAACCGTCGTCGCCGCTCCCCTTCCACGCCATGTACAGGCAGCTCACGAACAGGTACTCGGGGTGGTTCTCCACCGGCTGCCGCGCGAACAGCGCCCCGCCGTCGCGCCAGGCGTAGCCGTAAGGGCCGTACGAGGAATCGTAATAGCCCGGCCCCTCGTCCCGCCGGATAAAGCTCCAGATCAGGCCGTCCTTCCGCTGCGCCTCCCGCCCCAGATCGACCCACTCCGAAGTGAACGGGCTGAAGTACTGCAGCCCCTTGGCCGTATGGACGTGGTCGAGGATCCACGGCACGAACAACCGGTAGGTGCGCCCCCGCCACGCGTACTTGCCCGCCCCATCGTTCGAGTAGACGCGCATCGTCGCGAGCAGCAGGTCGTACAGCTCCTTGAACTTGCCCCCGTCATCGACGTTCGTCTTCGGATCGAGCGTAAACCCTAGCTCCTCCAACACCCGCCCGCGGCCGTCCTCAACCAGGATCCGTTGCTTTCCCGGGGCTCCGCCCACCCGGAACTTCACTCGGGCCGAAGCAGGCATCCGTACGTACTCCCGCCCCTGACCGTCCAGAACGCGAACGACCTTGCCTCGCCCTCCGACCACCACAAGCTCTTGTAGCGGCTGCGCGACCACCTCTCCCTTCGGTTGCTCGATCTGCGCCCCGCTCTGCCCCACTACGAGAACTCCGGCAGAGGCGAGCGACGGAACGATGGTGGCCAGGGCCAACATGGGCGGGAGGCAGCGGTGCCGACGCATGTCCCACCTTACATCACCCTTGCGTCGGCCAACGCTTGAGTGGCTCCGGGTTGCCAATAATCTTTGCCCCGCTGCGCCTTCCAAAGAAGCCGCCATGGCCGCTCCGAAAGTCCGCTCCACCAAGACGTTCTTGCGGGCTCCTGCGCAACAACGGCACATTGGCTAGTTCCAAGCCCTTTGTTGACGTTTTGTTGACGCCTACCGCTGTAAATTTGGCTGGGTTTACCACGGTGCGTCAGGACCTTCATGCGATACCCGAAGTATTGGTGCCCAACGACGTGAACCACAGATTCCTCCATAAGGGGCGGTCCCACACAATGTTCAGATCTCTATGCATAATCTTAGCGACTATTCTTATAGTCGCCTCGACGATAGGTCGGGCGGTCGCACAGACCCTTACCCCGAATTGGGCGAAGGCCCCGGTTGCGGAAATGAAGTTTTCCGCTAACGGCAACGTCGTCTACACCCTGGATAACTATTCCGTACGGGCTTGGAACGTCAGCGACTCCAAGATGATCGCGTCGGTCGGCGTCACCGCGGACTCGTACGCTCCCACCAACGACGGAAGCGGATTCTATTACAGCGTGGGCGCCCCCGGCAAAATCTACCGGTACGACTTCGCCACCCGCACGAGCACCCTCGTGCGCACCGAGATAGCGAACTATTCGTCAATCACCCACCTGGCCGTCTCCACCGACGGCACAAAGATCGCGTACCAGTCGTACTATTCCCTCAACGGTCGCTACGTCGCTACAATCGTAACGCTCGCTACAGGGGCGGTGTCTCGGTACTCGCAGCCATCGGGGGCTATGACCAATCAGATCGCTTTCGTGGCGAGCGACACCCGGGTCCTCCTCGGCGGCCTCCGCCTGATCAGTACGACGGGAACGCTGATCGCCAGCCGCACGACCATCAACACCCCCTACTTCACCCTTAGTCCCGATCGCACCCGCGCCTACGCTCGGGACGACTCGGGCAAACTAGTGGCTCTGAACACCACGACCACCCTCGGCCTCATTTGGACCGTTTCGGGGTCGACGTTGGACCAGCGCATGCAGTGCTCTTCGGACGGGAACATACTCATCGGGAGCGGGGCGGACACGTTTGGAGTTCCGGCTCTGGTGAGCGTCCAGACGTCGAACGGGGCGCAACTTGGCGGCGCGATGCCCGTTGGCGCAAGCTACGGGATCTCTCATTTCGCGGTCTCGCCGACCACCAACCTTGCCCTCGTCGTCAACCAGGACGGCGGAGTCCACACCGAGCGATGGGCTTTCGACACGGCTACCGGCAACGGTGTTCGCGGTGCCGACTTCGCCGAAGGTGGCGGCGGAAGCACCATCCAAGCCTTTACCTACGCGGGCGAAGCCGCGTTCGCGACGGAGGCGGTGGCGTTCGGCAACCCGGAAATCCGCCGCGCGTCCGATGGCGTTAGGAGCAGCATCACCCTTCCCGGTGGAGCAGTCATCAATTCTACGGGAACCTACTACGGGTGGGTCGGCTATCGGGCGGGGGACAGCGCTTACGGCGCCCACATCTACCGGGTCAGCGACGGCGTGCGGGTCGCTTCCTTCCTCTCGAACGAAGTCGACGGGTTCGGTTGGGGCAGCCCGAGCCAAGTGTGGGTCCACCGGAACTCCAGTAAGACGAGGATCATGTCGTTCACCGGCGGTAACACCCTTACGCTGGTGCGAGAGTTCAGCGGCATCGTGAGCGGAAACCACCTCCTGACCCCCGACGGTAGCCGTTACGTGAACCAAGAATCCAGCGCCAGCAACCTGTTCAAGGTCTACGACATTAGCACCGGCGCGCTGGCTGGCACGATCGACACTAACCAAAGCGTTCATTCGAACGTCGTCTCCTGCTTCATGGTCGGGAACCACCTCGCCGTGCACCAGTGGCGCACCTACGAAACTGACCAGTACACGAACGAGGTGCGCTTCTACGACGTAGCCGGGTCCCTCGCGCAAGTGGCCAGCGCCAGCTACACCGTCTCGTCCGTTCCCGACTATGGCGTAGCCCATGCCTCGCCGGACGGTTCGCTCGTTGCCTTCCTAACCATGGGAGAAGCGAAGGCCGACGGCCGTGGTACTGCGAACATCCGAATCATCCGCACTGCGGACAACGCCCTGCTCACGCAGTACAGCGACCAGTTCTACGACAACAACTCGTTCCGGACGGCCGGAGTCTCGGTAGACGGCTCGAACCTGACGTACATCATGGCCACCAACCTGATGGCCAACTTCAGCCTTCCCGCCGTGCTCACTGGCATCTCGGCCACCCCGGCGACCGTCGTCGGCGGCAACTCCACTTCAGTAGTCGTCACCCTCTCCCGCCCCGCGCCCGCTGGCGGCACCTCCGTGACCCTTACCGGCTCGGCAGGCCTGACGGTCCAGGCGAGCGTGACCGTGCCCGCCGGCCAGACCTCGGTCAGCGTCCCCGTCGGCACCTCGGGAGTCGACGCAGACACCGTCTCCACCGTCACCGCCACCTACGACGGCCTCAGCAAGCAGGCGCAGATCACCGTCACTCCTCCGACCGCGTTGAACATCTCGTTCAATCCGGCTTCGGTCGATGGCGGCGCAAACTCTGTAGGTACTGTTACTCTCAACGGCCAAGCTGGCCCCAGCGGTCTCGCTGTCGCCCTGGCCTCCAGCCACGGCTCGGTGACTTTCCTGGCGAACCCGATGACCGTCGCCGCCGGCCAGACCTCGGGGACCTTCACCGCCAAGACCACCGACCCCGGAGCGACTACGACGGTCACCGTCACCGGTACCGCCGGAGCCGCCACAGGGAGCGGTACTCTCGAAGTCAAGGCAGCGAGCGTGACCATCGCGTTCGACGTAGCTACGATCAAGGGAGGCAACGCGCTCCAGCTCACCCTTACCCTCCTCCAGCCCGCCCCCACCGGCGGCCTGACCTACTCTCTGAGCGGAACTTCGGCTCTTCAACCGCCGACGACGGTGACGATTCCCGCCGGGGCAACGACCCTTGCCGTTGGCGTCGGAACCAAGCCGGTCCTCTCAGACACGACAAGCACCCTGACCTTGACCAACGGTACCGGTCTCACGCGTACCGCAACGGCAACCGTCCGAGCGCCCATCTTCACCTCGCTGGTGTGTCCGGTGACGAGTGTGACGGGAACGATGAACATCGTGGCCCTGGTCGTCCTCGATGGACCGGCTCCCGCAGGGTTGTCGTTCGCGGCGCTCTCGACCACGGCGTCCGCAGTCATCGCCTCGACCATCACCGTTCCGGAAGGGCAGACCTACGTTGCCGTTCCGATTGCTATCAAGCGCAGAACGACGGCTACTTCTGGGACGGTAAAGATCGGCACCCGGTCGTTCAAGCTGAACATCTGGCCTCAACCCTAGCCTCTCGTCATCACGTAGAACGTAGGCGGCCGACGGACTCTCACTGGAGAGTCCGTCGGCCGCCTTCTCTTTGGGCGGATGGGATTCTAGAACCGCCAAGATAGAAAGGTGAAGTGCCGCCGACGCGTTTGGGGAGGGCAGCTAGAATGAGCTTCTCCCACCGGCTTCCGTCCCTCCAGCACCCGGACTTCCGCAACTTCATCTTTGGCAGCTTTGTCTCCAACACCGGCGGCCAACTGCAGACCTGGGCCATCGCGTGGCACCTCTACCGGTTGACCGGCAGCTCCCTCGCCGTGGGCGTCATCGGTTTGGTCCGCGTTGGGCCGCTCCTGCTGCTCAGCCTCTTCGGTGGGGTCCTTGCCGATCAAGCGGATCGCCGCAGCATCATCCTCACGACCCAAGTGATGATGGCGCTCGTCGCCCTCGGCCTCGCGGCGCTGACCCTGATGGACCAAGTCCAGACGGGAGTGCTGTACACCGTGGTAGGCCTCGGAGCGGTATCGCAGGCGTTCAACGGGCCGGCCCGCCAAGCCATGGTGGCCAATATGGTGCCGCCCCAAGACTTCCCCAACGCGGCCAGCGTCAACGGGATCCAGTGGCGGCTCAGCGACGTGCTCGGCCCGGCTCTCGCGGGCCTGCTGATCGCCTCCCCCGGCTTGGGCCAGTTCAGCGGATTGACGCTGTGCTACCTGCTGAACGCGGTGTCGTTCGTCGCGGTCATCGTGGCCGTGTGGTTCCTTCCGAAGCGGCCACCAGACCCCGCGGTCCGGTCGAAGTCCGTCGGTGAAGTGCTCGACTCCATCAAGGGCGGCATCCGCTTCGTCCGGAGCGTCCCCCTCATGGGCAACGCGATGTGGATCGACTTCTGGGGCACCTTCCTGTCGGGAGCCCAAGCCCTTCTCCCCGCCTTCGCGATGAAGATCCTAAACCTCGGCCCCCAAGGCTACGGCATCCTCGCCGCCTCGTCGGGAGCCGGCGCCCTCGTCGCCTCCGTGGTGCTCGCCGCCACCCCCACCATCCGCCACCAGGGCCGCTGGGTGATCTGCATGATCGCCCTGTACGGAGCCTTCACCGTCCTCTTCGGTCTCAGCCAAAACCTCTTCACCGCCGGCATCTTCCTTGCCGCGACCGGAGCCGCCGACATGGTCAGCACGGTGCTCCGCCAGACCATCCGCCAGCTCAACACCCCCGACGAGATGCGCGGCCGCATGAGCTCGATCAGCATGCTCTTCAACGTGACCGGCCCCCAACTCGGAGACTACGAAGCCGGCCTCCTCGCCCACTACACCGGCGAACGCCTCTCTATCGTCGTCGGCGGCATCGGATGCGCGCTCGTAAGCGGCTGGTACTGGGTCCGGGGCAAAGCCTTAAAGCACTACGAGCACCGGTGAGCACCATACTTGCGATACCATGAAGGTGCGGGATCTCCTTGACCAATTGAAGGCGGATGGCTGGTCACAGGTTCGGATGCGGGGAAGCCATCGGGTAATGGCGCATCCCACGAAGGCCGGCATCGTCGTAGTACCTGGCAAGCCTGGTGACGATTTGCCGCCCGGCACTCTTTCGGCCATCCTAAGGCAAGCAGGTTTAAAGTGATCGAGACTATGCAGTACACCGTCATTTTCGAAGAAGGGGAAACCAACTGGGGAGCGATCGTCCCCGATTTGCCCGGCTGCGTGAGCATCGGCGCAACCTTAGAAGAGGCGCAAGCCAATGTGCGCGAAGCGATCGAGCTTTACCTTGAAGTGCTGCGCGATATGGGCCAGCCTATTCCCGAGCCACGCCACATCGTCGGCAGTGTGACCGTCGCCGCCGCCTGAACCGGTGGGCACCGCTGTAGAGTTCGCCACGGGCACCTTCCCGCACTCTACAATAGGATCATGAGCATCGCCGATCTCTACGAGACCCTCCCCTACGGCCCCGCCCCGGAAGGGGCAGAGTTGGCGAACGAGTGGCTGGACGCCCACGACCGTCGGTTCGGCCACGCCATCGGCGGCGAGACGGTGTTTAGCGATACCACCTTCGAGGTCTTCAACCCCGCCACCGCTCAGGTGATCGCCGAAGTCTCCCAAGCTGGGATCGAAGAGGTCAACCGCGCCGTCGAGGCAGCCCGCAAAGCCGAACCCGGCTGGTGGGCTTTGGGCGGCCACGGCCGAGCCCGCGCCATGTACGCCCTCGCCCGCCAGATCCAAAAGCACGCCCGCCTGCTCGCCGTGCTCGAGACGCTGGACAATGGCAAGCCGATCCGCGAGACCCGCGACCTCGACATTCCTCTGGTCGCCCGCCACTTCTACCACCACGCGGGCTGGGCGCAAATTATGGATTCGGAGATGCCCGGTTCCGAGCCCGTCGGCGTCTGCGGCCAGATCATCCCCTGGAACTTCCCCCTGCTGATGCTGGCCTGGAAGATCGCCCCCGCCCTCGCGATGGGCAACACCGTCGTCCTCAAGCCCGCCGAGTACACCCCCCTCACCGCGCTCCTCTTCGCCGAACTCGTCCAAGCGGCGGGCATCCCCGCCGGGGTGGTCAACATCGTCACCGGTGACGGGGAGACCGGCCGCCTGATCGTCGAGCACCCGGGCGTGGACAAGATCGCCTTCACCGGCAGCACCGAGGTCGGTCGGATCATCCGCCAGGCCACCGCCGGCACCGGCAAGAAGCTGAGTCTGGAGCTCGGCGGCAAGTCGCCCTTCCTCGTGTTCGAGGACGCCGACCTCGACAGTGCGGTTGAGGGCCTCGTCGACGCCATCTGGTTCAACCAGGGCCAAGTCTGCTGCGCTGGCTCCCGCCTACTCGTTCAGGAATCGGTCGAGACCCGCTTCCTGAACAAGCTGCGGGCCCGCATGGAAACCCTCCGCATCGGCAACCCTCTGGATAAAGCAGTGGACATCGGCGCTATCGTCGCCCCCGTACAACTCGAGCGGATCACCGACCTCGTCCGCCAGGGCCAAGAAGAAGGCGCCCTGATGTTCCAGCCCGCCGGATGCCAGTGCCCCGCCGACGGCTGGTTCTACCCCCCCACCCTTCTGAGCAACGTCAGCCCCGCCGCCACCGTCGCCCAAGTCGAGATCTTCGGCCCCGTCCTCGTCAGCATGACCTTCCGCACCCCGAAGGAAGCCGTCGACCTCGCCAACAACACCCCTTACGGCCTCGCCGCCAGCGTCTGGACGGAGAACCTCAACCTCGCCCACGACGTAGCCGCCAAGGTCAAGGCCGGCACCGTCTGGGTCAACTCCACCAACCTCTTCGACGCCGCCAGCGGCTTCGGCGGCTACCGCGAAAGCGGCTACGGGAGAGAAGGCGGCAAGGAAGGACTGTGGGAGTACATGCGCGAGAGCGTTATGGTGCCAAGTCGGAGCGTTGAAAATCCCACCCCAACGACCCAAAGACCTAAAGACCTAAAGACCTCCCTCGACCGCACCCACAAGCTCTACATCGGCGGCAAGCAAGCCCGCCCCGACTCCGGCTACTCCCTGACCATTGACGGCGAAGAGTTCGCCCGCGCCAACCGCAAAGACGTTCGCAACGCTGTCGAGGCCGCCCGAGCCGCCCAACCCGGCTGGGCCGCCAACAGCGGCCACGGCCAAGCGCAGGTGCTCTACTACCTGGCGGAAAACTTGGAAGCCGCCATGGGCGATCAGGAGGCCGTCCGCGTCCTCTTCGAGTACGCGGCCCGCGCCGACAAGCTGGACGGCCAGGTCCACAACGTCCCCATGCGCAGCGTCACCTACACCCAGAACGAGCCGGTCGGCGTCATCGCTATCGTCTGCCCCGACGAGCACCCCCTGCTCGCCTTGGTCGAGACCACCGCCGCCGCCCTCGCCGTCGGCAACGCCGTGATCGTGGTCGCCTCCGAAAAAGACCCCCTCCCCGCCGTCGAGCTCTACCGAGTCCTAGAGGCCAGCGACGTCCCCAGTGGTACCGTCAACATCCTCACCGGCCTCCGAAGCGAGCTAGAGAGGACTCTGGCCGAGCACGACGGCATCGACGCCATCTGGCACTTCGGCCCCGCCGAGGGCCGAGCGGAAGTCGAGCGCCGCTCCACCGGAAACCTCAAACAGGTCTGGACCGCCGACTACGGCACCGCCTCCCCCGCGACGGTTCTGCGGCACGCCACCCAAGTCAAAAACATCTGGGTCCCCTACGGCGCGTAAGGGAATCCCATTCGGCGGCCGTCGGCGGTATAATAGAGGCCAGAAGCGGGTGTAGCTTAGTGGTAAAGTTCCAGCCTTCCAAGCTGGCCATGCGGGTTCGATTCCCGCCACCCGCTCCAACAGAGTTTCGGATCGGCTTGCGTAATCCCAAATCCGCAATCCAAAATCCGAAATGTCCAAAAGCGGGTGTAGCTCAGTGGT
>Ga0216301_1000136_pt1 | contig 20742 bp, 17 predicted proteins | sample 4hB_Boncat_minus_FD_156203 | JGI IMG/M metagenome (GOLD analysis project Ga0216301, IMG submission 156203) | Terrestrial sediment cell enrichment communities for BONCAT metagenomics from Utah, United States - 4hB_Boncat_minus | ecosystem: Environmental > Terrestrial > Deep subsurface > Rock...
CAGTCAGACGCCGTCTGGCTGCGCCCGGGGTCGGCGCTTCTGATACCACACGCTCTGGCTCGGGTCACTGAACCTCGACACGCGCCTTCTGAATGCGCCCTAGAACCGGGGGGAGGGCGGCGCTGGCGAACTCCGCCACGAGCTTCTGCGTTTTGGCAGGGTCCCGGCGCACGGGCGTCATAATCCGCACCAGCGCACCCATGGGCAGCTTGCCACGAATGCGATGCTGGATCTGCGTCCATTGAAACTGAAGCAGGTTACGGGTGGACTGCTCGCCGTCCGTAAAGAAGTAGGTGGCCAGCATCCGCGCGCCGTCCTTGCCGATGAGCATTTGCGCGGCGGGCACCTCGCCGGTCGGCAGGGCCAGAGTGCATTGCTCCTGTGACAGCATTTCCCACCCACCGCCCGCAAGGCAGAACCCCGGCGTATGCACGGTCTTCTTCTGGTGTCCGGCGATCACCGCCAACTCAATCATCTCGCCCTTGTCGGACTTGAAGCGCCGGACCAGGGTTGCGTCCGGCTCCAGCATGTCTCGCTCGACTTTGGAAAGCTCAATGTCGGACGTGGACCAGCCGCGGAACTGAAGGCGCAGTTCCTGGAGGAACCCGGTCGGCGCGAGGATAGTGCTTTCGGTGTGGCGGCCCCACGCGCTGCCCGCCGCCGCCAGAAGCAGAATCCCGTTAGCCGCCAACAATCGATATTTCTGCATTTGCATTGTTCTCCTCCGGCGGGCTCGGCTCACGCTGGGTCCAGGCCAGAATACCGGCGCGGATTCCCATAAGTCCCAGGCTACACAGGAAAATCAGGAAAGGCGCCTCGTTGTCGTGCACCCACATAGCCAGTTTGGCGCTGTGGTGCGCCCCTGCCAGCAGGATGAAGGTCAGGCGGACGGCGTTCGTCAGCAGCGTCAAGGGGATCACAACGGCGACGAGCAGCGCTTTCCAGCCCAGCTTCACGGGAGTGTGATAGGCGATGAGGTAACCCAGCGCCAGCAGCACCATCAGGGAAGTGAGGCCGCTGCATTGCCGGGCCACCAGAATGCTGTAGATCGGCTTGGCGGTCATGTCTGGGACGACATGGAGATGCACGCCTTCCCGCACGATCGGCAGCCCGAAGATCCCGCCCAGGAGGGCCGCATAGGCGCTGCTCATGATCTGGAGGGGGAAAGCGATCCGCTCCACCAGCGTTGTGGGCCACGGCACGCTGAAGGCCAGCATGCCCACGGCTCCCGCCGAAGCACACATCGCTCGCCAGCCGCCGAGAAACCAGATGCCGCCCACGACCATCATGATAAGGGAGATCGGCTTCAAGAACTCCACGTCCGCCCAGACGGCAACGACGTGCGCCAGCCCGGAGAGGAGCAGCACCGCAAGACCTGGAATAGACGCGGCGCTCCATTCGGTGAGCTCCTCTCGCGCCATCCAGAGATGTCCCAGCGCCAGGAGGAACAGCAAGGGTCCATGAGACAGCGACGGGTCTCGCTGCCAGTTATGGGCCAGCATCTGGAATACGGGGACCCAGAGCAGTACAGACAGGACCAGCAGTGCGACCCAGCCAAGATGCTGGCGACCGAGGCGCTTTTGACCCAGGTATGGAATAGTAAGTTGCATGCTTGCCGATCTATGCCACTGCTGCGAGCGGCGCGGTCTGCCCGGCGCTCTCCCGCGCCGCTTCCACAGTCCGCCGCAGTCCGGTCGCCAGCGCGATCTCGGGCTCGTAGCCGAGGCCGTGACGGGCACGGCTGATGTCCGCGAGCGAATGCCGTACTTCCCCGGCGCGGGCCGGCCGGAACTCCGGATCGAACCGGATGCCGAGCGCGCTCTCCAGATCCCGCAGCAGGTCGAGCAGCGAGATGCCCTGGCCGCCCGCCACGTTGAAGACGCCGCCGCCCACGCCCTCCGCCAACGCGGCCTGTACGTTGGCCGCGACCACGTTCTCCACGTAGACAAAGTCGCGGGTTTGGAGTCCGTCGCCGAAAATGAGGGGCTGGCGACCGGATAGCCCGGCCTGGATAAAGGTTGGGATCGCCGCCGCATATCCGGACACCGCGCTCTGGCGGGGCCCGAACACGTTGAAGTAGCGCAGGATGACCGCCTCCAGACCATAAAGCTGGGAGAAGTTCCGGCAGTACAGCTCTCCGCAGGCTTTGCCTGAGGCATACGGCGACTGCGGATCAATCGGCTGCTCTTCCCGCGTCGGCACGGTCTCCGCGTTGCCATAGACCGAGGCCGACGAAGAGAAGACGAACCGGCGGACGCCGCTGTCGCGCGCGGCCATCAGGAGGTTCAGCGTTCCGTTTACGTTCACGTCGTGGGACGTTTGGGGGTCGCTTACCGAACTCACCACGGAAGCGATGGCGGCCATGTGGAAGACGCTGTCCACGCCCTCGCACGCGCCCCGACAGGCATCCGCGCTGCGCAGGTCGCCTTCCATCAGCTCCACGTCCGCCTCAAGGCCGCGCAGGTTGTCGCGCGATCCGGAGCTGAAGTTGTCGAATACGCGCACCCGCCAGCCGTCTCGCACGAGACGCTCGACGAGATGCCCGCCGATAAAGCCTGCCCCACCTGTTACCAGAGCGTTCCGCACCACTACACTATCCCCCATTGGTTGCGTTCGTTGGTGTTCGTCGAGCGCCTTAGCGGAAGCCGCCGCCGCCAAAGCCCCCGAAGCCGCCGCCTACCCCCATGAACATGCCGGCCAACGGAACCATCTGCATGATCGACTGAAGGAAGCTCGGCTTTCCGGGGCCCTTCAGGGCTTCCTCCGGCACCAAAATCCGATCACCCGGGTTGATGGCCACGTTCTGGGTCAGATCGCCGCTCATCAGCTTCTTGATGTCGATGACCACCAGGCCCAGCGCTTCCGGATCGTCCTTGGCCTTGGCCTTCTTCGTCTTGTCCTGCGGCGCGGCTTTCAACATGCCGTCGGGGCCAAACTGGTCCGCTCGGGCGATGACCAGCTTCTTCCGGCTGGCCCGCTCGGTGAAGCTCTCCGCCAGGGTGATCGCATCGTAGAGGCGCATTCCCGGCTTGGCGGTGAAACGACCCGGCTTCTTCACGCCGCCCACGATGGCGAACCGGTTCGGCTCGTCGTTAGGGATGGACACCTCATCGCCGGGCAGGATCTCGAACTCGGGCGTGTCGTAGCTCTTCTTGCCGTCGGCCACCGCCGTCAGGTCCACGGTCCGCAGGGGCTTGCCCTCTCGGGTGATCTGCACCCGAGAGCGGTCCGCATTGTCGGTGAAGCCGCCGCCCGCCATCGTCACAAAGTCCCACACGTTGGTGATGCTGCGGAGCGGCCACTCGCCGGGCGTCTTTACTTCGCCGCGCACTTTCACGGTGCCGGTGGGGATGAACACCTCGTCGCCCGGCTCCACTACCATCTTCGGATCGTCACTGCGCCGGATGCCCTTCGAGACGGCCAGCAGGTCGAACGTCTCCGCCGACTTTCCACCGCGCAGGATCTGGACCCGCATCTGGTCGGCCTTCTCGTTGAAGCCGCCTGCCTGGGTCATAATCAGGTCCCACAGCTTGGTGGAGCCGTTCAGCTCCTTCTCACCCGGGTTCTTCACCTCGCCGCTCACCTTCACAACGCCGGCGAACCGGGACATCACCGTCAGGCGGTCCCCTTCCTGGAGGGGGAAATCATCTTTCAACTGGCCGGTCCGCACTCGGGACAGGTCCAGGATTACCGGAACGCTGCTGTCCTTGCGGCGCAACGCGATACGCGACCAGTCCGACCGTTCCGTGGGACCCGCGGCCAGGATCGCCGAAGAGGCGGTCGGGGCGATCTCCAGCGGAATCTGGATCAGGTTCTTCACCTCGCCGTCCACTCGCACCGAGCGGGTTTCTCGCGACGGGATGGTGATCGTGTCGCCTGCTTCGATGGGCAGGTTCAGCTTGGGGTCCTTGAACACGGCGTCCAGGTCCACGGTCTCGGTCTTGCCGCCGTCCTTACGTCCCACGCTCACACGCTTGGTGTCGGCGGCGGGCGTCGGCTGGCCGGCCTCGGCCAGCACGTCCAGCAGCTTGGCGCCCTGGCGCACTTTGTACGTGCCCGGCTTGCCCACCGCGCCGTAGACCAGCACGCGAGAACCCGTCTCGCCCACCACGCTCACGCTAAGCTCGAACAGCTTCAGATACTTGGACAGCTCGGTGTTCAGCTTCTCCTTCGCGTCCTTAACGCTGAGACCCGCCAGGCGGACCTTGCCTACCTGGTCCAGCTGGATCTCGCCCTTTTCATCCACCGTGTAATTCTGGGAGAGCCCCGCCTCGCCGCTCACGCGGACGGAGAGGACATCCTCCGGCTGGATCATGTATTCGGCGGCATCCGCCCGCCGTCCGCCGAAGCCGGAGAGCCCGATGGCCAGCATCAGAAAGAACTGAATAAGCCGTTTGTTGATGGAGATGGACATAGGTTCCTGATTCCCGAGAGATCGCGCGAAGCACTGCTGCGCCAAACGCGGAGCGCTCGTGGTAAGAAGTGCTTCGGCAATCGCCGCTGTGCAACTCACGCATCCGGGGGCTCCCGCGCCGGCCCTGGCCGCAACGCCGCTCCCCCGTTCAATTGTGGCAGGATCGGCATAAAATAGAGGGCTGCCATCCAGAATCCCTGCCGCCCTAACCACTGGCTACAGCCAAGTCCCGGAGGGGTCACTTGTGGGAGACGCCAACGAGCCACGCCTCCTCCCATGGAGGATCGAACTGTTCGGCGGCCTCTCGGCCGCCCGGGGCGATCTCACGCTCTGCCGGTTCCGCACGCGGAAAACGGGTTCGCTGCTGGGGTACCTGGCGTACCACCTGGGCCGCAGCCACCCGCGCGACGCGCTGACGCACCTGTTCTGGAGCGATGGGGAGATGGACGCCGGCCGGCAGAGCTTCCGGATGGCCCTGTCTTCGCTGCGCCACGCGCTGCAATCGGCCGGCGACCCGGCCGCCGCCGTGCTGCGCTCCGACCGGGCCTATGTCGGCCTGCATCCAGACTACGTTGCCACCGACGTTCAAGAGTTCCACCAGACGCTGCACGCCGCCGCACAGGCTTCCTCGCCGGCGGGGCGCGTGGCGCTGCTTACCCGCGCCGCCGACGTGTACCGAGGGGAGTTACTGGCCGGATACTACGACGACTGGATCATTCCCGAACGCCAGCGCCTGTCCCAGCTCTTCGCACTGACCGTCCGGCAACTCGTTTCCTGCCTGGAGGAGCAAGGGGACCTCGCGGGCGCGATTCATTACATGCAGCGGGCCGTCGATGCCGATCCGCTGGACGAGGACACGCAGAGCGCCCTGATCCGGCTCTACCTGGCGGGTGGGCAGCGCCGCGCAGCGCTCCGCCAGTACCGACGCCTCGAGCAACTCCTGAGCGAAGACAGCGGCTCCGCACCCGCCGCAGCTACCACCGCGCTCATCCGGCATCTCTGGAAGTCGGGCGGTCCCGTACCACTTCCCGGATTCGGGAAGGCGCCGGCCATGTCACGGCCGGAAGGGACCGTCACTTTCCTCCTTGCCGAGCTCCGCGGGAAATCCGGTCGGGCCAACGATTCCGGTGACGGGACGGACTGCCTGGTCCTGCTGCAGCGAGAATGCCGGCGTCGGGGCGGCTACGAACTACCGGGGGGAGCGGGAACCTTCCAGGCGGCTTTCGCCAGGGCTACGGACGCGGTGGCCTGCGCCCTGGCCGCGCAGCGCGATTGGACCGCCCACTCGATGCCGGCAGTGGATCGCCCCATCCGGCTCCGGCTGGCGCTTGACACGACAGAGGTAGAGCTGCACCAGGGCGACTACCCGGCCCCAGCGCTCGCGGGCGCGGCTGCGGCGCTCGCGTGCGCCCAGGCAGGCCAGATCGTGTGCCGGGAAACGACCGCGCTGCTGTTCCGGCGTGACCTTTTTCCTCAGGTCGGCCTGGAAGAAGTTGGCGCGCCTGGGCGGGCGGGGGTAGGACGCGTATTCCGGCTCGAAGCTGCTCCGGCGCAGTTGCGCGGCGCGTCCAAGAGTGGCATCGAGCCAAACACCGCGGATTCGCAGCATTGAGCAGCCCGCCGCCCCTTCTCGCCGCACCCCGTTTCCAGTCTCTTTTCCTCGCCGTGACGCTCTTGTGACGATGCCGATCTACACAAGACCTGTGGGCAAACCGAGAAGACCTTCCAAACCTGGGCGCACCTCCCCCAGCCAAATGGACGCCAGTCCTACGTCCAGCTACTTGCCAGCAGGACTGCCGCAGGTCGGGGAACCGGTGTCTTGGAGGTTGTTGCAAAAAAAAGTCCCGCACCGGTCGGCGAGAATCACCCTAAGGTTTAGATGAGGAACTGTCTATATCTAACGTTGTCGGTAGCACTCCTGCTTTGAATTGAGGACGGGCGCCTCCCCAAATCCGGGGAGCGGCACGGAAACGAAAGCCCTTCCGAAGCGGGACGATGAATGTCCGACGCAGTCTCCGCCGCGAGGTCCCCCTCCCTCGGCCAGGCAGTGACGCTGGCAATGGCTCGGTGGTTCAGACGCCGTTCGCGCGGACAAGAGGTCCGCAGAGCGTGAATGGCTTCTCCCGCATTCTTAACCAGTATGGCTCCGGTGCGTGTTGTTCTGCGCCGCGGACGCCATCCAGACAGGTGAGCAGTTCCATGCCGAGGCGGACAGCAACTTCTCTTGCGCCAGAACGGCTGCTACGCGAGAGTGGTCGAAGCGGCAGGGGAGGATCAGAGAGTATGGTTAGCCCGGTTTTGATGCCCCACGGACCTGAAGAAGCGGCCTGCGAGGCGTTTCAGATCCCTTCTTGCGTGCGTTCTCTTGGAGAGACGGACCGACCGGAAGATCGGTCAACAACCGCACCCGAGCATTGGGACGAAACCCGCCAACTCCCGGCCGCGCCGGTGGGAGCCGGGCCCGAGCGAGAGAAGCTCTACGCAGAATTCCAGCCGCTCGTGCAGCGGTTGATCCGCCAGTATGGAGAGAACGCGGAGCTGCGCCAGGATCTCGCCGGAGAGATCTACTGCCGGTTCTGCAATCTCCTCGACGCCTACGACCCGGCTCGCGGCATCCCGCTTCGCCCGTACCTGGTGAGAATGTTATCCGCGTCGGTGTATACTTACACCCGAAGCCACTGGCGTCTCCAACAGCGTGAGATCTTCGTGGAAGCGGAAGTTGCTGAAACGGACGCCGCACATTCGGTGGACCCAACCCACCAGTGGGACCACGAGCTGATGACTCAGGACGTGTTGAAGGCGCTTCCCGAGGCTATTGCGCAGTTACCGCTTCGCCAGCGCCAGGTCGTGATCTGGAGATACTACGAAGGCCGTTCTTTTGAAGAGATCGCGGAGATGTTGGACATCCGTCCGGCCACCGCGCGCTCCCTGCTGCGACACGGGCTGAACAACCTGCGCCGCCAGATGGCGTCCGCTCATCTCGTCAACGAGTAAAAGGCCGCTTACCGCTCACAAGAACCGCCCCCTGGAGGATTGCCTCCAGGGGGCGGTTTGCTTGTACCGCCTCGCCAGGCGAGCGGCCCTGCCGCCGGCCCCATCCCTTGCTTGCCGGCGACGCCCGTAGTTCGCCGCCAATACTGGACCGGATCGGCAACAGGCTCGACACGGTATCGCCACGCGGGAAGTGCGCCAGGCTACCGCTGCGGTGCGGTCACCCTCCCAGGCGCGAGAGCACCCTATTGGTTCCCGAGGCCGCCCCTCCTGCGGCGCCGGAGTTGGCGACCACCCGGCGAGGTCTCTCGCTTCCTTCCGGCCGTCACGCCCCAGGAGCCCGCAACCACGCGGATCTCCCTCTGCCTGCGGGTTTTTGCGGGGTTTCCGCCTCCCAGAAGCTGCAACCGGAGAACGCCCCAGGAGCCTTCGAGGCCGCACCTGCCAGGCTTAGCCTTCTGGGCGACTGTGAGAGCCACCACAGGGTCAGAGGCCGCCGCTGGGAAGCCGCGACCTCGCATTCTGCTCCCCATCCTCATCGCTGATCACTCGCGGGACCGGCTTTACTCGACGCAGCGGGCCAACTCCACGATGAGCTGCCGTCGACGCAAAACAAGCAGCCTGGGATACCGGTGCGAACCGGCATCCCAGGCTGCCCAATGCAGCGCCTGTCAGGACTGCGAGGCACGTTTTGACTGGCTATGGGTCAGTGGAGCGGATGTCCATCCGAAAGCCCGCTGTGGAAGATATCGCGGGTGATCTCCTGGAGGATGCGGACGGCCTCCACCTGCGCCTCCACGACCGCCTCTTCACCGCCCGCCAGCCGAACCAGGCCGCGGAGCTTCTCCACGTCGCGCTGGTCGTCCCGGCTGCGACTCAACTGAGTGACGGCGGTCAACTGGCGAAGGCAATCGCCCAGAAGGTCGGATGCTCCCGAGCGGCGGGACGACTGGCCCGGCGCCTGGCACTCCGATGTCACCTCCACACCGCTTTCCGCCAGGGAAGCGAAGACGCTCTCCCGACCCGACTGGTGCAGCGTCTGCATGAACAAACACCAGGCCAGGTTGGTGCGGGCCGACATATCGTCGGGCTCCTGCACCAATCTCTCGCGATACACGCTCTCGGCACGCAGTAGGGCTTCTGGGCTGATTAGCGCCGGCTGGCAGACTATAGCCTGTTCGATTTCTTTCATTGGTTGTCGAGATCCGTACGAAGTAGTCTGCAGGGGCTCCGACTGCGGCAGGGGGCCCATCAGCGAGACACTCGCTCCCAGGTGACCCGCTGCGTCCGGAACATAAATCGCAGTAGGCCACAGAAGAGCGCGAAGTTCATCAGGTAAAAATAGCTGATAGGGCGAGTCCATTTGGGCAGCTCCATCCCGGGCCGGGCGTGGTAAGCGAGGCTAGCGATACCCGCTCCGCCCAACTGCAGGGCGAGCAATACCGCATAGAACTGGTTGCTTACCAGGCTGATGTTGCTGCCCAGGGCGATGAGTAGGAATAACGGAACGAACCACCGGAGCACCTTGTGGCCCCAGTAAGCGAAGGCGCAGAGCCCGAAGCGGGGATGCAACAGCGCGGCGGTAAGCCCCAGCGCCTGGAACCCGCCGGCGCCGATGCGCACTTTACGGACCATTTCGGCGCGAGCCGAGGGGCAGGCGGGCTCCGTCGCCCGGGCTTCCGGCTCGAACTCCACGCGGTAGCCGCGCTGGAGAACCCGCATCGTGAGGACAAAGTCTTCCACCACGGTGGACGGCGGCAGCGGCTCGTAAAGCTCCGGACGAAGCGCGAAGATTCCGCCGTTGCAGCCAATGAGGAAGCCGAGCCGGCTCTCATTGCGCTTGATCCACCCCTCGTATTTCCAGTAGAGACCCTCGCCCGACACGCCGCCGTCGCGCTCCAAAGACAGCTCGCCGCTCACACAGCCCACCTGCGGATCGCGGAAATGCGCCACCAGCTTCCGCACGGCGTCCGGCGCAAACATCGTGTTCGCGTCGGACATTACCACGATGTCCGCGTCGGTATTGCGCAGCAGGTCGTTGAGGACGGAGATCTTGCCCCGGCGCTCCTGGAACAGGTGGCGCTGGAGACGGGGATCCGAACAGGCTTCCAGCAGCGGCTCCGTGTCATCCGAGGAACCGTCCGAGCCGACGACCAGGGTGAAGCGGTCCGCCGGGTAATCCAGCTTCCAGGTATTCTCCAGTTTTGCCGAGACGACCCCGCCTTCGTTGTAGGCGGCCACCACCATCGCCACGCGCGGCAGTTCTTCGCCGGCGTGCTCCGGCTTCTGTTCGTCTTTCGCGCCGAAGAGACGGGCGAAGACGGCCAGCAGCACCGGGAACACGAAATACGTGTAGATGATGAGCGCCCAGGCTGCCCAGAACAACATGGTGACGTTGAGCATAGCTGCGACCTTGGTGGCCAGGGGCCTGACCCACTGGAAGAGGAAAGTTGATGAGCGACGGCTGCCGAGGTCGGGGACCGGTAGACAACCAGGGAGCCTGGCGGCCGTTGCTGTAAGAAAGCTGCACCAAGCAGCGAGCGCGTGCAATCGGTAAACGGAAAGAGCCCGACGGACCTGCCTCCCGCTCGTCGGGCTTTGCACGCCGCAGGCTGTCGCAAGCACCTTGAGGTGAGGGGGAGCAGTGGCTACCTGCCGATGACTGTACGCCGGACGCCTCGCTCCTTCGCGCCTCGCTACCCGGTTTTCACATCTTCTCTGGGCGCCGGCTTCCCGCGCTGATCCGGAAGGAAGCCGGCGCCGGCCCGGCGGCAACCCTCCATGGCACGTTCCCCGCTCACTTCCCATCCGACCGCTCGCCCGGCGGCGGCTCCGGCTCCCCGGCGGGCCATCCGCCTGGGGCTGTGGGGCGCGCTGGCGGCGTATCTGCTGGGACTGGGGGGGCTGGCGGCCGCCACCGCTGCGGGCCCGGAGCGGTGGTGGTGGAGCACGCTCAACCTGTACCTGCCCCAGTGGCTGTGGGCCGTGCCCGCCGTCCTGCTTCTGGCGGCGGGGGTCAAGTTCGACCGGCGCCTCGCCTGGTTGGCCGCGGTTACGCTGTTCTGGGTAGGGGGGCCAGTGATGGGATTCTGCTGGCCGCTACGCCCCCAGATCGGAGCCACGAGCGCCGCCTCTCGGCTGCGACTGATGACTTACAACGTGCGGAGTAGCGCCAGTGGATCGCTCGTGGCGGCGGAAGTGGCCCGCCACCAGCCGGACGTGGTGGCCTTTCAAGAAACCGCCAGAGCGGAAGGCGCCCTGGCGGACATCCTGGACGGCTGGAACATGACGAAGCTCGGCCGGGGCTTCGTCGCCAGCCGTTTGCCCCTGGCCGACGAGGAAGTGCGACAGTTTCTCGACAGCCCTCCCTGGCGTACTTACACGCGCTGCCGGATCAAGGTGGGAGGCGACTGGGTAACGCTGTACAACCTCCACTTCCTGACCCCGCGTGATGGGTTAACCGCACTGAGGCATGGAGCAGGCGCGGGGATCTGGGCTCTCCAGGACAACACCACGACGCGCCTCATCCAGGTTTCCGGCGTGGCCGACGACCTCGCGAAAGAACAGGGGCCGCTCTTGGTGGCCGGCGATTTCAACGCGCCGGTGCAGAGTATCGTCTGCCGGAAGCTGATGCGGCACGGCCTGACAGACGCTTTCTCCACAGCGGGGCAGGGTTATGGCTATTCGTTCGGGCACGAGCTGCGCCTCGTAGCCCACTCCTACGTCCGCCTCGACCACATCCTCGCCAGCCGCCATTGGCGGGTCGAGCGCTGCTGGACGGGCGGCGCCGACGCCTCCGATCACCGGCCCGTCATCGCCGACCTGGTCCTCACCAGCGAGTGATCTCGGATGCCGCGTCCACCGCGCCACGGGCATCGCCCAAATCTTAAATAAACCTTAAGGCAACCCCAGACTTCACGCCTGTCTGGCCGGTCCACAAGCGCTTGCCTGATCGGCGTTGTGCCTGTACGGCTGCTTCCGCGCCGCCTTCCCCCCGCATACGCCGCCTAGCGCAGAGCCTGCAATCCGTAGGTGGGAGACCGCTTGCTCTGCACACGTCCGGCAGATACGGCAAATACCAGTCGTGGCTTATCCGTCTTAGCCTCTTCACCCGCATCTAAACGAACCGCTAGAGACGTTGCCCCGTGCCTCTCCGCTTTGCGGGCAGGCTCTCAAGAACGAGGCGACTTTTGCAGCGATTTCAAAGCGGACGGAACACCCTAGGGATTTGCAAGATGAACCAATTTTGGCACTGGCGCGCTCGAGTTATTCCGGTCTTCCTTTTGCTGCTGTCGACGCTTTTCCCGTCGGCGGCCCACGCCATTCCTCCGGCTAATCAGCAACTGCAGCCGGCGAATGGTTACGGCAGCGTGAGCTTCAAGCAAGTTTCACCCACGACCGATGAAATCAAGAAGGGGGCCAAGGTCTGCTACCAGTTCGTAGTTACGAACACGCAGCAGCCGCTCGCCGGACGTTTTGTCCGGTCCAATCCCTTCCCTCCCAATAAGCCCGTCACGGGGTATGGCATCAAGGGACTCGTGGTCTACCATTCCACCTCCCCGCTGAGCATCTCCTCGTGCGACCGCACCTCCATGACCCTGTACCAGTCGAACCACCAGTACAGCTGGTGGGACCACAACGGGAGCGAGGATACGGATAACAACGGGCTGCAAGACCGAGTTATTGAGCCCACAGAAACGCAGCCGGGACCCTCCGGCCCTCCCGGACCAATTGTCTATTACACAGACCCGGCCACGTACCGGCTGTGCTACTCGCAGCCGATCGATCCGGCGCAGTATAAATTCGGGCTGCACGTAGTCGAGCCGTTCACGCAGGAGACGTTCTTCTCGCATGTGAATGCTCCGAAGCCGTCCCTGGCGATCGAGAAGTCGGCCAACACCTACTGCGTGAAGGCGGGATCGCCCGTCACTTACTCCTATAAGGTGACCAACACCGGCAGCGTCACCGTCACCAACATCCAGGTGAACGACGACAAGCTCGGCGTTATCGGGACGATCGCTTCTCTGGCCGGCGGCGCCAGCGAGACGCTGACGAAGCAGACCACACTCTCCGTAAGCACCACGAACGTCGCGACGGCCACTGGCTCTCCTACCGTGAGCGCCACGTCCAACCCCGTGTTCGTGAAGGTGGTGAACCCGCGGCTTCAGCTCACAGCCAGCATCTCCCCCGCCTGTATTCCGTCGGGCGGGAGCGCCACCGTGGAGTTCGTCCTGACGAATACCGGCGACGTGGCGGTGAACAACGTATCTGTCACCGCCTCCGCGGATGGCGGGGCGGCACAGCCCGTGGGCAGCGTCGCTTCCCTCGCCCCAGCGGCGTCCAAGACCTTCAGCAAGACGTTCACGAACCTGACGGCCGCCACGACGACCATCGTCGGCCTGGCGCAGGGAACCAGCGCCGAGTGCGGCTGCGCCGTCAACGCGACGGCAAACGCCGTAACGGTGAAGACGGTAAAGCCGAAGCTGGAGATTGTGAAGAGCGTGGACCTGACCTGCGTGCCTACGGGCGCCAGCGTCACCTACAGCTACAAGGTGAAGAACGCCGGCGACGTGACGGTAACCGCGATCAAGGTCACCGACTCGGTGCTCGGCTTGATCGACACCATCGCCTCGCTTGCTCCGAACGCTGAAGCGATCCTGACGAAAACGACGACCATCAACGCCACGGTCACCAACACGGCGACGGCGGTGGGCGTGGCCAACTGCTCCGGATCGACGGTCAGCGCCACCTCGAACGCGGTGACGGTTACCGTCGCCAATCCGAAGGTGACCGTGTCGCTGACGGCGGAGCAGATCAACCGCTTCCCCGGCGATCAGGCGAAGGTGACCTATACGGTGACCAACACGGGTGACGTGGCCCTCACGGGCGTTACGCTCAACCTGACGTCGCCAGGTTCGAACTCGATCTCTCCCTCGAGCCCCATCTCCGTGGGCAACCTCGCGGCGGGAGCCAGCGCTACGGGTAGCGTGACGATTACCTATTCCACTGGACGCGGCAACTTCACGGTGAACGCCAGCGTCTCCGGCGGCAGCGAGTGCGCTGAAGCCACGGCGACCGGCTCCACCCCGGTAGAGCTGACCTGGCCGGTCATCAAGGGCCAGGTCTACTCCTGCGGCAAGCTCCATCCGGGCATCACGGTGTCCCTGCTGGACAGCAACGACTCGCTGGTGGCGACGAGCGTCACCGACGCCAACGGCGCCTACCTGTTCGACCGCGACTCCCGGACGCCCGCGCCGCACACCAGGATCCCGGACGGCGCCTACATCCTGAAGGTCGTCCATCCCGACTACCAGACGGCCACTGTCGGCATCACCTACAACGACGTGCCGGACGTGGACGTCGTGCAGGATATCTTCCTAAAGGCGCTAGATATCGGCTTCCAGGTCCGAGAGGCCTACCACGGACGGGTCTTCTTCTCGGACAGCGATGCGTTCACGAAGCTAGCAGCGACGAAACCCGGAATTGAGCCGAAGGAGCCGAAGATCGTGATGGGGCCGCAGACCGAAGCGGATGCGGATCTTCGGGGCGCGGATTTCGGAGACTTGATGAACATCGCCTTCCGGGATCCTGGGTTCGACCAGAAGCCTCCGGTGTTCACGATCTCCTACCGCTACTACGGCTACGTGCCGGGGCACGCGGAAATGGGGCTCTTCGACGCCAATCGGCCGCTCTACATGATTATGGACTCGCCGCTGGTGGCGGGGAACGTGTGGAACTCCACTACCGCGTCGTTCCGGAACCTGGTCTACCTAAGCGATCGATTGAGGAATCTACCGCTAGAGGAGCGGGTTCCCGGCGGGTCCTACACGATCCGGATGCTGTTCAGCCAACCGTTCAACGGCCTGGCGACGCCGCAAGGAACTGCGTATGACTATCAGACCCACCTGGAACTGGACCTGATCGAAACCACAGGGCTAGTCACCATGCCGAGTGGCGTCCGCCTCCCGTCCTCGCAGTGGACCTCGCCGGCGGGTCCGGCCCCGGCGAACCTGTCGACCATTCCTCCGGGTTGGATGGCCCAAACGGCCTTCCAGTTCCGGCAGAGGCCGGGACACGGGTTCCTGATGTATGGAGCCGGCTCCTACCGAAACATCTGCGGAACGCTGGTCCCCTTCCGGATCCATCCGGAAGGCGAGCCGTCTCCGCCGTACTCGGAAGACTAAACAGGTCCGCTGTGGACAGAGCTCTATCGGTGTTGCCGGCCTCGGAACTAAGGGCGGCAGCACCGATAGTCAGATCGTACAACCAACTGGAGAAAGGGGGTGAAACACCATGAATACTGCGAAAAATGTTAGTGCGCTGCCCTACGAGAAGCCCGAGGTGCAGTCCTTCACCGAAGCGGAGCTCACGGCGACCATCGACGCCATCGGTTCTGGAGTAGGCGTAGGGGCGTCTCCGACGACCAACGAAGAGTAGTTCAGCAATCCCTCCCTCTATCGCGCCGCGTGGAGGGTTCGGAGATCTGTGCTTAGGCGACAGGCCCTAGGGACCGCCTCCCAAGGGTCTGTCGCTGTATCCCAGTCAGCCAGGAAGGCTTTACACGACTTGTAGACTTGAGAGCGGCCACGGTCAACAGGATCACCCTTGGGTTTTCTAACCTGGCGACAGCGCCATTTCACTCCGGCTCTGTTCTACCGAAAGCAAGGATAGGCGGAGCCCCAAACGCCGAGAGCCTCCGACCTTCGCTCCCCGTTATCCCCAGGATGATGTCTTTACGATGGCCGTGGATCAGGATCACACCACTACTCCCCTTGGATTGGTAGCTGGAGCCACCGCCTGGGCGAGAGGCGTTCGTGCGAAGCCGGAAACGCCGTCGCGCCCATACGGGCCGCAGAGCTTCTATTCCAGGGTGCGCACCGGCATTGAGTCGATGGCGGTCGCCGCCCTGGGACACACCTCATTGCCAGAGGCGCTTCTGCGACAGCGGGCGCGGCGACGGCTGACTGTGCTTGCTTACCACCGCATCCATCCTATCGCCGCCGCTGACTACCCTTTCGATACCGGGGTCATCAGCGCCGCTGCTGAGGAATTCACTCGGGAGCTCCAGTATGTCCAGCGTCACCTCGATGTAATCTCCCTTCGCGAACTGGCGGATGGGTTTTCGGATCCTCGCCAGCTTCCCAAGCGGCCCGCCATCATTACTTTCGATGACGGCTACTGGGACAATTACGAGATTGCGTATCCGATCTTGAAGGATCTCGGTCTGCCCGCCTGCTTCTTCGTCATCACGGGACTGGTCGGCACGCACCAGGTGCCCTGGTGGGATCAGGTCGCCTGCTGCATGAAGCACTCTCGCACGGCCAGCGTCTCGTCCCCATTTCACAAGGACGATCCGCCCTACCTACTCTCGCCCGCACATAGGGACGCAGCGCAGCAACGCTTCCTGCGAAACCTGAAGACTACACCTTGGTCGCGCGCGCTGGATGCCCTGCAGTGCTTACGAGAAGAAACCGCCATCCGTCCGGAGGCTTATCTCGAACGTCCGATGTTTATGTCGTGGCAGCATATTCGGGAAATGCAAGCGGGAGGAATGGAGATCGGTGGACATACGCGCACTCATCCCGTCCTTTCCAATATAGAAGAGCGGGCGCAACTCCGGAACGAGATTCTCGGTTGCTACACGGACCTTCGCACGGAACTAGGGCGCGATCCACTCGCCTTCGCCTATCCCATCGGCCTCGATTCTGCGATGTCACCTTCTGTTGATCGCCAGATCCGCGAGCACGGGTTTCAACTCACTTTTTCCTATGTCCACGCGCGTGCGTCGCTCAGGCGGGAGGCTGCAGCGCCGCGCATCCCGCGGGTGCCGGTAGAGTATGGACAGAACCACAACCGCTTTCGGCTGGGCATGGCGTTAGCGCCCAACCAGTGCTAACAGCCCTGGCTTCGGATCGAAGCCACAGACCTCGGCGCGAGGTATTCCTTCTCACTAGTGGGTTGCGTCCAGACGGTTCCGCTGGCGGTCGCAGTAAGCCTTAGGTCCAACAAAGCCCTTAGCTGGAAATCCTCAGGATCATTCATCCGCGGGAGCGCTGCCCAGGTAAAGGTCCAGCACCGTAAGACTTCGGGAGTAGCGGGGCGTAAAAGGGAGGAGGGCGTTCTCCGCCTGCACCTCGAAACGGTGCGAAAAAGCGGTGTCGCCGTAGTCGAAGCGCCCGGCGCCGCGCACTTGCACGCCGAACTGATACTCCGCCGGGAGCGCCGTCAGGCGCAAATGGCCTACAAACCATGAGCCTTCCCGGTGGCGCTGCACCACTTGCCAGGGGACTACAGCCGTCCCAATGCTCACATCTCCCTCCACACGCACTAACCAGAGGCGCAGTTCTCCGTCGAACCTGTCTCCATCATCGAGCACTTCGACTGCCACCGAACACCATTCTCCTACGCGCATTTGCCCGGCTTCAGCCCCACTGCTGTCGGTCAAGCGCACTCTCCCCAAACGAGGACCGTCGGCGCTAGCGGTGGAGCTGGAGTTCTTAACCATCGGTCGTTCGGCCTCAAGTTCCGCCATCCTCCGATAGGCTGCTACCACACCCCGAGCGGATCCTTGCTCAACGACCCGCCCGGACCGCAGCAAAACCGCCCGGCTGCAGAGTATCTCCACCTCATGCAAACGGTGAGTGACGAACAGGACGGCTGCGCCGCCGTCGAGCAACTCGCTGATGTGCTGGCGGCATTTGCCCACGAACCGGAGGTCGCCTACGGAAAGCGCTTCGTCAACGAGCAGGACGTCCGGGTCTGCATGGGCGGCGACGGCGAATCCCAACCGCACGTACATCCCGCTGCTGTAGGTCTTCACCGGGGCGTCGAGAACGTCCGCGGGAAGGCCGGAGAACTCCACGATTTGGTCGATCTTCCCGTCGATCTCGCGGCGGCCCATCCCCAGGATCACGCCATTGAGATAGATGTTCTCGCGTCCGGTGAGAAGCGGATGGAAGCCCGCTCCCACCTCAATGAGCGCCCCCACCCGACCTCGAATACGGATGCGGCCCTGGTCCGGGCGGAAGATCCCGTTTAGCATCTTGAGAAGGGTGCTCTTACCCGCCCCGTTGGCGCCGATCAGTCCGAGGCACTCCCCGCGCCGCACCTGGAACGAGACGTCTTCCGCCGCCCAGAACTCGCCCTGCCGAAGCCGCTGACCTTCCAGGGGAAGACCCACGATCTCGCGCGCCACATCCGCCCCTGTATAGAGCATCCCCAGCCGTAGCTTCCGGCAGTACTTCTTGCTCACGTTCTCGACCGACACGAGGACATCCGACATGGGGGCTGCTCTCTCCAGGGTGGGACGGGAACCTAGATCCGCTCGATAATCCGCGGCTCGGCGAGGTGGAAGACCCGCCAGCCGACCAGGAACAGGATCACGCTGAGGCCGCAGCCCAAGGCGTACTGGCCTGGCTGCGTGAGGTTGCCCCGCATCGCCAGGTCCTGGGCGGCGACCACGAAGGGCGTCACCGGGTTGAGCGCCGTGACGAGGGATTGTGCTCCGGCGGCCGGCGCGGGATACACCACGGGCGTGAGGAACATCCAAAACGTGAGACAAAACCCCAGCGCCTGGGCGACATCTCGCATCACCGCGTTGAGCAGGCTCAGGATGAAACCCATGCCCAGCGCGAGCAGGCACAGCGGAACCAGCGCCAGCGGAACCAGCGCCAGCGTCCAGGCCGGCGTTACCCGATAAAGGAGCAGCGCCGCCGCCAAGAGCACTGCGCGCACCGCGAAGTCCACGAGCGCCTGTCCGAAGGCCGCGAAGAGTAAGGTTTCGCGCGGAAAGCTGACTTTCGTCACCAGCGAGCCAGCGCCGCTCAGGCTCTGGGTCCCGCCCATCAGCCCCCCGGCGAACAGTTGCCACACGGTGGCGCCCAGGAGGACGAACAACGGGTACGGCCAGGGCGTTTCTGCTATCGGCAGTACCCGGGTGTGATTGAGCCAGGCGAAGGTGGCCGTGGTGACCAGCGCCGGAATAAGCGCCCACAGGTAGCCCAGCACGGACTGGCGGTAGCGAACGGTGAAATCCCGCCAGAACAAGCGCGCCACCAACTCGCGGCTGGCCCACAGCTCCCGTCCCATCTCGACCCAGGAGCCGAACCCGCTTCGGGTGTCGGCGGATGGCGTATAGCAGACCTCGGACAGGGGCTCGGCGGGTCTCTCGGGAACGTCGCGCGCCGGACCGGGCAAGGACGCTTCCGCCAACAGATGGTCCCTGGCTTCCGACCTCCCATCCCGTTCCTCGGTGTTCATGGCTGCACTGAGAATACAGCACTCCTGGCTCCCCTGCCTAGCACGCAGCGTAATCCGGCTTGCACGCCGGCCGCCGCCAGGCACCTTAAGAAACGGCGTGAACCCCGCGCAGAGGCGCTCCGTTGCCTTCTCCGGCAGCCGCCTGTTGAGTAGCTTCCTCTTCCAACCGAACAGTTCAGCGTGACCATGTCTGAAAACCCAGAATCCAACGAATCTCTGCCGCGTCGACGTGACCTACCCTCCCGCGTGGTTGGAAAAGAAGTGCTGGTGCGCGAACCGGGCATCGGCAAAGTGCATTTTCTGAACCCGACGGCGGCGCTGGTATGGGAATGCTGCGACGGCAAGACATCGGCGCGGGAATGCGAGCGGCGCATGCGCGCCGCCTTCACGATTGCAGCGGAGGCGGACATCGCTGCCGACATTCGCCAGACGGTCGCCGACTTCGCCCAAAGGGGCTTGATCGATGCCTAACCTCGCCAGGCTTGAGGAGCCTCGTCAGGCAAGCGGGGTATCCGGCGGCTTCGTCGCCGGCCTCGGAGAGTGGAGCTGCCGGATCACGTCAGATAGTCCGGCTGGCGAGCAGCGCTTGACCCGTCTGTTCTCGCGGTACGCTACGCAGCGGCAGCCCTCGGCCGGCTCTGGCGTCACCGTCTGCTTCGAGCGCGAAGGCGGACCCTGGATTCGAGTGACGCGCGCCGGCCGCGCCGTGGACCTGGAAGAGATCACCATGGGCCCGGAGTGGAGCCGGCTGCTGCCGCTGGCCGACCCAGCACGGCGCCTGTTTAGCGACGAGCACCTGGGCGGCGCGCCCGTGCTGGAAGCGGCCGCTGGTGAGTTTCGGGTGCTCCAGCACGGACACTGGCCGATGTACGCAGTGCTCGCCTTCCTCTGGCTGATGCTCCAGGAACGCTCCATCGTTGGCCTGCATGCCGCCGTTTCGGCCGTGGACGGCGAGGCGCTGGTGCTGGTTGGAGCCAGCGGCTCCGGCAAGAGCACCCTCTCCTGGGCTCTGCACGAGCAGGGCGCGGACTACTTCGGGGATGAGCTGGCGTTTTTCACGCTTCCCGAACACCACCTTTCCGTACTGCCCCGCGACCTGTGCCTGCGGCCGGGCGGCCTGGGCCTTCTGGACACGGCGCCGGAGCCGGCGTCCTGGTGGGAGACGCGGCCCGGCGATCCCAAGTGCGGCATGTCCCTTCCGGCTCCGCCGGCGCCCTGCCCACGCGACCGGGCGTCGTTCCTGTTTATGAACGGCTTCGCCGAGCGACCGCAACTCCGGCCGCTCGGCGGGGGAGACGCCGTGCGGCGCCTTCTGCGAGGTATCTGCTACCGGGACCCGTCGCTGATCGCCCGTCTGGAGGTGGCGGCCGGCTTATCCGATCGGTATCCATGCTGGAGCCTGGACGTGGGCGCCCCCCGAGAAACCGCCGCGTTCTTGATCGATCATGTCCGGAGGAAACCATGACCGCAGCCGCCGCGCTGACGACCGATCCGCAACGCCTTGCCGCCCTCTGCGAGCTGTGGCGGAGTGAAGAAACCGAGCTGTGGATTACGCTCCAGGGCGGCAGCATGATTCCAACGATCCATCCGGGCGCGAGCTTCCGCCTGCACTGCCGGGCGGGCGGCTTCCAGGTCGGCGACATCCTTGCGTTCCGGCGAGACGGCTGCCTCGTGGTGCATCGGTTGATCCGGATCGAGGCAGGCGCAGCGCCCGGAGACCGGCGGCTCATCTGCCAGGGAGACGCTAACCGCCAGCCGGACTCCCCCATTTCGATGGATGAAGTGGTGGGTTTCGTGGGGGAGATCCGCAACCCCTCTCGCTTGCGGCAGCTTGCACGGCAGACGCGCGGCGCGCTCGGCCGCGTTCCGGCGCTGCGGACGCTCCGCCGCGTGCTGCGAGGCCAGTCCGACCTCGCGAGGACCCGAAAATGAATGTCGCGGCGCTTACCCCCACCTTGATCGCCCTGCTGCGCGCGGCCGTCGCCGACCGCCCCGTAGCGGGCGAGACGATCCCGGCGTTGGATGCTCCCGCCTGGAATGAACTGCTTCAGCTTGCCGTGCGGCATGAGGTAGCGCCG
>Ga0216301_1000137_pt1 | contig 20691 bp, 20 predicted proteins | sample 4hB_Boncat_minus_FD_156203 | JGI IMG/M metagenome (GOLD analysis project Ga0216301, IMG submission 156203) | Terrestrial sediment cell enrichment communities for BONCAT metagenomics from Utah, United States - 4hB_Boncat_minus | ecosystem: Environmental > Terrestrial > Deep subsurface > Rock...
GTGCTCCGGCCAAACAGCACAGCAAGCTGTGCCGCTACCGCCACTGGCGTAGGAAAGAGAGGCTCCCTGCCAGAATGAGGGCGGGGCACGCCTCGCCCCTACAATGAGCCCCTTCGCTGTCTACGTCCACGTTCCGTTCTGCCCCAGTAAGTGCGGGTACTGCGACTTCAACTCGTACGCCATGCAGGGCGAGATCACCGAGCGGACGGTGGCGGCGATGGTGGAGGAGATCCGGCGGTCGCCATGGCGCGGACGCCCCGCGAAGACGATTTTCTTCGGCGGCGGCACCCCGACTTACCTTGAGGAAGAGCAGCTCTTGAGGATCTTCAACGCCGTCCTCGAAGCCCATCCGCCCATCGACGGGTGCGAGATCACGAGCGAGGCGAACCCAGGGACGGTGGACACCCCCAAGTTCCGTGCGATGCGCCAAGACGGCTTCAACCGGATCAGCCTCGGCGCTCAAAGCTTCCTCGACAGCGACCTCCTGGCCCTCGAGCGCGTCCATAAGGCGGGCGACATTGAGCGGGCGGTTGGCGCGGCCCGGGAGGCGGGCTTCGAGAACGTAAACCTCGATCTAATGTTCGCGCTCCCGAACCAGAGCCTCCACGCATGGCGGCGGAACCTGGATCGGGCCCTGGCGCTGGACCCCGAGCACCTCTCGCTCTACTGCCTGACCATCGAGCCCAATACTGCCTTCTACAAAAAGCACCTGCGCGGTCACCTCGTGCTCCCGGACGACGACCAGCAGGTGGCGATGTACGAGGAGTGCGTCGACCGGACGCGGGCAGCGGGTTTCGAGCAGTACGAGATTTCCAACTTCGCCAAGCCCAGTCGCGAGTGTCAACACAACCTCGAGTACTGGCACGCCCGAGAGTACGCGGGCTACGGCCCCGGCGCGGTGGGCATGGTGGACGACACCCGTTACACGAACCTCAAGCACCCCAAGCTGTACTGCGAAGCCGTCGAAGCGGGCCAGCCGCTGGCGTTCGAAAGCGAACACCTAGACCCCGACCTCCAAAGGACCGAGCGGATCATGCTCGGCCTCCGGCTGAACGACGGCCTGGACCTTCAGGGCCTGGACCTAGATCTTCGGCAGGTCCGCAAACTGGAGTCGCGGGGCTGGGTCGAGCAGGAACCGGAAAGGCTTCGGCTGACCGCCGAGGGCCGGCACTTCTGCAGCGAGGTCGCGCTGGAATTGATCGGATAGAGTTAGCCGCGAAGCGGCTGTAACCGCAGGATAGCCTGCCCTGAGGCACGAAGGGTGCCTGCGCGGGCGGCGGTAATCATCGTCAATCCCACGTCGGCACCCTTCGTGCCTCAGGGCAGGCTATCCGCCGGCTACAGGCCCTGCGGGCCTCGCTCTGGCTCTGCGGGGTGTCCCTCGGATCATCCCTTATCGCTTCAATTGCCGGTATCGTCCCGCTCCCCCGAGAAGGTCCCGGTAACCTGAAGGCATGCAGCTCCGCATGTGGACCTACGACATCGCCCGGGAGCAGAACGCTGACCTTGGCACTCTGCGCCGCTTCTGCGACCTGACCCAGGAATCGGGCTACAACGCGATTGGGCTGTACCTGGAGCACCGCTTCGCCTACCCCAGCACCCCCTGGTCGCACGGTCGCGGCGTCGTTACCCCGGAGATGGTGCGCGCACTGCAGGAGGCTTACCCGGACCTTCAGATCATCCCGTTCGTGAACCTGCTCGGGCACTTCGAGGGGATGCTCTACACCGAGGAAGGGCGGAAGTTCGCGGAGGAGAAGTTCAAGGGGATGCAGGCCGACCCGACGAACGAGGAGTTCGTCGCATTGGCGGGCCAAATCGTCGACGACACTCTCTCCATCTTCACCTCGGAGGTCGTCCACATTGGCGGCGACGAAACCTGGCAGCTCGGGGTCGGCGAGCGGTCGAAGGCGCGGGTCGCCCAGTACGAGGCAGAGGGCGAGGGGATCGACGGAAAGGCCCGGCTGTACGGGGCCCACTTCGCGCCCCTGGCCCAGCGCGTGGCCGATGCCGGACGGCGGCCGGGCGTGTGGGGCGACATGTTCTTCGACCATCCCCAGGCGCTGGAGATGATGCCGAAAAACACGATCATCTTCGACTGGCAGTACTTCCGAAGCCCCGAGTTCACGTCGCAACGGTTCTTCGAGGCGGGCCACGACGTGGTCCTCTCCCCGGCGCTGCACACCTACAACGCGACGTGGATGCACCTTCCCCAGAGCGAGCAGAACGTCCGAGATCACGTTGACGCGGCGCAGCGGCTCGGTGCCTACGGAGTCTGCGTGACCACCTGGGAGTTGGGGCTCTTCGGCAACTACGAAACGTTGATGCCCGCGCTCAAGGCTTGCGGCAAGATGCTTGCCCAACCCCAAGCCGCAGAAGACAGTCCGCGGACTGACCCCGGTTACCCGCACATCGGGCAGGGCGGACCGGACGCGGTCGCAGCTTACGCCGCCGTCACCGACGCTCCCGACTTCCTCCGCGCCTACCTCGCAGAGAGCGAGCTCCACGAGGAGTGGGCACGGCTCATGGGCGTTGAACTTCAAACGGTCGGCGGCACCTTCGCCTTCGGCGGCATCCGCTCCTCACTCAAGGTGCGGCTTCTGCTCTACTCCAACCCGTTCCTGGCGTGGCTCTACCACGCCGATGAGCTGAGCGGGGAGGTCGGCACCAAGGCACTGGACATCTTCGAACGCGCCATTGCGGTCGGACCCGACCCTTCTTACCGAGGGGTCGCCCAGTTCGGCAAGAGCGCGGTGCAGTTCGTGCAGTTCGCGGAGAAAGCCCACCTGGCGTACGCCAAGGGCAGTCCCGGCGAGGCGATCACCCACCTCTCCCCTTGCCGCCAGATCTTCGACGACCTGAGCAAAGTGGCGCGGTCCACCAACCTCCGGGTCGGCGGCTCCCTCGCCGACATCGAGCGGTGTCGGGTCGCCAAGGAGCACGTCGAGCGCGTGATCCGGCGGATCAAGGAGTTCGGCGACGGCTCGCTGGGCTACCTCCCGTCGTTCGAGACGATCACCCACCCCAAGTTCATGCCCCACGACCAAGCCAACTGGTGGCTGATCAACCGCTGGGCAAACGAGTGAGCTTGACGGGGGTGCGGCGGATGGAGTCGAGGATCTTCTTCACCCGGACCTGCCCCCTGGCACGATCCTCAGTCCAGTAAACGAACTGGAAGTTGTAACACAGCCGGCCGACAAAGTGGTAGCTCTCCAAGCAGAGGGTCCCCCCGTCCTGCTTGTACTCCACCCGGTTTCGTGCTCCCTTCCAGTTTCCGATCATGATGGGCTCCGGTCTCTTCGACAAAACCTTCATATCGGCGGCGGCTTGGAGACCGTCAAGTTCAGTCTCGGCGGCATCCTTGGCCGTCCAGTCGAGAGAGAAGCGTTCTTGCGTGCCCAGGACCGTGAGCGACACCAAGCTTTCCTCCGCCTCGTAGACACTGGCCGCCTTCCACATAACCCGATCCGCCTCGTCCCACTCGTGCTTCGCGGGCCTCGGCGGAGTGGGCATGTCCATCTCCAAAGCGAGATCGGAAAAGTAGTAGCGAGCCCACCCGTCCGCGAGCTTTCGAACAACCTTCGGCGGCCCTGACCCTTTCAGCGGAGCCGGGTCGGACTCTGAGAGGGACACCACGTACAGCATTCCAACCCCGACAACAACGACAAGGAGTAAGAAGACGCCCATCACGACCACCCAGACCGGAACCCGCGGCGAGCGGACTGGGTGGACGAGCTTCGGCGGGGGAACCTGGGACATCTAGGCTCGGAGCGGCACCCGGCTTCGAAACGCGTGGGTTATCGCCACGGCAAGAGCATCGGCCACGTCGTCCGGCTTCGGAGTCTTTTCCAGGTTCAGGAGCTTGGTCACCATAAATTGGACCTGCTTCTTGTCCGCGTTGCCAATCCCCACGACGCTCTGCTTGACCTCTGGAGGGCTGTACTCGGCCCACGGGAGGCCCCGGAGGCTGCTGGCGAGCAGAACGACGCCGAGAGACTTGGCGACGTCCATGGCATTGGTCTTGTTGACCGTGAAGAGCAAGCGCTCGGTCGCGATGGCGTCCGGCTGGTGCTGGTCGATGATCTGGAGGACGGACTCGTGGACGATGCGTACGCGGTCGGGGAGGTTGATGCGCGGGGTCTCGATCAGGCCGTACGCGATGGTGTTGAGCCGCGATCCGTTGCGGTCCACGACGCCGTAGCCGATTCGCTCAAGTCCAGGATCGATTCCAAGTATCCGCATTCCTTGTCCACCTAAACCGTCTGGCATCCTGCCCGCCGGATGTAGACAAGATAATCGACAAGCCCCTCCCGAACAGGTAGACGCTTGATGCAGATTTGGGAGATCCTCTGTAAAAGCGGCGCAGCCGAATTTTGGGTGAAACCGTCCATCGGTGATGATGGTGGAGCGCCAAGCAGTTGTTGACGGGTTAGTCCTTCACCGCTTGCCGTGGCTTAGGCTCTCCCTACGGCCACAGGCCGTGTAGCCGCAGGTCTGCACTGCGCGCACCTCTCAATCCACCGCAGGGCATAGACGAAGGGTTGCTCGCGGCAAGGAGCCGCGACTACACGGCCTCTGGTCGTAGGGCGAACCTGTCAGACACCGCTTGACGCTCCACTAGCCCCTCGTCCAAAGGCACCTTCATGGTGGCTGCACTTCTCCAAGCGGCAACGGCCCCACGAGGCTACTGGCCATTTGCGATCCAGCGGGAATGGGTTGCTGCCCAAGAGGCCGTTATTCACGAAAGCTTTGGACCGTTTCCTCCCGGTGAGTCCGAGATAGATCTCCGGTGGAAAGGGGCTTTTCGAGGCATCGAAGTGAGGCGAAACGGGGCTATCCGCCAGAATCCTCGGAGGAAACCCTCGCCTAACCAACTACGCCGGCCGGAGGCTCTCCCAGGGCTTCCACTCGCTTCCCAAGTATCCACCAAGCGACCAACATCCCCACAGCCAGCGCGATCCACGCGAAGGCGTCGACAAAGTCACCGTCCCCGAGGATTTTAGACGCGGCAAAACCGACGGCGGCAATGGGCACAACCGCCTGGGTTGCGGCAGTCGCCCTTTGCCGGGTTCGTATGATCAAAACGACCGCGAGGAGCCCGCCGATGCCGGCCAAACCGGCAGCGAGCATGGCTGCCCGATATCGCCACACCGGATACTTTAGCGGTTCATCTTCCTGAAGAGTCGCCTGCAGCACACGCACTGCTGCTGGAGAAATGTCCGTTCCAGCTTCGAAACCCGCTGGAAATTCGCGGGCCGTTTCCTCGTAGTCCCGAACGATCTGCAAGCGAAGGTAGTTAGTGTTGGCACCAGCAGCCCCCAGTAACACCATGCCGACGCAGAGGACGACGAGCAGCGCCTTGGTGAGCTTAGTGGCCTTCAGCTCTTGGGCCGGTGCGTCCATTCCGCGCAGTTTACGCTGACATGACTGGCTCCCGTTCAGACGCTATAATGTCCCTGTGTCCGGCGCTCCCTCGATACGTTGATGCTACTTTTCGCCCCGCGTGGGGGTGTAGCTCAATGGTCAGAGCCCGTGGCTTATAACCGCGAGATCCCAGTTCAATTCTGGGCATCCCTACTTCCGCGTTTTCACCGCCTGCAAGGCGGCGCTACGTTCGCTTGAACATTCGCATCATCGCGTCCTTGCTCAGGGTGATCGTGATGGGGCGGCCGTGGGGGCAGAGGTAGGGGTTTTCGGTGGTGGCGAGGTCGATGATCAGCTTCTCCATCTCCGCGTGGCTCAGGGGGTCGCCCGCCTTCACGGCCATCTTGCAGGAGCTGGTGATCCAGATTTGCTCGCGGGTCGGCACCAGACGGCGGGTGACGCTTGCCTCGACCAACTCGTCCACCATGTCGCGCAGGATCCTGAGCGGGTCCTTGTTGCGGATCGCCGCCGGGACCGCCCGCACGACGTAGCTTTCGCCGCCGAACGGCTCCAGCTCGAACCCCACCGCGACGACCTCGTCCAGCTTCTCCCGCAGAAGGACGGCACTCCGACGGTCGAGGTGCAGGGTCTGCGGCACGAGGAGGGCCTGCTTCTCGATCGCCGTCGGACCCTTTAGGCCACACAGGTACTCGTAAAGGATCCGCTCGTGGGCCACGTGCTGGTCCACGATGACCACCCCGTGGTTCGTCTCCGCGACGATAAAGGTGTTCATCGCCTGGCCGATGATCCGGAGCCCGTCGAGGAGACTCACGAACGGGAGGTTCGTGGGGGTCATCGGAGTCGGGGGCGGGGCTTCGATTGGAGATTGAAGATTGGGGATTGAAGATTGGGGAAGCTCGGGAGCCGTGAGTCTGAAGTCTTCGAGCACCTCGGCCGGGGCGGACGGCATGGGCCAGCCACCCATCGCGAACGGATTGGGGGGACGGGTGGCGGCAAGGGCCTCGTTCGCCGCCGCGATCTGGGCGGCGTTGGGCATCATGCCGTGCTCCATCAGGGCCGACTTGAGGGAGATGCGAATGGCGTCGAACGCCTGTCCCTCCTGCTGGAACTTCACCTCGCTCTTCGTCGGCGAGACGTTCACGTCGATCCTCGCCGGATCGACGTCGATCAGAAGGACGAGCAAAGGAAACCGCTTGTCGGGCGTGATGTCGCGAAACGCCTGATCGATGGCGGCGGTCAAGGTGCGGGTCCGAACCGGCCGCCCGTTGACGAACAGGTATTGGTAGGCGCGGGTGGGCTTGGTAACGTGGGGCGGGCTGACGAAGCCCCGCAGGTTCATCCCCGCCACATCGGTCCCCACCTCCGCCAGGCTCCGAGCCATGTCCCTTCCCCACACGTCCGCCACCGCTTCCAGCATCTCGCCGCTGCCGGTCGTCTTGATCGCGAGTTGACCGTTGTGGGTCATCTGAAAGGCGACGTGGGGATAGGCGATTGCGTACCGCGACACGTGCTCCATCGCTTGGCCGAGCTCGGTCGTGTCGCTCTTCAGGAACTTCAGTCGCGCGGGCGTGTTGTAGAACAGGTCCTCGACTCTCACCTCCGTCCCCTTCGGGCCCGCGGCGCCGGTTGGCTCGGCGACCTCCGACCCCTCGACCCTTAGAACCGACCGCAAGCCATCCTCGGGAGCGGTGGAGAGGGTCAGGCGGGAAACGGAGGCGATGCTGGGCAGCGCCTCGCCGCGGAAGCCAAGGGTCCGCACCCCTTGAAGGTCGTCGCTGCTGACGATCTTGGACGTTGCATGCCTCTGAAGCGCCTGCTGAGCATCTTCAACAGACATCCCAATTCCATCGTCGGCAACGCGGATCAGGGTTCGGCCGCTGTCTACAAGGTCGACCTCGATCTTGGTCGCCCCCGCGTCCAATGCGTTCTCCACCAGTTCCTTAACCACCGAAGCCGGCCGCTCCACCACCTCACCCGCCGCGATCTGGTTGACCGTGTGGATGTCAAGGAGGCGGACGTGTCGCGGGGAGGCGGACATGGGGGAATTTTGGATTGCTCGATTGCTCGATTGCTTGATTGGGGAGGGTGGCGGTGTCTCCAACGAAGCCTTGCCCTAGCTCAACCCTTAACGCTCAGCCCTCGACGCCGAGCAATCGAGCAATCGAGCAATCGAGCAATCGAGCAATCGAGCAATCAAGCAATCTCCAACTCCTTCCCTTCCTTAAGCCTCTCCCTCACCACGTCGTGAAGGGCAAGAAGAACAGTGAGGAGCATCGGACCCGCCATGACGCCGATGGGTCCGACCAACAGGACGCCACCAAGGATGCTGAAGAAGATCGCCATAGGGTGCAGGTTCACCCGGCCGCCGATAAAGAACGGCTTGAGCACGTTGTCGATCTGGCTGACCACGATGAAGCCCATGCCGAGCACGATCAGCGCCCCTTGCAGGTTGCCGCTGATCAGGAGCGCCAGCCCGACCGGGATGTAGATGACCGGTGCCCCTAACAAGGGGACCACGCAGAGGATCGCGGAAACGACTCCTAAGAGCAAGGCGTTGGGGACGCCCGCCAACGCGTACGCAACCCCGATCAACGCTCCCTGGATGATGGCGACCAGCACGGTGCCGATAAAGACCGCGCGAACGGTCTCCGCCACCCGCTCCAGCAGATCTTGGCTGTGCTCGGGCGAGATGGGGAGAAGCTCCTGGGCCGGCTCCCGAAGGCGGTCGCCGTCACGGAGCATAAAGAACTGGGTCAAGAGGGCGATCACCAGGGTCAGCACCGTGACCAGGACCTGCCCGGCGAACTTGGTCGCCGGAGCGCGAAGGTTCTGAACGATCTCCTGCGAATGCTCCTGGACGTACTTCGAGATGCTGAAGTCCTTCACCCCAAGCTTCTCCATAAGGGGAAGGAGCGAGGTCTCCGCCCGCTGAACGGCTCCCTCGATGCCGCCCTGGGTCAGCCCCTGGGTCGCACTTCCCGCCTGCAAGAAGCTCCCGCCCACAACCAGGGCGAACGGGATGCACACGAGGAACAGGGTGAAGAGCGTGGTCAACAGACTGGCCGCTGTGCGGGAATGGCCGCCCTGCAACGCCTTGACCTTCTCCAGCCGCACGTTCAGCCGCCGGAACACCGGGTACGTGAGAATGGACAGGACTGTTGCCCACAGGATCGCGGGCAGGAACGGAAGGACGGTGGCGGTAGCCAGGCCCAGGGTCAGCAGCGCGATCAGTAGGAAGGCGACGTTTCGGTATCGCTCGGAGAATCCAGTGGTTCGCATAGGTCGTGGGAAGGCAGCAGCCCGAACAGGTCAACGAGTTTGCCCGGCTCGCAGTTGCGTAAGTCTGAATATTGTCAGACTCTAGAAGACAAGGCCTTCTCCAAGGTTGCGCCGACACAATTCATTCAGCGGCAAGGGCCAATGCGGGTCTACCTAATCGCGAGGGAGAGGTGGTGGGCCCACTGGGACTCGAACCCAGGACACACGGATTAAAAGTCCGATGCTCTACCGACTGAGCTATAGGCCCGCGAAGGGTGGGAGTTTACCCTTTTGCGACCGTGGTTTCGTGGTTAGGTGGTTGAGTGGTTACGTGAAGCTTTGGGTAGTGATAGGCTTCCGGTGTAGTTTCTAAAGCTCCCGTGAAGTCGCATCACGACCTCCAGGTTTGGCAGGCGGCGGTGGACTTTGCGGTGAAGGTCTACCGGGCGACGGAGGCAATGCCAAAGAGCGAGTTGTACGGCCTGACGGGCCAAGTGCGCCGGGCCGCGCTATCCATCGGCTGCAACATCGCGGAGGGCAGTGGGCGACGGTCCACAAAGGACCTGCTCCACTTCCTAGACATGGCTTGCGGCAGCCTACGCGAGGTCGAAACATGCCTCATCGTCATTCAACGCCTCGGCATGCTCGACAGCATCGACGACCTCTTGGCCGACCGCGACAAGATCAGCGCGATGCTAATGCGCCTCATCCAATCCCTGGAGCGGAAGCTGGCCTCCCCACCCAACCACTCAACCACCTAACCACGAAACCACCGTCTCCCAGTGGTACGCTCCAAGCGCCATGTCCAGCCAGCCGCTTACTTACCGCTCTGCCGGGGTCGACATCGATGAGGCGCAGCGTGCGCTCCGGGCGGTGATTCCCGACATCAAGGCGACCCACTCGGACAACGTCATCGGAGGCGTCGGGGGCTTTGGGGGACTGTTCCGGGCGAGCTTCCCCGACATTGAGAAGCCGGTGCTCGTGAGCTCGGTGGACGGGGTCGGAACCAAGACGAAGGTCGCAGCGATGGTGGGCGACTTCACGGGTCTGGGCAAGGACATCGTGAACCACTGCGTGAACGACATCCTGTGCCAAGGCGCGCGGCCGTTGTTCTTCCTGGACTACTTCGGGTGCTCCCGACTTTCGGGACTCGTGTTCGAGGAAGTCGTGCGTGGAATGGCCGAGGCTTGCGGCGAGGTTGGAGCCGCCCTGCTGGGGGGAGAGACGGCGGAGATGCCCGGCGTTTACCACGAGGACGAAATCGACGTCGTGGGCTCGATCGTGGGGGTGGTCGATCAAGACCGAAAGCTTCCCCGCGGCAAAGTCCAGCCCGGCGACGCGGTGATCGGTATCGCGAGCAACGGTCTCCACACCAATGGCTACTCCTTGGCCCGACGCGCGCTATTCGAGGTCGGTGGGATGTCGGTTCGAGACGAGGTCCCCGGCACCGGCGTCACCATCGGCGACGCCCTGCTGAGGCCCCACAAAAGCTATTTCAACGCCGTCTACCCCCTGATCCAGGCCGACGACCGGATCTACGCCCTCGCCCACATTACGGGCGGGGGCCTCTACGACAACATCGTCCGCGTCCTCCCGTCGGACGTGCGGGTGGTGATCGAGCGGCGGTCCTGGACCCCCCTGCCCATCTTCCAAATGATCCACCACCTGGGCAATGTGCCCGAAGTGGAGATGTTCCGCGCCTTCAACATGGGAATCGGCATGGTGCTCCTCGTCGACCGGATGAGCGCCCCCGGGATCGTCCAGCGCCTGATGGACGCAGGGGAGTGGGCGGCCATCATCGGTGAAGTCCAAGCTGGATCGCCCGACGTCCAGATCCTGTAGCGGCACAGCTTGCTGTGCCGCTACAGGGTGGCTCAGCATTCGAATCCTAGGTTTCGAGCCTAATTTCGTGCCAGTGGGTCGCAGGTCCCAACGGTAAGGGCTATCCTCTTGCCCGATGCGTGGGCGCCTCCTGATCTCTTGTCCTGACCAGCCGGGCATCGTCGCTGCGGTGTCCCAGTTCCTGTTCGCCAACGGGGCGAACATCGTCCACTCGGACCAGCACAGCACCCACCGCAGTCCCCGGATGTTTTTCCTGCGCGTGGAGTTTGAGGGAGTGGCCGCCGAAAGGCTCACCCCGGGCTTCGCCGAAATTGCCCAGCGGTTCACGATGGAGGCCCGGTTCTTCACCGATGAGATCCCCAAGCGATTGGCGGTCTTCGTCAGCAAGGAGGACCACTGCCTCCAAGAGCTGCTATGGCAGATCCGAGCCGGGGACATCCCTGCTCAGGTCTGCACCGTCATCGGCAACCACGCCGACCTCGCCCCGGTCGCGGAATCGTTCGGCGTTCCATTCCACCACGTTCCGGTCACCGGTGAAACGAAGCTAGCCGCAGAGCAGCGTCAACTCGAACTGACCGAGGGGCTGGACCTGATCGTGCTCGCCCGGTACATGCAGATCGTCTCGCCAGCCTTCCTCGAAAAGTGGCCTAACCGGGTGATCAACATCCACCACAGCTTCCTCCCCGCGTTCGTGGGGGCCAAGCCGTACCACCAGGCCTACGAGCGTGGCGTCAAGCTCATCGGAGCCACCGCCCACTACGTGACCAGCGAACTCGACGCCGGCCCCATCATCGAGCAGGACGTCCACCGAGTCGACCACCGTGCCGAGGTTGGCGAACTACGGCGGATCGGCCGCCAGATAGAAAGATCAGTCCTCGCCCGAGCCGTAAAGTGGCACGTCGAAGACCGAGTTCTCGTCGATGGCAATCGAACGGTAGTTTTCTCGTAGTTGCTTCGCAACGGCGAGAGCCGCTATCGCGGCGGCGAGAGTTGCTTCGCAACGGCGAGGGCGGCTCCGCCGCGGCGAAAGCCGCTACGCGGCGTACACTTCGTACTACTGCCTGGGTGAGCGGTTTCTCAGGGAGTCCTGGAGTCGGAAGATCTTTACTCCGATCTCGGTCGAGAGATTGTAAGCCTCCTCGAACTGGCTTCTTTCTATGTAGTTTCGATCCAGTGCCACATAGAGATGCGAACGGACTTCGGTGCAGGAGCCCTTGGCAGTGCTTAAGAAGTGAGCGAATTCTTTAGCGCCCTGACGATCGAATCCCTCGGCGATGTTTGCCATGACAGACACCGCCGCCGTTCGCATCTGGTGCCGTAAGTTACGGTCGCTGTCGAAGGACGGGAGCAACGTGAAATCGTACACGAGGTTCGTCAGCACTCGAGCCCGCTGCCACACAACAAGATCTTCAAAGCTCCGTACCCGAGTTCCAAGGTCTTGTCCCACCACGCAAGCCTACTTCAGCTTTTCGCCAGCGGCGGAGCCGCCCTCGCCGTTGCGAAGCAACTCTCGCCGCCGCGATAGCGGCTCTCGCCTGCGGCGTCAGCAACCCTCCCCGCCGCGCCAGCGGCTCTCGCCCCCGTTAGCTCGTCGCCAACGGCGTTTCCCCCGCCGTCAGGTGGAACACGAACCGCGCGTTTCCGAAGGCGATCTCTTGGCCGTCGCGCAGCTCCGCGTCCTCCACCCGTTGGAAGTCGTCGTTGAGCACGAAGGTGCCGTTCGAGGAGCCGAGGTCTTGAACGCGGTAAGTGCCGTCCTCGAACACGAAGCGGGCGTGCTTGCGGCTCACGTAGCCACCCTCGGGGTTCAGCATGCCGAGGTCGATGTCGATCGGACCCACGCCAGGATCGAAGCGGCCCACGATGGCGGGCGGGTTGATGGGGAACTCGATGTCGGTCTCGGCCCCGCTCCGCTTCAGCACGATCTTCGCGAACATCACCTGCGGATCGGCCAAGTCGCCCTGCGGCGAGCTCCAGCCCTCCGATGCGATTCCCGCGTGGGGGTGGTCTACCTCGGCCGCGTGGTCCGGCGTCGTTAGCGAATCGTCCTGAACGTTGTCAACCATATCTTATCGCTCCCTCCTGAACAAGCCCGTTCCCAGGCCCAGCACCAGCGCAGAGACCGCCAAGCCGGGCACTAGGGTCCCGAGGCTGAACTTCTGCTTAAAGAGAACGACCTCCAAAAGGGCGTTCTGAGTTCTTAATCCGTACACAAGCCAGCAGAAAGACGCCATAAATGCCAGCCCCATGCTCGCCAGCACCACCTCGGATCGGCCATTGAAGCGCTCACGAGGGCTGTAGGCGAAGGCAACGGGGATCAGCATCGCCCCAACGACGGCACCGCTCCAGTTGTACCAAAGGCTGACCACACTCTCAATCGAGAGGGCGAGAGCTACCGCGACGAGGCAAGCCACGACGAACCCGCCCCGCGTCCAAAGCTTCACTTGCTCATCGCTTGCATTTGGACGGAGCCTGGCGATCCCTTCCCGGCCCAGTGTCGCGCCGCTGACCAATGTGTAGCCGACCATCGCCGATACGATGGTGCCGATCATGCCGCAGACGAAGATTGCCTTAAGGCCCCCGGGCAGCACCTGCTGCCCCAACGCCGGAAAGATGTTCAAAGGCTGGGCGGGCAGCGGCTTCAGCAAGGCGAGGGCGTACATCCCCGTCGTAACCGTCAATAAATCGAACAGGAACCAGAACCCGATGGAGACCAGCACGCCCCGACGTCCCGTCTCCGGCGATTCCGCGCTGGCCACCCTTTGGTGGAAGCCAGGATCGACGAGGGTCCAGGCACCGAGGATAAAGAAGCTCAGCACCACGAGCGGACCGCTGCCCCCGCTGAACTGGAGAAGCGCCTTGTTCTCGATGGTCGCGAACGTAGCCGTCGGCGGATGGTGGAAAAGACACCAAAGGGCGATGATGCCGAACCCGACGTACATCATCACAAACGCCAGCAAGCCCACGCGGACATCGGCCAGCAACCCGCCCCGGTAGAGGAACAGCGTTCCCACGACCGTGGCCAAGACCACGGAAAGGGGCAGTGACCATCCCGTGAGCGCTTGAACCAAAGTGCCCAGCATCAGCACGTGCGCCGCCGGCACCGCCAGCAGAAAGATCAGGACCGCCGCCATCAGCCCCACCTTCGGCCCCCAGCGGCTAGCGAGCCGCTCGGGAATGCTGATCTGCTCCGCTCCCCGCACCCGTGGTGCCAGCACCAGCGCGTAGATGAGGGCGAACACGTAGAACGGAAAACCCAGGAGAAGCCAGGTGCCGAGGCCAAAGTAGCTAACGGACTCGCCAATCCCGAGGACGCCGCCGTACCAGGTGCTAACGAGAGTGGCGACGAAGACCGGCAAGGTCAAGCTCCGGCCTGCGGCAAGGAACTGCAGGACCGAGCTATCTCGAAGCCGAGCACTGAACCCAAGGCCCAAGATCGCCGCCACAAAGACCCCCACCACCACCCAGTCCAATCCGGAAAGCGTGAGCAGCGGTCGATCCACCGCCCCATTCTGCACTCCCACCACCCCCTTATAGAGTGCGGTGGCCCGCCACCGCTTTACCCAGCGAGCCTGCGAGCGTGTCCCTTGGGTGCGTTTGGAATGTCAGGGATGTCTGAGAGGCTGTGAATGTCCCGGAGGCACGCTCCCTCCACGCTCGCAGGCTCGCCAGGTAAAGCGGTGCCAGGGCATCGCACTCTATAGGGGTTCACCAGATTGGAGCGCCGTCGGTCTCGAGGAACACGAACAGAGCACCTGCCTCTAGGGTGACCTCAACGGTATCGGCGGCGGATCGATTCGACACACTGGTCATGCCACCCGGCTCTAGCACCGCCCTTTCGAGCGGCCAGACGACACCGGATGCGGTTACGCCCCCGCAGGGCAACAGGGGGACCAGGGACACCCGCCGACCCGACCGGGTCTGAAGACTCAACTGACCACTCCCCTTGAGCACCCAGCCCAACCCTCTTCTCAGAGCGAGGCGCACTTGGAGAGGCGAGCGGATAGCACTTTGCAGGCTTCCAAGGACGTGATCCAGGAGATCGCCCTCCACTCCACCCAACGTGATCGATTCGTGCCCCAACGCCTCCGCAAGGGCGAGCAGTTTGTCGCAGTCGGTGGTGTCCTGGTCCTGATCCAGCCGCACGTCAGCCAGATTCTGGCGGGCTTCTGGAGTGATCGAATCAAGATCACCGACGACGATTCTGGGCTCGCAACCCGCCTCCAAAAGCCGATCCGCACCGCCGTCGGCCGCCAGCACTACCGACGCCGAAAGAGCCCACTCCCGAAGCTGCTCAACCGGCATATCCGCGCCGCCGAGCGCTCCAAAGACCCTTTCTGACTCCACCCGTAGAGCCTACTTGGAGTTGCCCGAATGGTGCGGATGGTCCCGTAGACACCTGTCAACAAAAACCGAGAATCACAGAAAACCGCAGAAAAGCGAAGGAAAAGATCCACACTTTCGGCTGTCAGCTTGAGGATCTGGCTGAGGATGATCCTCAGCCGCTATTCGGAGTTCCCTCTTGCTCTTGCCGCAAAAGGGACCGTGTGTATAATCCAAACCCGCCGGGGGAAGATTCCCCTTGTGACCGCGCCATGAGAGACCAGTTGACCTTCGACGACACCGACGATCTCGTCAGCTTACAAAGCGCATGGGACGGTGTTCTGAAGAGGCTCGGGCCGGAGATTCCGCCCGCCTGGTTTGAGCGGTTTATCCGCCCGCTCCACCCGAGCTCTATGGTCGATGGGGTCGCCAAGATCAAGGTTCCGGGGCGGTTCGTGATGGAGTGGGTTCGGGAGCGCTACCTCTCCACCATCCAGACCCTTCTGTCCGACGAGATGGGCTATCCCGTGGTGGTCGAGCTGGTTCCGGAAGCCCAGGAGCGGAGCACCCTTTCCGCCTCCCAGCCCATCGCCTCGGCCCCGCTGCCCACCAAGCCCGACCAGGAGCAGTTCCGCCCGTCGGAGAAGTTCTCCTTCGACACGTACGTGGTCGGCCAGAGCAACCGCCTGGCGGTCGCCGGGGCCAAGGCAGTCGCCTCGGAGCCGGGGACGAAGTACAACCCCCTGTTCATCTACGGATCGAGCGGCCTGGGCAAAACCCACCTGCTCCACTCGATCGCTCGCGAGATTCTCAAGTCGAACCCGCGCTATCCGCTGGTCTACGTCAGCGCCCAGCAGTTCGCCGAGGAGTTCGTGACCGCGCTCCAGAACAACCGCATCGAGCAGTTCCGTCGCCACCAGCGCTCGGTGGGCGTGTGGCTGGTCGACGACATCCAGTTCATCGCGGGCAAGGACAAGACCCAGGAAGAGATCTTCCACACGTTCAACTACCTGCACTCCCTGGGCAAGCAGATCGTCCTCACCTCCGACCGTCCGCCCCGCGACCTCTACCTGATGGACGAGCGCTTGCGGTCCCGCTTCGAGGCGGGCTTGGTCGCCGACGTGCAGATGCCGGACACGGAGACGCGGTGCGCCATCCTGCTGAGCAAGGCGAACCAGGAGCGGGTGTCTCTCGACCACCAGGTGGCGATGTTCCTCGCCGAGAACGTCCCCGGCAACATCCGGGTTCTCGAGGGAGCACTGACGAAGCTCGCCGCCCAGGCCAGCGTCGAGGGCCTCCCGATCTCGATGGACCTCGCGAACATCATGGTCGAGCAGTACTACCGCTCGGGGCAGCTCGCCAAGCCCGGCTTCGGCCAGATCGTCGACGCCGTCAGCAAGCACTTCAAGATCCCGTCCGACGACATCAAGGGCACCTCCCGGAAGGCCCCCATCGTCCACGCCCGCCACATCGCCGTCTACATGACCCGCGAGATCACCGGCGACTCTTGGAAGCACATCGGCGGCCTCTTCGGCGACCGCGACCACACCTCCATGATGCACGGCTACCAGAAGATCAGCGAGATGATGCAGGGCGACAAAGACCTGCGGGCGACGGTGAAGATGCTGATCCGCAACGTCTATCCCGAGGCCTAAAGCTTCGACGGAGCCGCCCCATGCTCCAACACAGCTTCCGAGACCCTGACAGGTTAGAGGCCGAGTTAGAGTTTGCGGCCCGGGACCGTATTCAATGGGAAAGCCGAGTAGCTCCCGAGGGCTTTGCCCTCCACTACTATCCCACCACTTCGTCGCCCCTGATTCTCGCTGACGACATTCTCATCGCTAGCCTTTGGAAGGCTGGCCGGATAGTGGCCCTTTCTGCACTTGACGGAAAGCCCCTTTGGTCCCATGTGTTGGGCAGCTACGCTGGAACCAGACTGGTTCTTACGGACCGTAGGCTGTTCGTCGCTAGCTGCCGCACCCTGGTTGCCCTAGATCTCGCAACGGGGCGCGAGCAGTGGAGCTACGAGCCCAGCCGAGAGGCGGGAGAACGTGTTTACAGTTCGCCTGCTGTTTCCGAGGGCCGCGTCTTTATCAGCGACCGTGATGGGTGGCTCCACTGCCTTGAACGTCCAACGGCCAGTTGGTTTGGAAGTCTCGTTGCAGTTCTTTAAATGGAGATCAGGCGAACGCTCCCCCTGGCGTCTTGGGGGCCCACGTTCTCAGCGGCACCAACGGCGGAGTCATCCGCTGCTTTGAAAGGGACTGCGGCAGAGTCGTTTGGGAAACATCTGTCGGAGGACCTGTCACCGATCAGTTCCGTGGCCATGGCACCTTCGCGTGGACCAACGGCCACGATGCCGCGTACAAACTCGATTTGGCGACCGGGGCCATCGTTGACCGGGTGGCCTATGCTGGCCGCGAGATCATCCTTTGCGAGACGCTCAAGTCCGACTTACTCCTACGGTCAGTGGAAACCCAAAGCCGAAAGCATCCCCTGACTCAGGAAAATTCCTTCAGGCGGGAGTACCTCACAAGACACTCAGCACAAGGAACGAAGTGGGAGTCGTTGTACCCGCCCAATTCCGGCAGTTCCATCCATTTCGATGAGGGGACCAACCTGGTGTACGAGAACTCGTTCTACGGTCTCGGCTTCGTCAATCCTGCCGACGGTTCACGGCTGGTAGCGATTTCGAACTTTGACATAGGCGAGGATTTGCCTGATGGAAGGGTTTCTCTGCCTCTCGTCACAGAGGAGTTTGCTTACGTGGTTTCCAGCTCTGGGAAGGTGCTCTGTCTAAGGATTCCCTCAGAACTTTCTTAGGCAATCAAGAGCTTGCGTACCATGTAAGGATGAGCGACCGGCTGCGAACCGCTTTCAAGTTGGCTTCCCAGCTTCCTGAAGCCGATCAAGTAGCGTTTGCGGATTTCCTGATCGCTCAGCTGGGCGACCGAACCGAATGGTCGCGCTGCCCTGAATCCTCCCTGGATTTAACTGCTCCTCCTGCTCCTCAAGGGCGTACTCGTCGGCTGAACGAGTTGGTCGACTGACCACGACCATCGATCGACCACTGACTGTCGCGCCGCCACCCCATGCCAAAATCCCCGGCATGAAGCTGCTCGAAGCCACCTGGCAAGACGTCGACGCCCTCAGCCGCGACGTCGTCGTCCTCATCCCCACCGGATCGTTAGAGCAGCACGGACCCCATCTACCGCTCTTCACCGACTCCCTGATCGTAACGGCAGTCGCGGAAGCAGTCGAGGCGCGGGCCGCAGATCGTGTCCTCCTCACCCCCACCCTCTGGCTCGGAGCCAGCGGCCACCACCTGACCTTCGCCGGATCGCTGAGCAACTCCTTCGCGGGCTACGCCGCCGCCGTCCAGAGCGTCGTCCGCTCGCTCCTCCCCCACGGCTTCCGTAAGTTCTACGTGCTCAACGGCCACGGGGGCAACACGTCGCCCAACGACGTGGCGCTCCGCGAGCTCAAAGAAGCGCACCGGGAGTGCACCTTTGCCCACGCGGGCTACTTCTCCTTCGCCGAAAGCGTGATCGCGGAGACCTTGGAAGGACCTCAGAAATCGATGATGCACGCGTGCGAGGCGGAGGCGAGCCTGATGATGCACCTCCACCCTGGCCTAGTCCGGGAGGACCGGCTTCGCAACGACGGGCTGGTGTCCGAGCCTCCGGTGCGGGGACCGATCCATATGTTCGAGGAGATGACCGAGCAAGGCTCCTTCGGCTACGCGACCTTTGCAACCCCCGAGAAGGGCCGCCGGATCTTCGAGGCGGCGGTGGAGGGCGTGACGGAGGAAATAGTCACGATTGCCAAGGGCTACGTGTTGCGCGGCCCCTAGGGATCGGGCATCCTAGACGCAAGCGGGCGACGGCCCGCGCGGAAAGAAAGACCATGAACTTCAAGATCCTCGCGCCCGTCTGCGGGCTCGCCTTCCTCGCCGTGCCCCTCGCCCATGCCCAAGACGACCAGGGAGCCCAGATCGGACCTTACGTGGGTCTCTACCTGCCCCAAAGCCGAGAACTCCGCAACATCTTCGGCGATACGATCCTGAACTTCGGCATCGGCCCGATCGCCAGCAGCCGACCGGCAGAAGGCAAGATCCGGCCCGAGATCAGCGCCATCGCCGCCTCCAAGAACGGCAGCAAGTTCTTTATCCTGCCCGTCACGGCGGCCTACGAAGTTCGGTTCAACCGGGGCAACGAGCGCACCGTTCCGTACGCTCGCGCCACCGCCGGAGCGGCGTACATGGACTACGCGATCACTCGGGCACCGGGCGTCCGCGCCTCCCGCAAGACGGTCGGCTTCGCGGGTGGTCTTGAGGTCGGCGTGCTCCTGAACCGCAACCTGGGCGTATCGGCCAAGTACAACGTGTTCAGCAAGCAGCAGGGCATCGACTTCAACGGCCTGAGCTTCAACCTCTCGTTCAGCCTCGCCCGCTTCTAGGGCGGTTGAAAGGTGAAAGTTGAAGGTTGAAAGCGGGTAAGCGAGCTTTCAACCTTAAACTTTCACCTTTCAACTCCACCCCCTGCGTCATAGTCTTTGACGCATGACGAAAACCATCTCTCAAGAGGAACCGGTCGAGAAGGCCGTGCTGGTCTTCGTAAACGAGGACGAGGCCGAGGACCAAGTCGTCGAGGAAGAGCTCGTCGGCCTTTGCGAGGCGGCGGGGGTCGAGCCTCTTGCCACGATCCGTCAACGGCTCGACCGGCCGTACAAGGGCACCTACGTCGGCACCGGAAAGGTCGGCGAGATCGCTACCCTCGCAAAGGAGACCGAAGCCGACGTGGTGCTCGTGGACGGCGAGCTTTCGGGCATCCAACACCGTAACCTCGAAGAGCAGACGGGCAAGCGGATCGTCGACCGGACCCAGCTCATCCTGGATATCTTCGCCCGCCGCGCCAAGACCCGGGAGGGCATGCTGCAGGTCGAGCTCGCTCAACTCACCACGATGCTCCCCAAGCTCATGTCGGTGTACACGAAGTTCGAGCGCCAAAAGGGCGGCATCGGCATGCGCGGCCCGGGTGAGACCAAGCTTGAGACCGACCGGCGCGTCGTCCGGGACCGGATCGCGAAGCTCGAAGGCGACATCGACGAAGTCAAGCGGCACCGAAGTCAGCAGCGGGCCTCTCGGCGCAAGCACCCCTTCCCCTTCGCCTCCATCGTCGGCTACACGTCGGCGGGTAAGTCAACCCTCATGAACCGGATGGCGGGCACCGAGTTGCTGGCCGACGCCATGCCCTTCGCCACCCTCGACCCCACGACCCGCAAGGTCGATCTCCCCGAGGGGTACTCGCTGTTCCTAACCGACACCGTCGGCTTCATCCGCAACCTTCCCACGAACCTGGTCGCCGCGTTCCAGTCCACCTTGGAAGAGGTGACCTTCTCCGACTTCTTCCTCCACGTGATCGACGTCTCGAACCCAGCTTGGGAAGTCCAGCGCGATGCGGTCATGGAGACGCTCCAGGTGCTGAAGGCCGAGGACAAACCCGGGATCACCGTCTTTAACAAGATCGACCGCGTCGATCCGCACTTCGCTACCGAGCTGGTGGCCCAGTGGCCAAACTCCGTCGCCATCTCCGCCGCCACAGGGCTCGGTATGGACGACCTGATGCGAGCCCTGGTCCGGCAAGTGCAGGAACTCCTCGGCTCAGTTCAGGCCCTCATTCCTTACAGCGACCAGAACCTCCTCCAGGACTGCTACGACTTCGGTCGAGTGCACAAGGTCGAGTACCGCGAGGACGGCATCTTCGTCGATGCCGAGCTTGTCGCCGAGTTGCGGGAAAAGCTGCGAAAGTATGCCGTCTAATTTTGGAGTGGGCAAGCTTGCTTGCTCTTTCAGATCACCAGCAGGGGCAAAAGAGCAAGCAAGCT
>Ga0216301_1000138_pt1 | contig 20667 bp, 20 predicted proteins | sample 4hB_Boncat_minus_FD_156203 | JGI IMG/M metagenome (GOLD analysis project Ga0216301, IMG submission 156203) | Terrestrial sediment cell enrichment communities for BONCAT metagenomics from Utah, United States - 4hB_Boncat_minus | ecosystem: Environmental > Terrestrial > Deep subsurface > Rock...
GGGGATCTCGGAAGGCAGGTCCTTCAGGCTGTGGACCGCGAGGTCCGCCTCGCCGTTCAGAAGCGCGTCTTCGATCTCTTTGGTGAAGAGGCCCTTGCCCCCGACCGCCGCCAGCGGTACGTCCTGGATGCGGTCTCCGCGCGTCACGTATTCACGCAGCTCTACCGTAAGGCCGGGCTCCAGCGCCTCCAGCCGGGCTTTCACCCAGTGGCTCTGCGCCAGCGCGAGCTTGCTCCGTCGTGTGGCAATCCGGATGATCACTTGTGCTTTACCAGGAGGGCGCCTGCGAGCCGGGCGTCCACGCCCGCTACCGGCGGGTGGACGGACTTGGGCCGCGCCACGGACGCGAAGAATGCAACCAGCACCACCACGTAACCCACGATCAGGAAATAGGTGGTGCGCCGACCCCGCCAGCCCATCAGCATGATCGCGCCCAGATAGGCGGCGTAGATGGCCCAGGCCACTAGGGCCGTGAGAGTGCGCGGGTCGAGATACCAGCCGGGGCCCCAGGTTTGATGGGCCACCAGCGAGCCGGTGACAATCCCCAGGGTGAGCATCGAGAAGCCGATGGTCGCCAGCCAGTGGGCGCCCGTGCTCACGCTTTCCAGCGAAGGCAGGCGGCTGAACAGCCCACCGATCCGCTTTGTCTTCAGCATCCGGCTCTGAACTAGATAGATGACGGCGAGGCAGAACGCAAGGGTGAACGCCGCGAAACCTAACAGGATCGGCAATACGTGCGGCGAGAGGAGCCGCCCGCCCGCCGGCGTTTGCACCGCGCTGCCGGGCGTTTGCAAGAGGGCGTAGAACTGCGCCACGAACGCCAGGGGCAGGGAAAGAGAGCCGGGCGAGGCCCAGCCGCGTCTCCAGTCCATCCCCACCTGAAGGATCGCGATGAAATAGGCGACGAGTGAAAACCACATCGCCGGGTCCCGGAGCATGGAAGAGCCCCGGTGATTGACGCACCAGGCCCCGATCGCCCCCGTGTGCACGAGAACGCCTACCGCCACCAGCACGGTTGCGGCGCGGCGGGCGCGGTCGCTGCCGGCAAAGAGGTGGGTGTGGTACGAGACGCTGGAGAGGAAATACAGCAGCAGCGTCAGCCCGAACAGGATGGCCTCCAGCTTCATCCTTGCGCCTCCGGCTCCGCCTCATCCGACTGGTTCAGGCGATAGATGCGGCGGACGCTCTCCACTTCGTGATAGCCGTTGCCGCTGTTCGCCGCCTCCTTCAGGTGCAGGATGGTAGGCAGGACCAGCCGGTTCGTCACCACGCGCAGGGCCGCCTCCACCTTCTCACGGTCCCGCTCGCTGAGGTGCGCGAGTTGGACGCCCAGCCGCGCCTGCTCCGCATCCACCACGCTGCTCGCCCACTGCTGGATCTGCTGGATGGTGGGCGCCACTTCCCGGTCGCGCAGCCAGCGCTGGAACTTGCGGAGGTCCTCCTCGATCAGCTCCTCCACCCGTCCGGCTTCCATCTGCCGCCCCGCGAGGCTTTCCGCCACTACCGCCTGGAGGTCGTCGATGTTGTAGAGGTAGACGTCTTCCAGGTCGCCGGCGGCCGGTTCTACGTCGCGGGGCACGGCGATGTCGATGAGGAACAGCGGCCGCCCGCGCCGCGCTCGCAGCGCCTGCCGGAGCTGCTCCACCGTAACGATGGCATGCGGCGCCCCGGTAGATGTAATCACGATGTCGGCGCGGACCAGCGCCTCCGGAAACCGGTCGTAGGGCAGCGCCGCGCCGCCAAACTGCTGCGCCAGGGCTTCCGCCCGCTCGTAAGTCCGGTTGCACACGAGGATCTGCGGAGCAGCTCCGTCGGCCAGCAGCATCTTGGCGGTCTGCTCGCCCGTCTCCCCAGCGCCCACCAGCAGCACCACGTGGTTGCTGAGCCGCTGGAAAATCTGCTTGGCAAGCTGGACGGCCGCCAGGCTGATGGAGACGGCGCCGCGCCCGATCTCCGTCTCCGTCCGCGCCCGCTTGCCGGATGCAATGACGTGTTGGAACAGCGTGTGGATCGTGGTCCCTGCCGTGTCGGCGTCCTGGGCGGCCTGGAGCGTCTCCTTCACCTGCGCCAGGATCTGGCCCTCGCCCACAACCATCGAGTCCAGGCCGGCGGAGACGCGGAAGAGATGCCGGACGGCGGGCGTGCCCTCGAAGGAGTAGAGGTGGTCCTGAAGGTGGCCCGGCGAGACGTGCGCCTGCCGCGCCATGAACTCCAGGAGCTGTTCCTGCCAGTCCTCTTCACGGGTCAGCCCGTAGATCTCCGTCCGGTTGCAGGTGCTGAGGATGGCGCACTCGTCCAGGTGCGTGGCGCTGCGGAGGCCCTGCAGCGTATCTGCGGGGGACCTGCCGTAGAGCGACAGCTTCTCCCGAAGCTGCACCGGCGCCGTTTTGTGGCTCAACCCCACCAGGACGATCCGCACGCCTTGCACACCTCTCCGCCGGGGCTACTCCCCGTCGCGTTCCGCCATCCGACGCCGCAGCATTTCCAATTCCGCCCGCAGCGCCGCAGCCTCTGCCTGCGCGACGTCACGCGCCCGCGCCAGTTCCGCCATCGTGGGCAGCCATGCCTCACGCGTCGGATCGAACAACCGTAGCCCTTCGCCCTGCTGCACCAGGTCCAACCCCAGCCGCTCGCTGTGCAGCCGGCCCTCCACCACTTCCAGCGCGGCGTACCTCCCCTCCACCAATCGGTAACCCTGCAGCCGGGGGTTCAGGTAATCTCCCGTTGGATCGAACAGAAAGTACTCAGATACGCCCAGCACGCGCTCGTAGAGGGGCCGCTTCTTGCGGCGGTCTTCCGCCTGCGTCTTCTTCGACGTGAACTCGAACACCACGTCCGGCAGCCGCCCGCCCTCCTGCCAGGCCATGTAGGAATCCCGCGCCCGCATCGGGGCGCCGAACACCACGTAGACGTCGGGCGAGATGCGGGCGCGGGGGTTGCCTTCTTCCCAGAAGACGAAGTTGTTGCCGGAGACATACACGTCCGGTCGATCCGCGAAGTGACGCTTCAGCGCCTCGATGCAGTAGACGCCGAGGTCGCGGTGCTTGTCGGTCTCGGCCATCGGCTTTCCGTCGGACGTCGGGTAGACGACCGGCCGCCCGTGCGGCCTCGCTTCCGGCTCTCGGCTGATCGTCATCGGAATACTCCCGAACTCTCCGCGCTATCCCCAGCCGGCGCCGCGCCGCCCGTCGGCAAAACGGGCGGCGCCGGGACCGCTGTCCCATGCTACCGCCCGTAGTCCCGGAACACAAGCCTCCGGCTGCGCAGCCTTCCGGCCAGCCTTACTCCGCGCCCACCGGCTCCACCTGCGGCGCGCGTCCCGGCCGAGGCGTCCGCACCACTCCCGGGGCGGTCGCGGGGGATGTGCGCCGCGCCAGCTGCACCCGCCGCCGCCAGCACAAGAATGCGCCCGCGAACATGGTGTAGCACCCGAACCAGAGGATTTGGATGCCCGGCACGTGCATCACCTGGAAGTAGCCCTGGCTCACCGGCTCATCCGGCTGAAGCTCGAAGTTGGCGGTGACGTTGCCCGGCTCCATGTTCGTGTCTTTGAACAGCAGCGAGTAGCCCGTACCCTGGTTCAGCCCCGCGAGCCGCAGCGGCGTCGGCTCGGTGCGCGGCTGCCCTTCGCTCTGGATCAGCCGCAGCCCCGGCTTCACCTGCTGCTCCACGCCGTTGACGTTGAGCGTCACCTCGGCGTACACGGTGAACGGCTCTCGGGAGCGCGTCTTCATGGCGCGCTGCATCTCGCTGAGATCGAGCCCCGTCAACTGCAGCGTGATCTCGTCTTCCGGATCGCTGCGGCGGTGCTGGACGATGGCGCGGGTCGGATCGGGCGAGTCCTTCTTCACGTCGTTCAGCATCACGGCGCCATTGCCTACCTGCGCCGGCGTAACGTAGACGTCGCCCCAGGCACCGCCGATCCACTCGTTAATGATGGTCGGCCAGGCCATCAACTGCGGCTGCCCCGACTGCTGGCTGATGAAGAACTTCGGCTCCAGCAGCGTCGTCTTGCCGTCCTTCGTCATCTCCACCAGGAACCGGTTCTTATCTCCCTTGCCCTTCGCTTCCCGCAGGCCCTTGTAGGTGAACTGGCGTCCCAGCGCCGTTACGGAAGCGCCTTCGTCCACCTTCATGAAGCTGTGCGTGGTGTTGAACCGGCTGGTGATGATGATGCCGCCCAGCGTGACGATGAACCCGACGTGCGTCACCCAGGGGCTGGCCGCGAGGAGGCCGCCGCGCGCCGCGCGCTTCATGCACACCAGGTTCGTCACCAGGGAGAGCGCCAGGATGAGCCCGAAGCCCAGGTAAGCGGGATCGTTCTGCGTCTTGAAGCCGCCCTGCCAGGCCCAGAACGCCGCGAACATGAAGAACAGCGTGAAGACCGCCGCCAGCCCCAGCGCAACCTTGTTGAAGAGGGGCGTCTCCCGGTCTTCCCGCACGCGCCGCCAGGGCAGCAGCGGCGTGAGGCCCATCAGCAGCACCAGGACGAAGCAGACCGGCAGCAGCGCCTTGTTGTAGAACGTGTAATCGACGCTTACCTTGCCGCCGAGACCCGGCAGCCACGGCTTCCAGATCGGCAGCGTCACGCCGAAGATCACGACCACCGAAATCGCCGAGAGAACGATCAGCCCCAGGAAGAAGCCGAAGTGGCGCTCCCACACCGTCTCGTAGGCGATCTCCGACTGGATGTCCTTGAAGCGCCACAGCCAGATCGCCATGCTCATCACGAACCAGATGCCCATGATGGCGAGCAGCGTGTTGAATACGTTCTGCTGCGGCGAAGCGAACGAGTGGACGGACGTTTCGGAGAGGACGCCGCTGCGGACCAGGAACGATCCCAGCAGCACCGCGAAGCCCGCCATCAGCCCCAGGAACAGGTTCGCCTGCTTGAAGTTGCCGCGCGACCGCTGCGCCAGCAGCCCGTGGATCAGCGTCGTGCCGACCAGCCAGGGGATGAGCGAAGAGTTCTCGACCGGGTCCCAGCTCCAGTAGCCGCCCCAGCCCAGCGTCTCATAGGCCCAGTAAGCGCCCAGGAAGATCCCCGTGCCCAGCACGGCCCAGGAGAAGGCCAGCCAGGGAGCCGCCCGCGGCACCCAGCTATCGTAATCCCGCCGCATCAGCGCCCCCAGCGCGAAGCAGCTCGGGATGATCATGCTGGCGTAACCTACGAACAGCGTGGGCGGGTGGATCACCATCCAGAAGTTCTGGAGCTGCTCGTTCAGGCCCTTGCCGTCCCGCATGATCCAGTACTTGCCCCAGCCGAAGTAATAGGCGAGGCGCTGTCCCGTCGTCACCGGCAGGAAGCTCAGCACCCGGCTGATCACGTCCGGGGTCAGCCCTTCGCGCTCCAGCGAGGACACCAGGTCGGTGCGCACCATCTTGGTGTCATGCATCCAGAACGGATTCATGAAGCACAGCAGCGTGAAGAGCGAGACGTTGATGAGGGCGAAGAAGGGCATCACCCAGCGCTCGTCTTGCTGCGCTTTGCGCAGGAGCACGGTGCCCAGGATGGTGTTGTAGATCGCCCAGAGGAAGAACGTCCCTTCCTGGTCGGACCAGAACGAGGCCAGCCGGAAGAAGAAGGGCAGGTTCGAGTTGCTGTTCTTCCAGACGTAGTGGACCGAATACTGCTGCGAGAAGATCAGCGTCCACAGCGCGAGGGAGCCCAGCACCACGAAGCCGCTGGTGATGAAGAAAAACCGGCGCGCCAACTGCGCCAGCCGCTCCGTCTTCGGATCGACCGCCGGCGCGGCTTTGCCCCCGTTCTTCTTCCCGTTCCCTTCGCTCGTCTCCGTCGCCGCCTGCGGCTGCTGGCGCAGGGTGCGCAGCATCGTCATCCAGTACAGCACCACGCAGGTGACGGCGCTGGCGAGACCCAGCCAGATAGCCAGGTTCCCCAGGGTGACGGTTACACCCAGGAGGGGTGATGAAAAGATCGGACCTTCGTTCGGCATCAACATCCCTCGGGCGGGCGGCGGCCCCGAGACGGGAGCGGGCCGGCGACGCTGCCGGCCCGCTGAAAACTAGAGCTGTGCGGCGGGCGTAACAGCCGCAGACGAGGAAGTCTGGCCGGTCGCCTTCCGCCATTGGTCCACGGCGTCCTTGGTGGTGAGGTCCAGGCTCTTCTCCTCATACTTGGAAGGGCACTTGGTCAGCACGCGGTCGGCCACCAGCTTGTTGGCGGTCGGATCGTACGTCCCCGCAGCCCGCGCGTGGGAAGCGGCCGGGAAGTTGCCCGGCAGACCGGCGGCGTTGTTCTGATAGAGGACCGGAAGCCGCACTCCCGTCTTCTCCTCCACCAGGTCGAACTGCACCAGGTGCGCCCCGCGCAGCGGACGGATGCTCGTCTTGTCCAGCACGCCGTAGACTTCCAGCCGTTCTTTGCTCGACGGGACCTTAGCGAACGAGACGGTGCTCACGGTGGAGCCGCCGAGGGACACCAGGCCCGCAATAATGCTCAGCGCCACCAGTCCCATCGCCAGAATCATCTTAACGTTCATTCTCGCTCCTCGGAATGGGCGCGCTGCTCCAGGCGGCGCACCCGGCTCTCGGTCCACATCAGGTAGAAGAACAGCCCGCCCCACACCAGCAGACTAGAAAGAAATACGGCGAATAGAGGGTCCATCGTTAGCCTTCCCGCGCCGGATTACGCACGGCTTCCACACGGATTTGCGGCCCGGCGAGCGCTCCGGCCCGCGCCGCCATGCTTTCCAGACCTTCTTCCAGGTCTTGCAGCCGCAGTCGAAGCTGGAACAGCCACATCGTCGTGCCCACGAAGCCCAGCGTCGACATCCAGTAGATCGTCCGCCACTTGGCGTCCAGGCCGCCCACGATTACGGTGTCCGGATGCAGCACCTTGATCTGCGGAAGCTGCGGGATGACATACATCAGGAACGGCGTCGCCACGGCTCCCAGAATCGCGTAGACCGCCGACAGCCGCGCCCGCTTCTGCGGGTCCTCCACCGACAGCCGCAGGGCGAAGTAAGCCAGGTAGACCAGGATCAGGACCACGATGCTCACCTGCTTCGGGTCCCAGTTCCAGAACATTCCCCACTGCACCCGTGCGAAGACCGACCCGGTGATGGTGGCAAGGATGGTGCAGAGTAGCCCGATCTCGCTGGTATAGCGCACCTTGGCGTCCAGCTTCGGATCGTCGCGCCGCTTTCCGAACAGCAGCTTCAGGGCATATACGGCGCCCGCCCAGAACCACGCCAGCCCCAGCATCGCCATCGGCACGTGCCAGAAGATGATGCGGGCCGCTTCCGGTTCCTGGAAACCGTTCTCCAGCGGCTGCGCCCAGAAGTAGGCGAGGCCGGTGACTATCGCCATCCAGGGGCCCAGCACCCATTTCCAGGCCGAGAGCCCCGCAGTTTTAGCCGGATGTTGCATCACAGTATTATACGAGACGGGGGTCGCGGTCGTTCCGGGTGAGCAGGCCGGCCGTCCCAGCGCGCCGCCCGCGTCAGTCGCTCCACACGCGCTCGAAGAGTAGCCCGGACACCGTAATCATGACCACCAGGTAGGACACCAGGGCCACCAGATAGTTCCCGCTTGTTGGATACAGCGCCGCGGTCGTTCCGTTGATCGCGAACACCAAAACCGGCAACAGCGGCCCAAAACCCAGGACGGCCATCAGGTAGCCCTGGTTACTCGCGCGGGCCACGATAGCCCCCAGCAGGGTGGCCGCGCCCGCCATCGCCAGAGACCCCGTCACCACGTAGGCCAGCAGCAAGGGCCAGCTCTCCACGTGCGGCGTGAAGAAGAGCAGAAATGGCAGGAGCAGCACCAGGCTCACCGCCAGCAGCAGCCCCAGGTTGAACGCCAGCTTGCCCGTGTAGACCGCCGACGGTCGCGCCGCCAGCCGCAGCGCCGGGCCCGTCCGCATCTCCTCTTCCTTCACGAACACGCGCGGCAGCCCGGCCATCGCGCTGAAGTAGAGGATGATCCAGTAAAGCGTCGCCAGCAGCGTCGCCCGCGCCCGAGTATCCTGCCCCACCAGCACCGTGCCGCCCGCCCGCTCCCGCTCCCGTTCCGTCAGGCTCTCGGCGATCCCCTGGGTGAAGCCCAGTCCGGTGGTCACCACGGTGATGGACACGAGCACCATCACCGTGAGCGAGAAGATGAGGATCGTGCCCAGCGCCGACTTCGTCCGCAGCTCGGAGCGGATGTCTTTCGCCAGGACGGCGCGCACCTCGCCCCACCAGTCGTCCGCCGCCCGCGCGGCGTCTCGCTCAGCCGAGATGGAGGAAGAGATCGCCATGAGACTTCTCCCGCGGGTCGTTGGTCGCCAGTACGAGGATACCCCGCGTCCGCTGTTCTGAAATGATCTCTTCCACGATCTTCGCGCCGGCTACGTCCAGCATCGCGGTGGGCTCGTCCAGCAGCAGGAACCGGGGCCGCGGCTGGAGCGCCGTCGCGTACTTGAGGCGGACCCGCATCCCCGAGGAGAAAGTCCCGACCGCGTCGCCCCCGCGCCCTTCCAGCCCCACGCGCGTTAGCAGCGCTTCCGACTCGTCGCGGCTCCACGGTAGGCCGCGCACGCGGGCGAAGAACTCCAGGTTCTCCAGGGCGGTCAGCTCCGGATAGAGGGTGAGGTCCGGCGCCACCAGGCTGAGGAAGCGGCGGCGATCCACGGAGGGAAGCGGGGCGGCGCCGTCCAGGAACTCGACCGCGCCGGCGTCGGCCCGCACCAGGCCGGCGATGATCGACAGGAGGGTGGACTTGCCGGAGCCGTTGTGGCCGGTCACCACCAGGGTTTCGCCCTGCGCTACTTCCGCGTAGACGTGCTGGAGCACCGGCCGCGCGCCGAAGCGCTTTGAGATGTTCTCCAGCCGCAATCGGGTCAATCCCATCTCCCTGTCGCCTGTCGGACAGGCAATTATCCCAGAAGCGACGGCTATGGTCAAACAGACCCGCCGCGCGGGGGGATGGGGAGGAGGATTCTCCAGTCTTCAGCACCTCGAAAGCGCCACATCGACGGAGCGAGGCGGCAAGGGGCCTGAGTCTCGAGTGGTGAAACTCTCTGATGCATTCCGGACGGCGCGGCCTGTGCATGGCGCCGTCCCTGACAGGTCGCCCTGAACGGCGATCAGGAGAGTATCGATGAAACGTCTCTGGGTTGTCGGCGCAGCCCTTCTGGCTATCTGCATGGGCACGGCTACGCGGGCGCAGGCGCCCGTCGGCAAGCCGCTGAAGCTCAACCACCGCGCCATGGACCGCCTCGGCTGGAAGCTGAGCTGCCAGGCGTGGACCTTCCGCGAGATGTCGGCGTTCGAGACGCTCGACACGATCCACAACCTGGGCATCCGCTACGTGGAGTTCTTTCCCGGCCAGCGCTTCTCCCGCGAGAAGCCGGACGCGAAGCTCGACCACAACATGAGCCCGGAGTTGATGCAGGAGCTGAAGGACAAGCTCAAGGCTGTGAAAGTGCGACCCATGAACTACGGCGTCGTCGGCTTCGGCAATGACGAGGCGAGCGCCCGCAAGGTCTTCGACTTCGCGAAGAAGCTGGGCATCCGGACCATCGTCTCCGAGCCCGCCGAAGCCACGGTCCCGATGCTGGACCGCCTGGCCCAGGAATACAAGATCAACGTCGCCATCCACGACCACCCAAAGCCGTCGCACTACTGGCATCCGGATACGGTGCTGAAGGTGAGCCAGGGCTGCTCCAAGCGGATCGGCGCCTGCGCGGATACGGGCCACTGGTACCGCTCCGGGCTGGTTCCGGTGGAGTGCCTGCAGCGGCTGGAGGGGCGCATCATCTCCATGCACTTCAAGGATCTGAACGCCGCGAAGCAGGACGTGCCGTGGGGCACGGGCGAGTGCAACGCGCGCGGGATGCTGGAAGAGCTGAAGGCGCAGGGAGTGAAGCCGGTCATCTCCATCGAGTACGAGCACGGCTCCGGCGCGCCGCTCCTGGCGAACGTCCGGAAGTGCGTGGAGTGGTTCAACACGCAGGTGGGTGACCTGGCGGACGATTAATCCCGCCGGCGCAGCCGTTGGCGGCGCGTCCCGGGCTCCGGACGCGCCGCTGCTTACTGGCGGCGCATCCGCGCCAGCACCTGTGCCGCCGCGCCGTAGAGCAGCCAGCCGGCCCCCAGAATCGCTTCCACGAACAGCAGGAACCGCCGGGACATGTAGCCATCCGCCAGCGCGAGCGGGGCGATGTAGACGGCTGCTGCAATGGGGATCAGGGCGGCCAGGATCAGCAAAACAATGGCGATAGCGCGGTCCGCTCGCGGAACCTGCCGGGTATCCTGTTGCATTGGGGCGTCTCCTCCCATTGCCTAACGGCGCCGGCGCGGAGAAGTTACGCGCGTCGGGAGCCGTTTTCCGGCTGGAGACCCGCTAGCCCATTGAGAGTGAGAGGAACGGGATGAGCGGCTTCTACCTGGCGCTGGCGATCTTGCTCGAAGTGGCTGGGACGACGTGCATGAAGCTGTCGGACGGGTTCGCGAAGCGGCTCCCGGCCACGCTGATGGTGCTCTTCTACGCCGGGTGCTTCACGGCCCTCACAATGGCGCTCAAGAAGCTGGAGTTGGGGACCGTCTACGCGATCTGGTCCGGTGTCGGAACCACGCTCGTCGCCGTCGTCGGCATCCTCTATTTCAAGGAAGCGCTCACGCCGCTCAAGGTCGTGTCCATCCTCCTCATCGTCCTGGGCGTCATCGGCTTGCAGCTTTCCAGAAGCGGCCACTGAGCCGCCCAGCGGTCGTCCTCCACGATCATTCACCTTCCGTCGCGACGTCGCGCTGGTACAGCACCTGCTCGCAGCAGGGGAGGTCGTTCTCCAGCAGCGCCTGCCGCCAGCCGGGCTGGATCCCCGGAACCTGCCGGTGAAGGTCCTGGACGAAGCGACTGTACCCGGCGGTTTCGGGCTGGACGGTGACCGGCTCCGGCTCCCCGTCCAGCCGGATGAGGACGCTGATTGCCTCGTACCCGGCCAGATCCTCTTTGATGGCCATAATGTGCGTCACCCGGCTCCAGTCGATGGACGGCAAAGGCAGCATCAGGTTGCACTCCTGGGCTCGGGCGCCTGGCCGCGATAGCCTATTGCTATTCTCGCTCCGGGCGCTCGTCTTCTTCTAGCACCGCTGCCAGCGCTCGGGCGAGATAGCGGTAGTCTTCCATCAGCGGCCCCACCAGCTTCCGGTCCGCCTCCAGCCGGTCTCGCAGGCCCCGCGCGAGATCTTCGCGTCGCTCATCCGGCGAGGGAGACCTCAACTTGCTGCGGCGCGCGAAGCTGCGCCAGCGCCGCAAGGCGACGTTCGCCAGCTCTACGCTATGGCTGGGGCCGGCGACCGGACAGCCCTCGTCCCATAGCTGGAGGACCACCCCGGCCAGCCGCTCCTGCAACTCACTCTCGTCCATCGGCGCCCAATCTCTCCCATCCCCAACGCACAGGCTGTCGTAGAGCCGCGTCTCCCTATTCGCAGCTGTAGAACTCGGCCCCTCAACTTCGCCCGCTCGCCCCTATGTACTTCTGTAACGTCTGTGTCGATCTGTGTTGAGTGGTTCGACTTGGGTTGCGGCAGCGCCGCGCTGGGCCCCTGCGGGTACCCTTGGTGAAATCTGTACCCGGATTTCGTAACCAACTCCCCTCCGCGCCGTTGTAAGCAGGAGAGCTGCGCGAGGGAGGGATCGATGGGCGTCAAAAAGGCCTGGGGGCTGGTCGCGGGCGCATTCGTCGCCGTGCTGTGCGTGCTGCTGGCAGCCGGCGCGGCCTACTGGCGAGCCGTCAATACTGTCCCGTATTACGCGCCTCCAAGCGTCGTCATGCCCGTCCCCAACGGCTTCGATGACTTCGTGGCGGCAGGCCAGCTCTCCAAGTCGGTCAACTACGACCGCATTGACACCCGCTTCCAGGGAGGCCAGCTAGTCCCCGTAGTCCCGGCTCCGCGCGTCAAGAACGCCACAGACGAGGGGGCGCCGCTGGCCTCCCTGCGCGAGGTAGTCAAGCGGAACGGTCCGGCGCTGGCGCGGCTGCGGAAGGGATTGGGCAAGGAGTATCGGAACCCGCCTGTCCTCACAATCAACCAGGTTTTCCCCGAACTGGCGGACTTCCGCGCCCTGGGCCGGGTGCTGCTTTGCGAAGGCAGGCTGGCAGAGCGCGAGGGCCGCCCGAATGACGCCGCCCGTAGCTACCTGGACTGCCTTCGCCTGGGAACCCTCATCGGGCGCGGCGGCTGCCTCATCCACGGCCTGGTCGCCAACGCCGTTCAGAGGATCGGGCTCTATGGCCTGGAAGGGGTTGCTGATCGGTTGGACGGCCCGACGGCCGCCGCGGCCGCCCGCGAGGTGGCGCGCCTGGCGCGCGCCCGTTCCACTTGCGCGGACGTCCTCGAGATGGAGAAAGAGGCAGGAACGGCTAGCATTGTCGATCTTCTCCGCACTTCCCCGAGCTGGGCGCAGATCAACGCCGCTTTGGGTGGCGGCGCCGCCGGTACTCCGGGCACGCTCCAGGACTGGCCGGCGAGCCTCCAGTATAGCTTCACCCCCAAGCGCCAGATGATCGAGGACTATCGGGCCTATCTGGACGCCTCGATCGCCGCCGCCCGCAAGCCGTATTACGTCCCCGCGGCTTCCGTGCCGGAGCCAAGCGACCCGCTGAACCGGCTGCTCATTCCCGTCTTCACCGATGTCCGCCTCCGCCTGGTCCATACGGAAGCTGCGTTTGGCTCCCTCCAGGCGCGCCTCGCCGCCCGCGCATATCGCCTCCGACAGGGCGGTGCGCCGCCCGATCTGGCGGCGCTTGTTCCGGAATACCTGCCGGCTGTACCGCAAGATCCGTTCGCCCCGAAGCCGCTCGTCTATCGCCTCAAGGGGCATCGTGTTGTCGTCTACAGCCGGGGACCGGATGGCGACGACGACGGCGGCAGCCCGGACCTGGGCCAGAAGGTGGACGCCTCGAGCAACGGCGACCTCGTGAGTTTGAAGAAGAACTTTAGCAATGGAAACTGGTGAAATCCTGCACCATCGCCGCGCTGGTAGCGGCGCTCCGCGTCGCGCGTGGGCCCTGGTGGCGGGCGTGTTCGTCGCCCTGCTCCTGCTCGTCGGGGTGGGCCTCGTCGCGTATGTACGCGCGGCGACCCAGGTGGTTGCGTATCCCGTCTCCATCCCGAAGCTTCCCAAACCCAACGCTTACGACGACTACGTCGAAGCCGGGAAGTTGGCGCGGGCCGGCCGCGACGCTCAGGTAAGCCTGGCGGTTTCGCCGGCGTCTGGCTCGGTGGGGGCGGTGCGGCCGCCGGTCCGGCTGGCCTATGAAGACGGCGTTCCGTTGTCCGCGCTCCGCCAGACGGTGACGCGGCACCGTGCGACGCTGGCGCGGCTGCGTGGGGGTTTTCGCCATGAATTCGCGAATCCGCCGGTGCTGTCGTTTGGCCAGATGCTTCCCGAGCTGGCCGATTTCCGCGCGCTGGCGCGAGTGCTGCTCTCCGAGGGCAAGCTGGCCGAGCGTGAAGGCCGCCCCACCGACGCCGTGCGTAGCTACCTGGACTGCGTGCGCCTGGGAACCGACGTCGGTCGCGGCGGCCCCTTGATTCACCACCACGTAGGACTGGCCGTCCAGTTGATGGGACTCAAAGCTCTGGATGGGATGGTGACGCAGGTAGACGAGCAGACGGCTCGCGCGGCAATTCGGAGGATGGAGAGCCTCGACCGGGAAGCTCCCACTTATCGGGAAGCCCTCGAGCTGGAGAAAGAGGCGCGCACCGCCTGCTTTGTGGATCTGTTCAGCAGCGGGACGTCCCCGGATCGCCTCATGCAACTGTGGGGAGTGCGCAGCGAGGGGGCCTGGCACGACAACATCCGCCGCGTGGAATACGCGTTTACCCCAAAAGCCTCCGTGGTGGAAGCCCATCGGAGCTATCTCGACGCGGCCATCGCCGCTGCGGATAAGCCCTTCCACCAGGCCGGCGCCTTGCCGTCGCCTTCGGACCGGGTGAGCCGGGAGCTGTCTTTCATGGAAGGGCTGTATCCGGATGGCCGGTTCCACTGGGCGCACCGGGACGCCTGCTGGAGGATCGTCCAGGGGCGCTTTGCTATCCGCGCGTACGAGCTGCGCCGCGGCGGCCCGCCGCCTACCCTGAAGGCGCTGGTCCCCGTCTACCTGCCTTCCGAGCCGGCGGACCCCTTCGCGCCGCAGCCGTTGGTCTATCGCAGCAAGGACCGCGCCGTCTTCCTCTACAGTCGCGGTCCCGACGGCGACGATGACGGCGGTAGCGACCTGGGCGCGGAAGCGAAGTCAACGAGCGCCGGGGACATCGTCAACGTGAAGTAGCGGCCGCCGGAACTCCGCGTCCGTTGGTCGTCTCTGCAAGGTCCTGCTCGAACCACGAGCTTCGGCGGCCTTCCAGCAGCCCCTTCGATTGGCGCACTCTTCCGCGACGGGGTGGCGTAAAACAGAGATACCGCGCGTGCGCTGGCGGTCTACTGGCCCCGTTCGCCGGGCGCAAAGCGGCCGCAAACCCTTGGTGACCGTAAGTTTCCGAGGGTGAGTAGTAGCGGACCCGTTTCCTCTCCCGTCCCAGGTCGTATTCCCATGCCTGATCCCACGCTTCCCGCTCCACTCCGCCGCGCCGGCTTCACGCCCGAGATCCTGCGGGAGCTGGATCACCTACTCGTCGGCTGCGGCGGGTTCGTGAAAGAGCTGATCTCGTTCACCTCGGGAGCCTCCACGTTGAAGGACGCTGCCGGTCAGCGCGTCTCCGCGGCGGATCGCCTGGTGGATGCGCTCCTCACGGCTCGTCTTCAGACCCTGGTTCCAAGCTCGTCCGGCTACTCGGAAGAGCGCGGCGCCTTTGGGGAGCGGGGCGGCGGGCTGGAGGTGCGCTGGCAGGTGGACCCCGTGGACGGCACCCGGCCGGCGATGCTCGGCGGCGCGTTCGCCGTGTGCGCGGGCGCGCTGATCCTGGAGCAGGGTCAGCCCACGGCGGCCCTGGGCTGGGTCTACGTCCCTACGCTCTCCGCCCTCTACCGCGCCGTGCTCACGGCCGGCGAGGCGGGGGAGGCCGGGGTCCGCGAGTGCCTCCTCAACGGCGTGGGCGTGTGCGCCGCTTCGGTAGCCGAGGCGGACCTGAAGAACTCCTACCTCGCCGTCGGCAGCGACTGGCGCTCCACCTGGCTGCCCCGCAGCCCGCTCAAGCTCAGCGCGCCGGGAGCGACGGCGGTCCACCTCACGCGGCTCGTGCAGCCGGGCAGCGACGTCGTAGCGGCGGTGCTCTCCCGCTATTATCCCTACGACGCGGCTGCGGCTCTGGTGGCGGCCATCGCCGGCGGCTGCGAGCTGTATGGCTGGAGCGCCGAAGCAGCCTCGCTCCAGCCGCTCGAGCCCCTCCGCCTGCTCGCGGAGCTCGACGCTCGTCCCGATGTCCACGGTCCGCGCGTCCTGGTCTGCGCCCCCGGCGTCGCCGCCGCGCTCGCTTGAGGCTCCTCCCCAGGCTAACCACCCGCTGTTACCGTTGAGTCACCGTCGACGCCTTCAAGGCGCGGAGGAGGCGTCGGGCCTCCGGGGCATGCTCCGCGCGTGGGTTCGCGGCCAGTGACTGTTGAAGCTGTCGTCGGGCCTCGGGTTTCTTTCCCAGGCGCGTGTGGATCAGGGCCGCGTGAAAGAATAGCTCTGCGTCCTTCGCGCCCAGCGCCAGCGCCTTCCGCATGGCTTCCGCCGCGCCCGGGTAGTCGCCGGCGCGGTAGCGCGCCCAGGCCAGGGTGTCGTAGGCGTGAGCGTCCTTCCGGACTTCCAGGTCTTTTTCCGCCCAGCGGATGGCTTCCTTGGGGTTGCGCTCGATGTCCGCATAAAAGTGGGCGAGGTGACGGTAGTAGCCGATGTTCCCCTGCTCCACGGCCTTGAGGTAAGCCTCCCGGGCCCTGCCATGCCACTTCTTCGCCTCAGCGGGGCGGCCCAGCGCTGCGTGAATGTCGCCCACGGCCTCGTAGAAGTCAGGATGCGGCGCGCGGGCAATGACCTTCTCATACAGGCGGAGCGCCTCCGGATGCCGCCCCTGCGCGGCCCGAAGCTCGGCCAGATGCTCCAGCGGCAGGTAGCCTTCCGGAGTGATCGCCAGTGCGGATTGGTAGTGCTTCTCGGCTGTTTTCCAGTCGCCGCTGCTCCAGTGCATCTCGCCCATCTGGACGTAACACCAGGCGAGGCTCTCCTTCGGCATCCCGTTGCGGCGGCCGGCTTCTACGGCCTTCTGGAGATACTGGACAGCGCCCGGCATGTCTCCCTCCAGGCTCCGCAGGTTCGCCATGCGGCTGTAGGAGAACAGCCCCGGGCTCAGCCGGAGCAGCTTCGCGTAGACGCCGCGCGCCCGCTCGGTCTCGCCGGCTTCCAGCAGCGCGTCACCGAGGATGCCGTGGCTGTAGGCGTCGTCCGGCTGGAGCACCGTGGCCTGCTCCGCCAGCGCAATCGCCTCCCGGAAGCGGTGCTGGGCGGCCTTCGCCGCCGCCAGGGACGCCAGCGTGGCGACGTGCTGGGGGCTGCGCTGGAGCGCCTTCTCCAGGGCTTTCTCGGCTTTCAGGTAGTAGCTGAAGTCGCCGCTCTCCCGCGCCTTTTGGAGATAGGCCGCGCCTAGCTTCGATGGCGGGAGGGCGTCCGCCGGGTCGCGGTCCAGGCGCGTCTCCCAGAACCGGATCTCGTAGTCCGCCGCGGTGGAGGCGGGGGCGGCGCCCGCCGGCGGAGCGAGCAGCGCTGCGGCAAGCGCGACAGCGGCGAGCAAGCGTGTCATGCGAGTCTCCGGGTGCGGGAGGGGAGTGAAACGCCCAGACGCCGCGGCGCTCCTCTTCGGAGCGCCGCGGCAGGCAAGTGAGCAGCAGCGAGTCGGCGTTAGTTCCGGGGCGGGATCGACTCGGACGGCGTGTGCTCCGGCCCCATGAAGGGGAACTCCGTGGAGAACACCGAGTCGTTGCTCTGGACGGCGTCTGTCTTCACGGCGCCCTTGCTGACGACGTTGAGGACCGCATCGATGATGTCGTCCTGCGGTCGCCGGCCGTTGAGGAAGCCGTCCGTTTTCGTCATGTCTAACGTCAGCACGTCCGGCAGCAGCACGTCCACGATCTGGTTCGAGTACATGCTGTCGTTGTTGAGGCTGATGAGCGTGGCCAGCGCGTCGGCGCGGAACTTCCGTCGGTCGTCTTTGGGCTCGGACCGGTTGAACTCGTTCTTGCGCTCCGCCTTCACCAGGGCCGTGTTGATGGTCGGCAACCCCATCCGGTCGATCTGCACGAAGGGACCCGTATCGCGGTCATCCCGAGTGGCCGACCGCATCGTCATCCGGGCGCGGTTGGTGGTGGCCCAACTGCGGATCGTGTTGCCCGTGCCGCCTCGCAGCAGGGCGGCCGGCACTTCCACCGCAAAGCAGGTGACGTTCAGGCCGGCGAACAGGTCGAAGCCCGGTGGCCGGTTCAGCGGCGGGATGGCGCCCAGAACGCTGCGGACGAAGATGAGATCCACGAAGAACGGGTCGTCGGTACGGCCGGCGAACACGCGGATGCCGTCCGGGCCGTTGAAGACCGTGCCGTTAGCCGGCCCGGTCACCGAGCGCACCCGCCGCGCGTCCAGCAGCCGGTCGGCCGTGCCGGTGGAGCCGGCGGCGGGCCGCGCCGGACCCAGGACCGTGACCTTCTGCGCCAGATCGAAGCCGGAGAACTTGGCCTGGATCACCAGGTCTTCCTTGAAGTCGCCGGTGTTGTCGATCTTGAACTGCAGCAGGACGTCGGGAGAGAAGGACGCAGCCACGCCGGGCACCGTGTACGGGTTACAGGTGGTGGAGAGGACGATGTTGCCGTTCTTGGGGTTCACGAACGCAAACCAATCGGCGATGTCTCCGGGCTGGTCCTGGGCGATGGGGCCGTCGCGGTGGTCCGCCGTCCGGGCCGGCGGCGAAGCGACGACGAGCGCGGCGCCAGCCAGAAACAGGAAGGGGATTCCGAGCTTCCAGCGCATCATTGCGGGGCTCCTTTCGCAGCAAGAAGTTAGGGCATGGTCAACACTGACCACGCTCTTTATACAAGAGGGTTGCGGAGTCGGCCACGGAATTTAGAAGTGGAATTACAATTTGTCTAAAAAGCAGCACTCCGGGCGAGTAAAGGGTTGATAGGCCGCGCTCCCAGGAAGGTCAGGCCGCATTCAATTCAGTAATTGGGAGAAACAGCTCCCGCCGCGCCCGGCGTCTGGCTCAAGGTAGCAGGAAGTGACCCAGCGCGCCGGCCGCCAGCAGCAGCAGCCCGCCCAGGGTGAGGGCGCCGGCGCGCGGCATGGGAATGAGCGTGGCGCGGACCAGGCGAGCTTCCAGCCGCTCTTCGAAGCGGCTCTTGAGCCGCTCTTCGAGCCCCGACATCTGCGTCGTCAGCTCCGCCCGCGCCGTCTCCTGCTCCCCCTTCCAGGCCTGCAGCGCCCGCTCCTGGCCTTCGGTCGCCTGGGCCAGCCGCCGGCCCTGCTCCTCCAGGCCCGCGCCAAGCGCCTCGATCCGCTCCCGCAGCTCCCGCATCTCCTGGTTGACCGCCGCCCGCAGCTCGCGGGTCTCCTGGCTCACGGTTTCCCACTGGCCGGCGGCGGCCGTCAGCCGCTCGCCCAGCCGCCGGTCGAGCGCCCCCTGCGTCTCCTCCAGCATGCCCAATTCCGTGCGGCAGGCCTGGAGGTCGTCATCCAGCGCCTGGAGCCGCTTCTCCGCGCCTTCCACTGCCTGCTGCACGGGCAGCGCCCCGCCCAGCGGATCGACGGCGTTCTGCTGCATCACCTGCTTGGCCGCCAGCACCTGCTCCGTGGCCATGACGAAGTGGCGCTGGAGGAGGTGCTTCGTCTCGTCGGGACCCTCCTCGGCCGCCGCGATCTGCGCCGCCTTGAGCACCGCGTTCCGGATGTCGCCGCCCGCGATCTCGAAGCGCTCGGCCAGCTTCCGGAAGTCGACGTCCGCGCCCAGCGGCGTCTTGTCCGGATGCACCTGCACTTCCCAGATCCGCTGGCGCTCGGCGGCGTTGGGGATGCGGAAGAGGATGTGGGTGCGGATGCGGCGCTCGAAAGCGGGGTCGAAGTTGGCGGCCATGTTGGTGGCGAAGACCACCACCCCTTCGTGCTCCTCCACCTCTTTCAGGAGGATGTTGACCGACTGGTTCGCCTCTCGCTCGTAGCCGATCTGGACGTTGCTGAACCGGCGGGCGGCCACGCTGTCCGCCTCGTCGAAGAAGAGGACGGCGTCCTGGGCGCGGGCCTCGCGGAACACGGATCGGATGTTCTTCCCCGTTTCGCCCGCCCAGCAGCTCTCCAGCTCCGAGTAGCGGACGCGCAGGAGCTTGCGCCCGAGGGCGTATGCAACCGCCTCGGCGCAGATCGTCTTGCCGGTGCCGGGCGGGCCCGCGAAGTTGAACACGAGGCCCAGTCCGGTGGGATGTCGCTCGCCCAGGCCCCACTGCGTGAAGATGAGGCGGTGCTTCTCGATCTGCGTCAGCGCCTCGTAGAGCTGGCGGCGCGTCTCCTCCGGCAAGATCACGTCCGAGAAGGTCCGCCGGGGCGTCAGGATCTCCGCGAGGCCGCTGCCCTTTTTCTCCAATCCTAGAATCTCACGCCACATTCACGCCCCTCCACGCTCCGACAGCCGGAATTGGCCGCCCCGGAGCCTTATTCTACCCGATGCGGAAGCTTGCGGTCGGTCTGCGCGCTCGCAGGGGCAACCCGGCGCGGCGCGTGAAAAGGACCAGCCCTGGTGGAGGGCTGGTCCTTGTGGGCCGGTTTCGTAGCCGGTTGAGTGCGGCATCGGGTGGGGCGAGTACTAAATCCCCTTGCCAGCTAGCGGGACCTCGTTCCGGGCGGCGGTCAGGTCGTCGCTGGTGATGACGAGCGCGCCTTTGAAGCTGCCCTTCGCGCTGGGGACGAAGCCGAACTTGAGGCTCCGGCTCTTGCCCGGGGCCAGCGTGAAGCTCGTCTCCGCGCCGGCCACGCTAAAGGGCGCCGCCAGGGACCCCAGCGTCACCTGGAGCGGCCCCTTGCCGGTGTTCCGCACCGTGAGGGTGCGGGAAGCCGTCTTGCGGACATGGGTGTTGCTGAACGCCACGCTCTTGGCGGAGAGAGTCAGCTTCCCCGGCTGGAGAGTGGTGATGCTGACTTCGCTGCTGGCTTGCGACTCCCCGCCGGCGCCGATGGCTTTGACGCGATACACGTAGACCGTCGCGGCAGAGGTCGCCAGGTCGGTATAGCTCGTCTCTTCTTCCACGCGGGCCAGCTCGGCGAAGTCCGTAGCCTTCGGCCCGGCGACTTTCCGCTCGATCACGAAGGTCACCCCGGCAGGATTGGCATGGCTCCACGTCAGGTCGATCTGGCGGCTGCCGGTGAGCCGCGCCGTCAGGCCCGTAGGAGCGGCCGGCGGCGTGGGGGGAGGCGGCGGCTCCGCCTGTGTGGAGGCGCCTGCCTCCGGAGAAGGCGCCGATTCCCCATCCGCGCCGAGCGCCCGGACGCGGTAGACGTAGGCCGTATTCGGCGCCAGGCCCCCGTCCTGATAGGTGGTCACGCCGGCGCCCACCAGAGCCAGCCCCTGGAAGTCTCCCGCCCCGGAGCGCCGCTCGATGCGGAAGCCGGTTTCGTTGTCGCTCCGGTCGCTCCACGAAAGGTTGATCTGCGAAACCGACACGGCGACGGCGGACAGATCGGCCGGCGGTTGGGGCAGGGTGGGC
>Ga0216301_1000139_pt1 | contig 20640 bp, 21 predicted proteins | sample 4hB_Boncat_minus_FD_156203 | JGI IMG/M metagenome (GOLD analysis project Ga0216301, IMG submission 156203) | Terrestrial sediment cell enrichment communities for BONCAT metagenomics from Utah, United States - 4hB_Boncat_minus | ecosystem: Environmental > Terrestrial > Deep subsurface > Rock...
TCGTGATCCCCGCCCAGGTGACCTACGAAGAGTTCGACCCGCACCCGGGCGCGGGCGAACCCCAAACGGGCGTCGGCTACGGGGACGCGTCGATCGCTTCGCCCTACCGGTTCCTCGGAGTCCTCAGGGGGCGGGCATGGGGCATCGCCGAGGATGCCTCGAGCACCGCCACCGCGATCGACGATGAAGGCAATACCGGCGGAACCGCGACGGTGCTAAGCGACATGAGCTACCAGACGGGTGCGCCCTGGCTCAAGCACGGCAAGGCGTACGCCCTCAAGTCCGGCGGGGAGACGCTCGGCGACGTGACGGGCACGAGCGGCCGGCGGCGTCGCGCGAGCTTGGCGGCAAGGCCGATAGCCGGCTCGCCGTGGGAGGCCCAAACCGCGGACGGGCGGTTCGTGCGCTCTTACATCCAGTCGGGCAACGCCCGGGTCCAGCTCGCGGGATCGAGCTCCCCCGTCGGCGGCTGGGTCAGCGACGTCCAGGCGACTACCTACGGTGACGTCGACGCGTTCCGGTTCGCCCTGGACAAGACGACGCAGCGCCTATGGGCGGTGGTAGGCCGTGTGCCCGCGCCGGGCACGAGGGAGGTTTGGCAATGCTATTCGGACGACGACGGAAAGACCTTCGGAGGGTTCGCGAAGGTGGCTGACGGCCGCAACCCCCAGATCGGGGAGGGGGACGGAGACCTCCTGATGGTGTGGTTCCGGCACGACTCGGGCGATTCCGGACCCGGAAAGCTTTACGCCAAGTACCGGGGCCGGGGCGATGCCGCCCTCAGCGCCGAGTACTCCCTCAAAGATTCCACCGGTGCCCCGATAAGCGTGCGCGACGAGTCCAGCTTCGGCAACCCCGTCCGCATGAGCGACGGCCAGACCCGCTGGCAGATCTCCCTGACCAAGACGGGCGAGGCTGCGCCGACCGTCTGGTTCTCCACCGAAAGCAAGGCCGAGACCTTCACGAAGGTCGTTTAGAGCATCCGCCACAGCTTGCCCCTACCCACCATCGGCTCCCCATCGTGGTCCGTAATGTGGGTCGGGGCGGCGAAGCTGAAGGACGCCCCGTAGGTTTCTTCTTCCTCGACCGACTGGTCAGGGACCTCTGCCCATTCACGGGCGATGCGGAGCGCGTGCTGAAGGTTTCGGCATACGCGGTGGATGGGTCGGTGGAACTGCATCGCGTGCAGAACGACTCGCCCCCTCCTCAGCTTTTTCGGCCTCCACTCCTCGCAAGTCAGCACATCCCAGTGTAACGAAAATGACCACTTCCCTTCTCGCTTCCCAGGTCCCTCTGCCCGTGGTGCCCTCGCAGGTGCCCCTGATCGCCTCCGCCACGGACTCAACGACTCCGGCGGTCCTCCCTTCTTCGCTGGCGCCCTTCGCCACCGGCATGACGACGGACGTGCCCCAGCTCCTCAACAAGCTGCTAACGGCGCTCCACCTGGCCACCGCTTACGGGGGCAACGGGTTCGGCGTCGTCTCGGGCCTCGAGCTCGCGCCCACCGTCGGGCTGCTCCTCGGAGTCCAAGCGGGCACTGCGATGCTCGGGGCTCCGGTCCAGGTGGAGGAGATGGACTATCCCCTACCCGACGACCAGCCCCTCGTCTACGTCTGGGTCAAGCAAGACGGCACGATAACCCACAGCCTCACAACGGCCAGCCCGGAGGCCAACGCGCTCCACATAGGGACCTGCACGACTCTGGACGGTGAGATCACGATGTGCGACAAGTCGGGCGTCGTCTACGTGCGCACGGGGCACCTGTACCGCGAGACCGCCGATCGCGGAGCGCCTAAGGACCTTCCAGGCGGGATCATCCTCCACACCAAGACGGAGGCCGGGGTCTACGCTTGGACCGGATCACGGCACGAGCCCCAGGGGACCCCGGTGCGAACCGCGAACCTTGCTGCCGATCTCCAGCTCGACGAGGCGGACGCGCCCGTTCAGGTGCTCACACCCACGGGAGCGACGAGGAAGGTCCGCCTGCCCTCTAGCCCAGACGTCCGCCAGACCATCCGGATCCACAACGCCGCGGCAGCCACCTACGACATCCTCGTGCGCGACGCCGACGATACCACCACCATCACGACCCTTCCCCCGGGATCGACCTCGGTCGACTTCGTAGTCGTCGTCGGGGGCTCTAGTCCGAGCCCCCGCTTCGACGCATCGCCTCAGACGCCGGCCTTCAACGACCAGCTCGACTAGCCCCCCCAAACCCATGAGCGGCTACTTAAAACAGACCTTTTCGACCGGCGAGGGCGTCGCGACGCCAGTGCCCGCCGTCGTCGCCACCCTGCCGTACCCGGCCGGGTGCAACGGCGTTATGATCACCAACCGCTACCTCGACCTCGAGAATCCACAGCCGGCGGACGCGACCCTCGCCGTTCGGTGCACCGACGAGACGGACCAGGCAGTCGCGGAGTACCGAATTCGGGCTGGCGACGTGTTCGTCGTGCGCTACGTTCTGGGGCCGATCCTGCTCTGGACGCTGGGCGGCACCGTGCCCTACTTCGTTTCGAAGATCCAGGAGGGCAACGACGTGGCCGACGCCTTGGCGGAGCTGGTCCAGCGGCTCGTGCCCGCGGTGAGGCAAGGAGGCAGCATGGTCGTTTACGATTCCACCGCCGGCGACTTCGATTTCGCCATCGTCGCTAGCTACGCCTACGAAGGCGATACCGGCCTTCGCGTCGACTACACCGCCGCGGTTCCGGCCCCGGCGACCCTCGTCGTGGTGGACCAACGGCTGGAACCGGTGCCAGGAATTTCAGCGACTCTCGTGAACAACGGCACCGCCGAGGGCTACGTGCAGATCGACGTCGAAGACGAGGCTTTCGAGCCGCCGAGGGCGGTGGACCTCTGGCTGCGCGTGTACCACGTTCCGGCGGGCGGGGACAGGACCCTTATCGTGGCCGGGAAACTGAGAGTGAGGAAGTAAGGATGGGACTCGACAGCATTTCGCCCACGACGGCCGGGTATGCGACCCCCGCGATGATCGACGCCCGGGTAGCCCAAGCGCTGAGCGACTACACGGGCGAGGACCTCGCTGACGTCCTCGAGGACTACCCGACCAACACCGGCCTACGCACCGTTCCCATCAGCGTCTCTGATCGCTTCCCTGGAGCGTCCCCCACGGACATCCGCGAATTGGCGACCCGCTATGTAACACCCCGCATGTGCGGACTTGTGGGAGACGGGGTCGCTGACGACGCCGCTGCGTTCAAACGTGGCATGGAGATGGGATCCCTCCAGGGTGACCCGACCCATGTCTACCGCATCGACAGCGACATCTCGATCAGCAACAAGTCGGCCGTGTTCGACGGCAATGGGGCCAAGGTCCACATCACCGGCGACGCGAAGATCTCGTTCAAGGTGAGCTTGACCAACGTCCAGAACATCACCGCGATCGACAACACCGCGACGTACGACTGGAGCGGCGACACCGTCACCCCCCGCCCCATGGACGTGACCCGGCTGTACGTGCCGTCCACCGCAGGCTACGCAGTGGACGACCTAGTCAAGATCGTCGCTGACGATCTCATTCCTGGGGAGAACCCGGCGGATAACCTCAAGCTGGGCGAGTTCGCGACGGTGGGGGCGGTCGAAGCGGGCGCGCTGGTCCTGCGCAGCCGGCTCCGGGACAACTACGTCACCAACCCCCGCGTCGCCCGGGTGCCCCGGGACTACACCTGCGAGCTCCGGAACTTCCGGCTCCAAGGACCGTCCGCTCCCCTGGCCAGCTGGACCAAAACGGCGATCGAGATCATCGGCTACGTGCAGCCGGTGGTCGAGCAGGTCCAGGCGTTCGACCTGGTCGACCGGGCCGTGCGGTTCCTCTCGTGCTGGATGCCGCAAACGGATGGTCTTAGCGGGAGGACCATTCGAAGCAGCGTCGCCAACGACGCCTTCGGGTACTTAGTCCATGAAAGTGCCTGCGAAGGAGGTCTGCATATCGGGCTCCGGGGCTACAACCTCCGGCACCTGTACACGTGCTCGGCGACCAGCGCGCCGACGCTGTCGCCCAATATCGAGAACTACGGCAAGACCCGCGGCACGCTGATTCTTGGAGGCCGGGGCCGGAATTGCCAGGCCGCGCCGTTCAGCACCCATGCCGACGGTGAGGGCATCACGTTCGCCCACTGCTACGGGGAAGCCCCCTTCAACGGCGTCGACGGCGACCAGAGGGTGTTCGCCATCCGAGGCCGCAACAACCGGGTCGACAGCTGCATCGCCAAAGGTGGCGACGGCTTCGTCGTCTTCGCGGACGTAGCGCACCCCGACTGCACTCGGGATGTGGAAATCGCGAACTGCCTCTATATTGGCAATCCGAACCAGGCGCCCAACTCGGCCGTCGACCGCCGGGCCTTCTCCGTGGTAGGACTTGCGGGCGGCTTGGTCACCGGTGTCCGCATCGTCAACCCCAAGGTCCAGACCGAGAGCGGGGACAACCCCGACTTCGAGACGTTCTACGGAGAAATGACGGTCGTCTCGCCCTACGTGCGGGCCAAGAAGACGGGCACTAACACCGCCCGCGTTTTCGAGGCCAATACGCAATCCACGATCCGCGTCGAAGGCGGCGGCACCATCGACCTCACCGGGAGCACGTCCACCGCGACCCGCATTGCCAGGGTCCTATCGTCCTCCGGCGCGGTCTACTTCGGCAGATCCCCAGGTGACGCTCCAAGGATCGTGGCCCAAGGAGGAACCGTGCAGTCGATCGCGACCCTCAACGGCGTTGCCGGCACGTTCGTGGGGTTCGCGGATTTGGCCAGCGGGTTGAACGTTTCGGCGGGTCTGGAGAGCCACACCGCCTCCGGGGCCACCGCATGGCTGGATTACGCGATCAACCAGGGACGTGGCGGCACGGCGAGGGCCGCCCTTAACGTCGCCACGGCGGCCACGGGCTCGCTAGCGGTGGACCTTGCCAACCGGGCGGCGCCGAAGATCTTCCTCGACGTGGACACCGCGCACGCGGGGGTTGAGCTTAACAGCCTCACCTCGGGCTACAACCTGGGGCAGGAGCTGGTGGTGCGCAACAAGTCTGCCCTCGGCAACTCCCTAACCATCAAGCACGCCCTGGCCGGCAAGATCGATCTGACGACCGACGTGCTCCTGGCCCCAGGACGGGCGTTCCGGTTGCGCTGGCACAGTGGCGGTAACTGGGTCGCGGCCTGATCGCAATGGCGCGGTTCCCTCCTAGGGCTCCCAAGGTCTTCCCGGCCCGCTAGCTAAATCGCCCCCCTCTCCATAACCGGAGAGGGTGCCTTTTTGCGTTTAGGCCAAAGGTTCGCTGCCGAAACCCTCGGCCCCGCTGCAACGGCTCACAGCGGCCTGTTTGGGACGGGAGTCAGCATGAACATGCGTCGCGCGCCTTTGTACGTGCCGTTCCCGTAGATCCGCCCGCTATCATCGATCCACTGAGTTTGGTCGAGGACCCACCCCGTCGCCGAGCCGTCGGTCACGAGGTCGGAGAGCTTCTGGAGCCCGCCCGTGCGGGTCCACTTCACCGCGTAGGCGCTCCACGTCGAGCCGGACTTGTGCCGTCCGACGCCTACCGCAACGTGCTGGGAATTCACGTCCAAGAGCTGCAACCGATGGCCGCTCTCAAGCGGAGCGATGTCCTCGTAGCCCGTCGACGGTGTCCACACGTATCCATGCTCCCAGGTCACCTGGAGGTTGCCGTCCCGCTGCCACGAGAATCCCACCATTGTGCCGTCGTCGAGAATTGCGATCGGAGCGTTGAACTGTGCCTCGGACGGCGTCGGGATCGGGTTGAACCCCCTTCCTCGCCAGTACCCGGCCCGGTACCCGCCGTTGTCCATCACGTAACCACCAACAAGGCCGGAGTTCGAGACGCAGGTCGCTGAGGAAAGGGTGGTGGATAGAGGATCGCCTAGAAGCAGGGTCGTTACCCCCGCCGCCGTTTGCTTGAAGGCGGTGAGGTGGCCTCGGGAAGAATGGACCATACCGACCATGAGGTTCGTGCGATTCACGGCATTGGTGATCGCGCTGGGCGGCTCGGGCGAGAAGTTCAGGTACGTAATGCCCTTCCAGCGGAGCCAGGACAGCGCTTTACTTGGCGCGGTGTAGACGCACCCGGTCACGAACTCGCTGTCGTTGACGGCGCGGAATTGCAGGCCAGGCGCCTTCACGTACGTCTTTGGCTTTCCTTCGGTGAAGACGAAGCCAATCCCGTCCGCAGTGGTCGTCATTCCGACCATGGTCTTCCCCGACGGACTTACATCCATTAGATAGCCCGGTCCCTTGTCCTGCAGGGTGTAGGCCTGATCGATGAACAGACCGAGCGCCAAGATGCTGGTGAGGATGGCCATGAGTCATCTTATCACCCGAATCTTACAAGCCCCAAGCGCGGCGCTCCTCCAGCAGGGCGAGAGACCCAAGTCACCGAGACGAAAGTGCAGTTCAAGCCTGAGTCGCTGAACCCTCGGCTCGCCTGTTCGTCCTTCCCGTCCAGGCGGGCAACAGACCCACCAGCGTCATCAATCCCCCCTGCGGACACCGGTCCCGCAGGGGGCTCTTTTCTACTTTAGGCTCCGCTTGTTGGCGCGGACCCACCCTGCCGGAGGACCCTTCGGATCTCCGTAGATCGCGTGGCGGACGATGGCGATAGCTTCGTCCTCGACCACGCACCGGTCCCCGTCGCCGTCGCACTCCCCTACCTGGGCGTAGGTTCCGGGCGTCGTGTAGACCTCCACTCTCACTCGGAAGTCGCTGTACTGGATTTCGTCGGTAAGCGGGTCGTAGGTGCCAGTTTGCGAAATGTGTACTCTGAACATCGCAACTGGTATCGCGTTTAAATGACCCGGCACGAGTACCCATAGGGTCTCATCCTTACAGATGTTTCTGCGACTTGACAGCTGCCGTCCAATACATTATCCTGCGCCCGTGAAAAGATTCCTGCTGCTTTCGGCAGCCGTCCTCGCGCTGGCCGCGAGCTCTCTCGCCCAGACCTTCACCGGCAAGGTCGTCGGCGTCTCCGACGGGGACACCCTCACCGTCCTCACCGAGGGCAACAAGCCCGTCAAGGTGCGGATCTTTGGGATCGACGCGCCAGAGTCCTCGCAGCCCTTCGGCACGAAGTCGAAGCAGTTCGCCTCCGACATGGCCTTCGGCAAGAGCGTCACCGTCGAGAAGACCGGAGAGGACCGGTACGGCCGGACGCTGGGCGTGGTGAGGGTCGGGGACAAGAGCGTCGGGCTCGAGAGCGTGCGAAGCGGCCTCGCCTGGTGGTACAGGCAGTACGCGCCGAGCTCGATGAAGATCAAGGCGGCCGAGGCCGAGGCGCGTCTGGCCAAGCGGGGGATCTGGTCCGAGCCGAACCCAACGGCTCCGTGGGAGTACCGCCGCGGCGGCAAGAGCGCGAGGCGAGGGGCCTCGTCAAGTGGCTACTCGGCTCCCCGTCGCCGCACGTCACCTCCGGCCGTCGTTTCGGCCGCCTCGCGCACGGTCTATACCACCGCCACCGGCAGTAAGTACCACGCCGACGGCTGCCGCTACCTTAGCCGAAGCCAGTACAGGACGACTCTGAAGCAGGCGCAGGCCGAAGGGTACGACGCCTGCAGCGTGTGCGGTGGCGGGTAGGCCGTGAAGAAGGACGGAACGCCGGGCGTCGGGTTCGTCGTCTTCGTCTTCGCGCTGATCTGCGGCTTTTGCGGCTTGGGCGGGTCTGGCGAGGATGAAGCCCGAACCGTGGACGCGGAGCCCAGCCGGTACTCCCAAGAGGACGACTCAGAGCCGGTGCCGACTCCGGCGCCTTCACCGGCTCCACCCCCGGCCTCGAACCTCGTCGATCCGATGACGGGCGACCGGTTCGTGCCCGGCCAAGGGTACGTCAGGGAAGCGCAGTCTTCGTACCAGCAGGAGACCCAGGGCTACACCGTCTACATCACGAGGACGGGCAGGCGTTACCACAGCGGCGGCTGCAGCAGCCTCCGGAGCAGTTCGATCCAAATCAGCCTTAGCGACGCTAGATCCCAGGGTTACACCGCCTGCGCCAGATGCGGCGGTTAAGCGGCCCACCACGGGAGCGTGACGCCCACCGGACGAAAGGACCTGCAGGCACGGGCTCCTTGGCGATCATGGCCGCGCCGCTCCTGTCCGCGGTGGGGGCGGACCTGCAGGTGTGGGCGGGTTTCGGCTGCTGCGTCTTGGGGTACTGCACGTGCCGGATCAGGGGGTAGCGAAGAGCACGACCGGTTGGTGAGGTTCGCCTGAAGTAGCACCGACCAACGGTTGGTGCTGCGGTGGAGCGTTTGCGGCGACGGCCACCGGTGAATAATGGGGCAGATTTTATTCATTTGCTATTTCCGGCATTCTGTCGTACCCTCGAATCCTATGAAGCTATTCACAAGAAACCGGGCCGTCGCGGGAACTCTAGTCCTCGCTTGCGCTCTTGCCGGTGCTTTTGCCGCCGCGAACAGTAATGGAGAAGCGATAAAAGCCGGGACAGCAAAAGAGAGTCTGGACAAGGCGGCTATGACGGGCTGCCCGGGCAACTGCGAGATGTACGGCGATACGACGTGCTCGGTGGAGGGTGAGCCCACCTACGGCCCGTGGGTGCTCAGTCCACCCAACCAAACTGGACCGTGCTTCTACTGGACCAAGACAGTCCACTGCACGGGCAACACCGATCCGACCCATGAGAAAGCGCTCCACAACGGCGTTTCCTGCAGCGCTACGGTCCCGCCCACGAACTAGAGCGGCCGACTTTGGGACGGGCCCCGGGTGCTGTCGATTCTAAGCACCACCGGCCCGTCAGTCCCATCGACTTCCATCGGCACGAGCGGGCCAGCGGCGGCCGCCTCGATCGCCGCCCGGTCCAGCCTCAGCTCACCACCGAGCTGGCGCACCGCCTCGAGGAGGATCAGGTAGTGGCCGCGGGTGAAGTCGTTAAGCAGCTCCGCGACGCTCTCGGCTGGGGTTCCGGGGTCCATAGCGAGGAGTATGGGCCGCCGACCGACGGCCCCCACACGAGTGGTGCCGACTACTCGTCCAGATAGGAGACTCTGTACTGACCCATGGGCGGCGAGGAGGAGTACCCGAAAAGGGTCACATGGTATCCGTCACCCGTATGGTTTGCACCGGTGGTGCAAACTCCCATGTCGTACGATCCGTCGCCCCCGGCAACCGGGTTGGCGTTCTGGCAGTAGACGGTGACACGGCCGGTCGTAATACAGCCATTCGTCTTGTGACACGACTTGTCCTGCACCATGTACGGTCCGAATTGGGCTGGTGAGTGCGACGAGACCTGGCTGATCAGGCACTCGTCGGTAAAGGCGAGCGCGCCTGGGAAGGCGCTGGCAGCGGCGATGAGGCCTAAGGCTAAGACAGACGTCGTGACGACGGCTCGGTTAAGCAATTTCAAAAGTGACATCCTTACTGCATCTTCAGCAGTGGCCACACTGTACAGCAGTTCCATTCTCCATGAAGTCGTTACTTATACAACTAGCGCATTTGCGGGGTGCATCTCGATTCTCGTCGCACATTCACCCGCCACGATCGTTCGTCAGGGAAGAACGCTAGGTTTCGGCGTCCTCGCTACCATGGCGAAGGCCAGCACGAACGCCCGGGCTGAACACGTGCCGGCGATGTGGCCCCGATGTCGCCACCGCAACCGCCGTCCCTCCAGGCGCACGCACAGGGCAGGCTGCAGATCCCGCCAACCGTCGACGATGTCGTACACAGGGTCGGTGAGGTAGGCCGGGAGCCGGTCCGTGCGGATCGCGCACTCCGAGTAGCGTGCGCAGTCGGCTTTCCGGTTCCGGCAGCCGATCAAGTGGATCCGCAATTCCATGTAGCCGCTCCGGTCAAGCACCACCTCTCCTTTAGGTTCGAGCGGGATCCTCGCCTCGATCAGGGGCGGCGAGGGCTTCCGAGTCCACGAGTCTCCCATGCAGCAGCTGCCCCGCCAGCACCCCTACCGCGACGAGCCGCGAGCCCCAGACGCCACGGGGCTCCTCTGGGAAACGTGGCTTTGGCCTTCTGCGCCGGCGTCGTCTTTTGGGCGGTCCAGGCCGTTCACGTTGTCGGCAACGACCTCCCACACTTCCCTATCGTTCCCTTCTTGGTCCGTATAGCGGCGGCTCTCCATGCGGCCGTCGATCGCGACCAGGCGGCCCTTGGTCAGGTAGTTCCCCGCGTACTCCGCCGTCTGGCCCCACACCTTCACGTTGAAGAAGTCGGCGTCTGGGCCTTCGGTCGGCTTCATGCGCTTCTGGACGGCGATCGTGAAGCTGCCCATGCTCTTGCCGGTGTTGGTCGTGCGCAGCTCGGGGTCTCGGGTCAGCCTGCCGATGAGGACGATGCGGTTCACCATGACGATCATCGTACACCAGAATATGTACAGTTTCGTCTACATGTTCTGGTGTAGGATAAGGCCGTGGCCAAGAACGTCTGCTATGAGGAGTTTCCCACTTGGCTCGTCGTGGAGCGGGCCGACGGGCGGATCGAGGACAAGGGGTTCGTCCGCTGCGAACGCCTCATGCCAATTTCTGAGATTAGCGTCGATACGGGGACGCCAGCTCCGCCTCCGGAAGCCGAGCGGCACTCGATCCGCTTCTCAACTGAGGACCGCTCGTTCGGACTCTGCGTGACCCTGAATCCAGAGGACTACGTGGAAGGAACGGACGAGATCCTGGCGCCGCTGCACTGCACGTACCCCGATGGCCGGGTTGATCGGCTGTGGATCGGGGCGGCGGCGTGGCGGTTCATGCGGGAGAGGCAGCTCCTCCTGTCGCCTTCGCCACCCATTGGGTGATCAAGGGTCCTTTCTTCGGTTAGCCGTCGTACTCCTTCAGAATAAGCTTCAGCCATGGAATCAATGTCCCCGGATCGCCTGTCCCGTGAGCCTTTCGCAAACCTGGTTGCGCGGGCGATCCTGGCCGCACCTGACGAGCCTGGGATGGTGTTCGCCGTGTGTGGCGGCTGGGGGACGGGAAAGACATGGACAGCCCGGCGCATCGTGGATATCGTATCTGAAGAGGCCGACTTAGTCTGGTTTGAGCCGTGGATGGTGCGGGGAGCCGAAGCGCTGGCTCAAGAGTTCTTTGTGGAGCTGGGAAAAGTCATCGGTGGCTCGAGCGTCGAGTCATCTGCCCAGACCCGCCGGGGACTTTACTGGAGGTATGCAGCTCACGTTCTCAGCGTGACCGGGAGCATCGCAGGGCCCCTTGCTACTCTCGGGGTTCCAATTGCCGGTGTCGTGAAGACAATGGCCGATGGCTTAAAGCCTTCGGCACAGACGGCAGCAGATGCCCTTAAAGAGCTTAGCCAAGTGGCGAGTCTCCACGACGCAAAAGTAGCGTTGTCTGAGGACTTGGTCGGCTTAGAAAAGCCTCTGGTCGTCGTCATCGACGACATCGACCGGTTGGACGAGGAAGAGGTACGTATGCTCTTCCGCCTGATCAAAGCTTGCGCAGACTTCCCCAGGGTCCGTTATCTATTGCTTTACGATCGGGGGCAGGTAGTTTCCGCTCTTGATACTGCTTACAAGGACGGCGAGGCTTTCCTTGACAAAATAGTGAGGAGCCCGTTCGACCTACCGGAGATTACTTCCGATCACCGGAAGGATCTGTTGACTAAGCGGCTACTTGCCCTCGTAGAGGACGAGGTGAAAGGGGAAGCCTTCGAACGACTGAGCAGTCTGTTTCACCTCGTCCTCTTGCCGGGGCTGCCCACTCCCCGACTAATCAACAGGTTCTTGACCACAGCCGCAGACCTACTTGCGGGACTTCGCCACAGTGACGGACTGGACGTAGACGTGGTCGATTGGCTCGCTCTTGAGTACTTGCGCCAACGCGAGCCAGGCGTCTACGAGTTTCTCCGCCGCCAAGACGCTCCACGCCTAGGGGGCTTTTGGGGGAGATTTTTCAACCGGGACAAGGAAAAAGAGGCACTTCGAGCAGAGTTCCAGGCTTCTTTGCCTGCAGATGAAGCCCGTAGTTATCTTGCACGCGAGGCAGTCGGGTTAATCGGTGGGTTTGGCGCAAAGGACGATCCATCGTCTGTCTTCGATGGCTCCGAATGGGATGCCCAGAACAAGCGATTCAAGTCTCACCTCTGGCGCAGAAACTATTTCGGGTTCGAAGCAGGGAGGGCTGCGCTCTCTACGACCGATTTCAATGCCCTTCGTTTGGCGCTCGATACATCTGAAGGGACTATGGCTTGGCTGAGCCGCTTCCAAGACATTGATCGCCGCGGCCAAATCGCCGCGATGCTTGGCGTTCGCGTCAGCGAGCTCAACTCACCGCAACTCGTACGACTCCTGACGGAGTTGCTCCGCTGGGGCGAAACAAGGGCATTCGACGGTCGGCAGGGCAACTTTGGCTGGGACTCATGGCCGTCCGTTGTGGGCTCGTTGGGAGAGCGGATACTCGTTGAGCTAGGACGGCGGGGCGAGGCAGCAGATGCCTTTAGAGAGGCAACCGCCGCCACGAACAGCGTTGTTGGGGCAATCGCCATCCTGAAGCATGAAGGACTCTCACAAGCCGGAACAAAGGCTTATCCTGGCACCTGGTGCTCGCCCGAGCAACTCAGCGACTTAAAGGCTGACTATCTAGCGACAATCCGGAACGTCGTGAATTCCGGCAGGATCTGGGACCATCCCAGCCCGAGAGACGTGTATAAGGCTTTTCTCGACCTCTCAAAGGCAGAAGCCATTGAGTGGTATCAAGAAATGGAGACGGATCCAAAGCAGGCAGCCGACTTCATAAACAAAATTGTGACTACGTATATTGAGGTCGATGTTGGAACCGGGGTCTTTCCTAAGCTGGACGACTCGCGGTTGAATCTTCTGCGTTCTGTTCCCGAGGATCTACTGAGCGCCCACGGCAAGGAAGCCCTTCGGCTGTGGATTGAGGCGGATGAGCAGCGAAGAAAGTGGGAAGCATTTTATGATTAGAGCCCTGCAGGGCGGCCCACTCCTTTCTGCCGACGGGGGTGCAGCGTCCGTCACCACACCAGCAGAACGTTGCGAAGCGCGTCCACTTCCTGGCGATCCGAAACTGACGACAACTCTGACGACAGGCTCTGTCGTCGAACCCAGGAGTAAGTGCCGATCAAGGCCGACTTTCTACCTGTGCGGGACTCTGGGCAGGTAGACGCCGCCTTTCCTGGGCACCATCTCCTCTTTTCGCTGGTAGCGTCTTCGTATGCGCTCAGTAGTCCAGCAGGCGGCAGACCTAAACCAGATCGGTCGATTCCTAGCCGCCAGGGACTTCCCTTCCCTCACCCACGGCGCTTTGCGGCGCACCTTGGGAACTGGACGTGCCGACCTTCTCATCCTCTTGGGCAACGGCCTACCCATGACCGCCGAGATCGCGGCTAAAGCCATGCGGCGCGGGCTCGCTGCCCAACTGCTAGTCGTCGGCGGCGTCGGTCACTCGACCCACCACCTTCGCTGGGCCATCGCTGAGCATCCGCACTACGCGGAGGTTCCGGTCGAAGGCAGAGGCGAGGCAGAGATATTCGGTGATGTTCTGCGGCTGCGCGGAGTCGAGGCGCATCGGATCCTTTTAGAGACGGAATCGACGAACTGTGGCGACAACGCGCTCCGCGCTCGGGAGTTGCTCGAAAAACTCGAGCTGCGCCCCCAGAGCATCATCCTGATTCAAGACCCCACCATGCAGCGGCGGACCCACGCCTCCTTCCTGCAGGCGTGGCGCGACCAGCCCCAAGTGCGCTTTCTCAACTACAGTCCTTTCGTGCCGAGAGTCGCCGCCGAAGGCGGCAAGCTCGCGCTTATCGAACAACCGTGGCAGCAGTGGTCGCTGGACCGCTACCTATCGCTCGTCATGGGCGAGATTCCGAGGCTGGACGACTCGGAAACGGGCTATGGCCCGCGCGGAAGGGGATTCATCCCGCACGTGGAGATTCCGGACCGGGTACGGGCCGCCCACCGGCGACTGATGGATGCCAAAGGCCTGTCTACTCGGGTCGCGCTGCCGTAGCCAGGGGCTAAACTCAGCGCATGACGCTCCGTCGGCGCATGCGCCCCCTGCCCCTTTCCCAGATCCGCCTCACCGACCCGTTCTGGAGCCGCTGGCAACGCGTCCTCGTCCAGAAGACGCTCCCGGCCCAGTACGAGCAAACCGTCAAGACGGGCCGTCTGACGAACTTTCGACGAGCCGCCGGGCTGGAGGAAGGCAGCTTCGAAGGGTTGTGGTTCAACGACAGCGACGTGTACAAGTGGATCGAGGCCTGTGCCTACGCCCTTAGCGTCAACGACGACACCACGGTCCGAACCCAGATGAACGAGGGAATTGAGGCGGTTGTGGCGGCTCAGCAGCCTGACGGCTACATCAACACCTTTTTCCAACTGAAGCACCCCGACTTGAAGTGGCGCAACCTCAACACGATGCACGAGATGTACTGTGGCGGCCACCTGATCGAGGCGGGCGTCGCTCTGTTCGAGTGCTTGGGCGATCGCCGGTTGCTCGACGTCGGAGTGCGCTTCGCCGATCATGTGATGTCCATCTTCGGCCCCGGCAAGCGGAGGGGCTACTGTGGCCACCAGGAGATCGAGCTGGCGCTCATTCGCCTCGCCCGGGCGACGGGCCGCGAGGAGTACCGCGAGTTCGCCCGCTGGATGGTCGAGGAGCGTGGCAAGAGCCCGTCGCCTTTCCAGGCGGAGCTTGAGGACAAGGAAGCCATCGCCCTGTCACCCTGGGCCGCCGCCACCCTGACGAAGGACGGGAACTACAACGGCGAGTACGCTCAAGACCATGCCCCTGTCCGGGAGCACACGGAGATCGTGGGGCACGCGGTGCGGGCCATGTACTTCTACATCGCGGCCGCCGACCTTGCTGATGGGCGCGAGGACGCGGATATGGAGCAGGCGCTGGACCGCATCTGGGGCAACCTGACTCGCAAGCGGATGTACGTGACGGGCGGCATCGGACCCAGCGCCAAAAACGAGGGTTTCACCGGCGACTACGACCTTCCAAACCTCAGCGCCTACGCCGAAACCTGCGCCGCGTGTGGGCTCATCTTCTGGGGCCAGCAGATGCTGGAGCTGACGGGCAACAGCGAGTACGCCGACATCGTGGAGCGCGCCCTCTACAACGGGGCCATCAGCGGCATCAGCCTGAGCGGTGACCGCTTCTTCTACGACAATCCCCTCGAAAGCCGAGGAAGCCACAACCGCGTCCCCTGGTTCGGCTGCGCCTGCTGCCCGCCCAACATCGCCCGGCTCCTCGGTTCGCTCGGCAAGTACGTGGTTAGCGTCTCCGAGAACGCTTTCTACCTCCACATCCCGGCGGGAATAGAAGCGAAGACCGACTTCGGCACCATCCGGGTTGAGTCGAACTATCCCTGGTCCGGCAAAGTGCGCATCCGGGTGGAGCCAACTCAGCCGACGAGGTTCTCTCTAAAGATCCGGATTCCCGAGTGGGCAGAGAACGTCGAGACGGACCTTCCGGGAGCGGATGAGGAAGCGGACTACGACGCTGGCTATGCCGTGTTCGACCGGACTTGGAAGGCGGGTGAGGTCCTCGAGGTGGATTTCGGCATGGAGCCGCGATGGGTCGAGGCCGATCCCCGCGTGCGCGACAACCTCGGAAGGGCCGCCCTGACGAACGGCCCGCTGATCTACGCGGCGGAGCAGCACGACCTGGGCTTTGCGCCCCAGCTCTTTACGGCTGACACCGACGCTCCGGTCGAAGTGGCGTTCGAGAAGCTTCTGGAAGGGGTCAACACCCTTACCGTCGACGGGATGGCGGAGATCGAGTCTTTCCCAGACTCCCTGTACGGGGAGGTGGGGACGACAGATGTCCAGGAAGCAAGGGTCAAGATGGTCCCCTATTACTCCTGGTGCAATCGCGGTCCAAACAACATGCAGGTCTGGCTCCGCCGCGTGTAGGGGCAAGGCACGCCTTGCCCCATACTTCCTCACAGACAGCGGGCGAGGCATGCCTCGCCCCTACAGCGAGTACCATAGAGGTTAGGAGACTGCCGTGAGCCTAATCCGAAATCTCTTCCGCCGTCCAACTCCTGAGCCCACTGAGATGGGGCCGTTGTACGTGCAGGTCCGGGACGCGATGATCGACATCCAAGCCTACGCCCGGTCCCACGGTGGCGAGATCCACCTGCTGGGAGTCTCGGACGAGGGCGATGTGACGATCAGGATGAGCGGTACGTGCAACGGCTGCCCGATGTCGGGCCTGACCCTGAAGCACGGGATCGAAGAACAGCTTCGCGCGCTGGTTCCCGGGGTTCGAAAGGTCGTACAAGCCCGCTAAAGCCTTTCCTTTAGCGTGCGGTGCCCTGGCACCGCACATTCTAGAGATTGGGCTTAGTCGCGCTTCAGGAACGGAGTCCACTTCGAGGAGGGGAGGTTCGTTAGATCTGCGACTCGGGTGGCGAAGAATCCGACCGCATCTCCGAATTCCGAGACCGTTAAGGATTCGCTCTTGTTTGTAGCGATCGGACCAAGCTTCGCCACGAACCCCATCGCGATCAGCTTTTTCAGATTGTCCCGTTGCGCGGCTTCGCGCAGCGTCAGACGCTTCTCCTCGAAGGCGATCTTCTTCGGCGTGATCTTGAACTTTGGCTCGACGATTGTGAAGAGCCGGGACATCTCGGCAATCGCTTCGGCGCGGGTGATGGGCTGCGCCGAGGCGGCGAGGCTGCTCGCGCCTGCGTTCCCCTTAGCGCCTGTCACCGTCAGGAGGATTTTCTCTAAGCGGGCGAACGTCGCCTTCCCTTCGGCCTTCGTCACCGGAGCGTTGTTCACGGCCGCTTTGGGAGCCGGCTTGGGTTTCTTCTTCAGCCCCTCTTGTTGTGCCGGAGCCACCACTGCCGCAGTGAGAAGGACCAGAAGGAAAAACGATCTCATATCGTACTGACGGCGCCACTCCACCGAATGGCATCTAATTCTTCCAAAGCGCGTCCCGTTCCGACCGCCACGCAGTTCAATGCGTTGTCCGCCACCCGGACTGGAATGTCGGTAACGCTCATCAGCAGCCGGTCGAGCCCTCTTAGCAGCGCACCGCCACCGGTCAGCGTGATGCCACGCTCAATGACGTCGCTGCCAAGCTCTGGCGGCGTCTCCTCTAACACTTGGCAAAGCTTCTCCGCGATCTGGCGAACCGGCTCGCTGAGGGCTTCACGAATCTCTTCGCTGGAAATCTCTACTGCCTTGGGCAAGCCGGCCACCAGGTCGCGACCTCGAATCTCCATCCGCATCTCTTGCCCTAAGGGATAGGCGCTACCGATTTTGATCTTGATCTCTTCCGCAGTCGGATCGCCGATCATCAGGTTGTAAGCGTTGCGGATGTGGCGGATGATCGCCTCGTCCAGCTTATTGCCGCCGATACGAAGGCTGTGGGAAAGCACGATCCCGCCCAGGGAGATCACGGCGATATCGGTCGTGCCGCCGCCGATGTCGATAACCATGTTGCCGCCGGGAGCCGAAATGGGAAGCCCCGCGCCGATCGCCGCCGCCATCGGCTCTTCGATCGTCATCGCGTTTCCGGCACCGGCCTCTCGGGCGGCTTGGATAACGGCGCGCCGCTCGACGTTGGTGACGCCGCTGGGGACGCAGACGAGAGTGGTCGGCTTCAGCTTGATCGGGAAACGGCCACCACAGGTCTTGTGGATGATGTACTCCAGCATCTTCAGCGTCGTCGTGTAGTCCGCGATGACGCCGTCCTTCAGGGGTCGGATGGCCGTGATGTTGCCGGGGGTACGACCGAGCATGTCCCTGGCTTCGTTACCGACCGCGAGCACCCTACCTTGGTTTGCGCTGATGGCGACGACCGTGGGCTCAGACAAGACGATGCCTTTCCCACGGCGGTAGACGAGGATGTTCGCCGTGCCGAGGTCGATTCCGATTTCAGGGACTAGTCTCAAAGGATGCTTTCAGCCTTATGGGAGATTCCGATGTCTTGCGTGCTGACTCGCTCGATCCGGCCTCCCAGGGCTGTTAGCGTCGCTTCCAGCTTCTCGTAGCCGCGGTCGATGTAGTGGATGTTCTTGACGATCGTCTCACCTTCCGCCGCCAGGCCGGCAAGGACCAAGGCCGCGCCAGCTCGCAAGTCCGACGCCTCCACCTTAGCACCTTGGAGACGCTCGACTCCCGATATTATGGACGCCCTTCCCTCAAGTTGGATTTTTGCCCCCATGCGGTTCAATTCCTGGATGTGACCGATACGGCTCTCGTAGACGGTCTCCTCCACGATGCTCGTGCCGCTGGCCAGGCTCAGAAGAGCGGCCATCGGCTGCTGCATGTCCGTTGGGAAGCCCGGGTAGGGCATCGTACGGACCTTGATCGCCTGGAGTCTTCCCTGCGCCGTCACGCGAACCCAATCCGGACCCTCGACGACTTCGGCTCCCGCTTCGCGCAACTTCGCCATCACGGGCAGTTGCGGTTCGGGCATGATTCCACGGACGGTGATGTCTCCACCCGTAATCGCGGCCGCTACCAGGTACGTGCCGGCTTGGATACGGTCCGCGGGCACGCGGAACTCGCACGGCTGGACGGACTTCACACCTCGGATGGTGATGGTGCTGGTCCCCGCGCCTTCGATGCGAGCACCCATGGCGTTCAGGAAGGCGGCCAGGGTCGTCACCTCGGGCTCCATCGCCGCGTTCTGGATCGTGGTGATCCCGTCGGCAAGCACGGCGCTGGTCATCAGGTGCTGGGTCGCACCCGGACTCGCCGACTCCAGATAGATGTGGGCTCCGTGATACCGGTCACACCGGGCATGGTAGATGCCGTTGGAAAACTCGATCTCGGCACCCAGGGCCGCCAGGCCTTTCAGGTGGTAATCGACGGGCCGGGCACCGATCTTACAGCCGCCGGGAGCGGGAAGCGAGATGCGGCCCAAGCGGGCCAAAAGCGGTCCGAGAAGGAAGAAGGAGGTCCGAATGCTGCGGACGACTTCCTCGTCGACATCTCCGTTGTGAAGGTTGGAACAGTCGATGAAGAGGGAATCTTCTCGCCAAACGACCTTCGCGCCGAACGACTCAAGGAGCTGCGCCTTGAGGTGCGTGTCCGAAACGTCGGGAACGTTGTGAAGGACCGTCGTTCCTTCCGCGAGCACAACGGCTGCTAAAAGGCTGAGCGCAGAATTTTTGCTGCCCGCGACATCTACATCTCCCGCAAGGCGGTTGCCACCAATAATTGAAAGTACATTCATGTGCCGAAAACCGTCCATCCGTGGCTGGTTCCGCCCCTGCAAAAAAACCTGCAGACGTCGTTAGCCAAAGTGTACCGAAAGTGGACTGGGTATCGGCTCATCTTGTTCTTGTTGGCTTTAGCACACAAGTTCAGGTGAGGAAATGCACAGGCCCCGATGGCGTTGGGCGCTGAGGCGCTCAATCGCCACCAACGCCCGCGACTTACGCGCTCTGCTCGAGGAACTGCCCATCGTGGGTGAACTCCTCGTAGATCGGCAGGTACATCCGCCAGTCTTCCTTGCCCTGCGCCTTAAGGTAAAGCGGCAAGGACAGGTACGGCACGAAGTGGGGCCGCTTAGGCTTGCGAGCCAGCTTCATGTGCGCCTGTTGAGGCGTCTTGTCGCCCTTTTTCAGGTTGCACCGTCGGCAGCACGCCACCAGGTTGTCCCAGGTGTGAGGCCCGCCCGCCCACTTGGGCACCACGTGGTCGATGGTCAGGTCCTTTCCGCGCACGCCGCAGTACTGACAGGTGTAGTTGTCCCGCGCCAGCACGGAGTGCCGCGATAGGCGCAGTTGGGGCATGGGCCTCCTCACCTGGTAGCGCATTTTCAGCACCGATGGTGCCCGGTAGTCGCCCTTGATCGTACTCACCGGACTTTCGTGGTGAGCCAAAACCTCGGCCTTTCCGAGAAGCATCAAGCTGATCGCCCGCCTCATGTTGCACACATTCAGCGGCTCGTAGTTGCTGTTCAGCACTAGAACGTCGTGCGTTGCCATCATTTCTCCTTGCCGGTCTCTTCCGGCGAATGAACGGAACTGGACAACCCCCTAAACGGACAGAGGCCCGCATGCGAACGCACACGGGCCTCTGCAGCCGCCTCGACAAGAGGACAGCGTATTAAGGTGTCCACCCAAGAAGGGGGCCACCCTATAAAGGTCCGTATGCAACTGCGTGGGATCGCCATGCTCTGAAAATTGTAGACGCTGTTTCCACGTCCAACGCATCGCACAGATGTCACTGTTGATCAAGTTTTTATTAAGAAACCTGGTCGGAGAGGATTCTGACATTGCTCGATTGCTCGATTGCGGATTGCTGGATTTGCGGCGAGGGATAGCTGGAACTCAATGCTCAATGCTCAATGCTCAACCCCCAAGGCTCGCAATCAAGAAATCGAGCAACCGGCAATCGAGCAACGCCAAGGGTAACCTCCCCACTATGTCCACCGCGCTCGAGACTCTGAAGTCGCGCCTTGCCGACGCCAACGCCCTCCAGGCCGCGACTGCGATCATGGAATGGGACCAGCAAACGTTTATGCCCCGTGGCGGAGCGGAAGCCAGGGCGGAGCACATCGGAATTTTGAGCCGGATGGCCCACGAGACGTTCGTGTCGGACGAGACGCGGCGTGCGCTGGATCAGGCCACCGGCGAAGTCCAAGGTGACGATGAGGCAATGCTTCGGGTGGTGCGACGGGACATCGACCTCCGCACGAAGATCCCGACCGCGCT
>Ga0216301_1000140_pt1 | contig 20557 bp, 16 predicted proteins | sample 4hB_Boncat_minus_FD_156203 | JGI IMG/M metagenome (GOLD analysis project Ga0216301, IMG submission 156203) | Terrestrial sediment cell enrichment communities for BONCAT metagenomics from Utah, United States - 4hB_Boncat_minus | ecosystem: Environmental > Terrestrial > Deep subsurface > Rock...
GATCGGCGTGGGGGAGGGGCCCGTGACCGGTGCCATTGGCATGGCCGTTGCCGTTCGCATGGCCGCTGGCGGAGACGGGCGCGTGGGGGCGCTCTGCGTCCCAATCGCGGGAGGACGGCAGGCGCGCCGCTGGAACGTCGAGCTGCGCCGCCAGGTTCTCCAGCTCGCAGGCGTGGAACTGCCGCTGCTTTGCGCACGGAGTGGGGTGGTCCGACATCAGCAGCTCTACTACCATCTTGCGCGCGTTCTGCACGCGAGGCGTGTCCGTACGAACCACCATGCCCGCCTCGCACTGCCGAATGCAAGCCGCCGGCAGCACGCGCGCGCCTTCCACCTCCACCGTGCAGACGCGGCAGACCGCGACCGGGTCCATCTGTGGGTCGTGGCAGAGGACGGGGATCTCGATGCCCGCCTGGCGCGCGGCTTCCCAGATCGTGGTCTCGCGCGTGGTCGTGATCGTATGGTTATCTATGGTGACCTGGATCGACTCGGACATAGCAGCGCCCTTCTACGCGTGCGGAACGCGCGGGTTCGGCCGGTGGAAGAATCGGAGACCCACAAGAATCATGATGCCACAGACGCCGCCCCACTACAAGCGGGCGAGAGCGCCAACCCGGATGTCGGCGCATGCGTCCGTATACGTCTGTTCCAGGTTCATTGGAACAGCCCGGTCGATGTCGATGTACAACGGCAGGGTGGGTAGAGGCTGGCCAACCGCCAGCGGACGCAGCCAAACCTCCACCTCTGCGTGGTCGTCCGAACCGGTGGGCCGGCAGGCGGCTGCGTAGAAGGGGGCTCCTCCCATCTCTCGCATTCGCAGGCCAGCAGGCGCATCGATCAACTCCGCCCACTGGTTGTGCAGGTTGCCGGCGGGGTGGGTGACGAGATCAGCGATGATTAAGGAGACTCCGGAAGCCATGTAAGTCTGCAGCTTCGCTGCGAAGGTCTGACGCTCGCCGGGCGATTGCTTGTTACTGGGGCTCACTACCTCGATCGCCGCAACCAACCGTTGCTCGCCTTCTTCCTGTAAGACGAGGATACGGAGCCCGGGAAGGCGGACGCCGGGCAGAGCGCCGTCCGCGGCGGGCGGCTGGTAGGCCGATGCGCCCGCTTCCTCGGAGGCCGTGTACACAGCGCCTGGTTCCCGGATCACCCCGGCGTCCACAACGATCTTCCCGCCGAAGTTGCGCTCCGTCACGGCGCGGTATCCCGCAGGAAGCAGCGTTCGGTTCAGGCTCCGCATCATCTGGTAGATCCAGGCGTGGTGAACGGTGGACCATGGGGGCTCGTTGTAGAGGGGAGTCTCGAAGTGGTTCAAGATGGGCATTGTCTATCTCGGATTTCACCCGCGAATGATCCATCCACGCGGCGCTATGGCAAGGTCGCCAGCCTACTGCTATCCTGCGGCGTCCGTCGAGGCCGGCGGCCCAGGAGTGGGCGCGACGAGCAAAGCGTTCGACGCCGCGTCGGACACGAGCCCGTCCCGAGTCCAACCGCGCGCCTGGTAGTAGTCATCCAGCATGCGGTCCAGATCAGTGGCCGTGATGCCGGAACCCGCGCCGGGACCGTCCGGCACCCGCTCGCTCAGCAGACGCGGGGGCAGCGTATCGTCCACCCGCGAAGCGCCCTCCCGCTGGTTGTACAGCCGCTTCACCGTGACGATGCGCCGGCCCGTCTCCGCCAGTTCCTCGCCGTCTATGTCCCACCCGGTGAGCAGGGCGACCAGACGCGCTGCGTCCGGATAGAAGTCGTCGAAGCAGCGCCGTAGAAACTTGCAGATTACCAGCGAGTCGAGTACGGCGGCGCGGTCCTCGGCCTCCGCCGCTTCGCGCCCCCGGGGCAGATCCACGCGGAGCCGGTCCGCGCCCCCGCCAAAGTCCGCATCATAGGCGCTGGAGCGGTTGTGGCACGCACCCCGCGCGCCCACGGCCAGTCCGAGCGCCAGCGTCTTGAGAGCGCGCGGCTCGTAGCCGGGCAGCTCCAGTCCCTTCACGTGCATCGCCCAGGCCTCGGAGCCCTGCCCGATGGCCTCCGCCGCCAGACGGGAGCCTTCCGCCAGGAGCGTTCCGAGCGCCCCCTCCCGTGCGGCAATGCGCGGGATCGCCTGGAGGACCGCCGCCGCGTTGCCAAAGCGGAGATCGACGCCCTCCAAATAAGCGGTCGACAGGGCGCCTCGGTCGACGGCTTCCATCGCCCAGGCGAGCGTTCCTCCGAGGCTCAGGGTATCGAGCCCGTACTCGTCGCATAGGGCGGCGGCGCGGAGGACGGAGTCCGGGTCGTCGATGCCCAACAGCGGCCCAAGGGCGAAGAGCGACTCGTATTCCGCGCGCACCGCCGCTTCGCCGGCTCCCGGCAGGTAGCGATGCTCGCAGCCCACGGCGCACGCCGCGCAGCCGGTCCGCTCGCGGCCCCGTTCCGCGGCTAGCGTCTCCCCGGTCAGGCGCTCGGCTCCGGAGAAGGTCGCCTGCTGGAAGTTGCGGGTGGGGAGGACCCCCAGGCGGTCGAAGGTGAGCAGGTTGGCGGAGGTGCCCAGCAGCCGGTACTTGGCGGTTTCAGGACCGAGGCTGCGCCGCCGCAGGTCGGTTGCGGCGTCTCGGAGGCCTTCGGGATCGAAGATCCCGGCGTGTCGCGCGCCCCGCACCGCGATGGCTTTCAGGTTCTTCGCGCCCATCACCGCGCCCAGTCCGGTGCGCCCAGCATGCCGTCCGTCGTGGCTAATGGCGGCGTACCGCACCCGTCGCTCCCCGGCAAGGCCAATGGCGGCGACCTGGAAGCCTTTGCCGAGCGCCGCGCGGACCGCGCGCTCGGTTTCGGCGGCGGAGCGGCCTGCCAGCTCCGGCATCGGGAGGACGCGGACCTGCTCTCCATCCACCACCAGCACGGAGAGCAGAGCGCACGCGCCGTTCATCACGAGCCCGTCCCAACCGGTGCGCTTCAAGGCGATGGCGAAATGGCTGGAAATGAGCGACTCGCCGAGGAAGCGTGTGAGGGGCGACCGCGCCGCGAACGCGGCTTTGGCCGTGGTGGTGAGGCCCGTGTCTACCAGCGGGCAGCCGGCCAGCACCAGCGGGTTCTCGGGCGCGAAAGGCTCCACTCCGGCGGGCGCGTGCCGGTAGAGCCAGCGCGCGGCCAGACCCGCTCCGCCCAGGTAGGCGCGCGCCTCCGCTGCCGGCAGCGGCTGGGGCTCGCAGCGGCCGGAAGAGAGGTCGATCAGCAGATACCGGCCGTAGTAGGCATACAAGGCGGGATGACCAGACTTCAAGGCGGACGGGCAGGAAGCGGCAGGGGAACATCGGTCGCCCACTCTGCCTCACCAGACTATACGTTCCCTGGCTTTGATTCAGCGCCCGCCCCCGCAACAACGGTGAGGAAGGCCCTTTACCCTCCGGCGGCGGTGGAGAGCAGAAGCAGCCGTTCGCCGGGTGAGATCGGCGCATGAGGGTCCTGGAGCATCTCGGCGCCGTCGCGGGAAAGGACGTGCCCGCCGAGGAGCGCTCCTTCGGCGGAGAGGGCCACCCCCACCAGCGCAGGAGCCGCTCGCCCCAGGTCCCGCAGGAGGCTCCAGAGCGGGGTGACGGTAGTGACGGGCAGTTCCACGGTGGTCCGCTGGGCCACATGCCGGGCCACGCCCAACAACTCCACCGTTACGGCAGGCCGGTCCACTGAATCCACAACTTCTTCGCGTGCTCGTAGTCTTCCGGCGTGTTCATGTTGACGAAGGAGCGGCCCTCCACGTCCATCTGCCGCACCTCGTCCTCCTTCACGATCCGTGTCCGCACGTGGTCGAAGAGGTCGGTGGGGCGCCGCTTGCCGGCCGCGAGCTGCGCTTCGAGCAGCGGCTGGACGCTGGCCCGATAGACGGCGTGCAAGGGGTGCAGCCGGCCTTCCCACTGCGGAACCACCACGTCGTAACACTCGGCGGCGGTGCGCGCCAGGAAGATCGCCAGCTCCGGGTTGAGGAACGGCGAGTCGCACGAGCAGACGAACGCCAGGGGCCGCGTCACCGCCCGGAGGCCCGCCACCAGCCCGCCGACAGGGCCTTCGCCCGGCGTATCGTCCTCCACGCGTCGGGCGGCCGTCTCCGGCAGCGCCTGCCCGGGCGCGGCCACCACCACCACCTCGGGAAAGAACGGCCGCACCCGGTCCACGAGATGGTCGAGCAGCGGCCGGCCGTCGAACTCCAGCCCGGCCTTGGGCGTACCCATCCGGCTGCTCTGGCCGCCCGCCAGGAAAACTACCGCGCATTCGTCGTTCATCAACCGGTCTCCGTAGGGCAGGGCAATCGGGGCAGCGGGTTCAGCGTCTATTCTTCAGGTGCCGTAAATGGCCAGGTAACCCCTGTAGCGGTGAAGTACGTAAGCACCAGGTACTTCTGAAAGACTGCCGCGTCAAAAGCAAACAGGTTCTGGTAGCTCGCTGGATCTCTGACGGCGTCCAGCAGATCCTCCAGAAGGCAGGTGAGCAGGGCTGCCGCCGAGAGGTTTTCAATCCCGGCCTTGGGCTCGCGACGAAGCACGTAGCGAAATCCGAGCCCACCCTGCCGCTGCGCCGCTGGTTTGTCCGAACGCTCGAAAGGCGTTCCCAGGTAGTGCGCGAGTATGGCGTCCAGCCTCTCGGGGCGATCCTCCTTCCTAATCATGTGCAGCATGCTTCGCCGAAAGTACGGACCTATGGCCTCCGCAGACTGAATGCGCACCTCGTTAGACCACGCCGCCAGACGCTGAAGCCGCGCAGTGAGCTGGTGCTGCGCGCTTTGCATGAGTGGCAGCAGCTCGTGCTGCAGCGCCGCATCCTCTGGGAACAGATCGAGAGTTTGGAAGGCGGTTCGGATTATGGAGAGGTCGTTCAGTCCCTCTTCCAGACGAGCCAACGCGTCTCCGAAGCCGGAGTCTGGAGCATCGCCGGACCACCCACTGGAGTCGGGGGGTGCGGGCGGCAACCTCGGCGGCCCCAGGCGAGATCCCGAGGGGTACGTTTCGGGTGATGGAGCATCCGGGGCCATCTGCGCCTCCCCTGTCTGTTTCCACGAGTGCAGGAGTGCCTCCAGGGCGCTGCGGCTACCGGTTCTCCACTGGGCACACTCCGGCGGGGCAGCGGCCTTCACGAACGTGCGCCATCACTTCGTCGGGCCAGTACTTGAGCGCGGAGACAATCGGCGCCGGAGCGATCTGCCCGAGCCCGCAGATCGACGCGTCGGCCATTGCGGGGGCCAGCTCGTCGATCAGTTCCCGGTCCGCGTCGGAGCCCCGCCCGTATCGCCAGCCGTCCAGCATCCGCACCAGCTTCTCCGTTCCCACGCGGCAGGGGACGCACTTGCCACATGACTCGTTCTTGAAAAAGGTGACCAGGTTCAGCGCGAGGTCCAGGATGCAGCGGCCCGTGCCAATGGCAACCACGGCGCCGGAGCCCAACATGCTGCCCGCCGCCGCCAGCGCCCGGAACTCCAGCGGCGTGTCGGCCATTGAAGCCGGCAGGAAGCCGGAGGAGGCGCCGCCGGGCGACACGGCGTACAGCTCCTGGCCCGGCAGCATCCCGCCGCCGCACCCCTCAATGAACTCCCGGATCGTGATCCCCATCGGAACCTCGTAGACGCCCGGTCGCCGGACATCGCCGCTGAGGCCCAGGAACTTCGGCCCGATGCCGCCCTCCCGACCCTGGCCGCGGTACCAGTCCACCCCACGCAGCAGGATGGCGGGGACAAAGGCGAACGTCTCGACGTTGTTGATGAGGGTAGGGCGGCCCCAGAGGCCGTGCGTGCCGGGGAACGGCGGCTTGTTCCGGGGCTCCGAGCGCTTGCCCTCCAGCGCCTCCAGCAGCGCGGTTTCCTCACCGCAGATGTAGCCGCCGGGGCTATCGAAGATGTGGACGGGCGGCGCTCCTTCCAGAAGCCCGGCGGCCCGCGCCCGCTCCAGCTCCGCCAGGAAGGCGGCGCGCGGGCCCGGATACTCGTGGCGGAGGTAGAGCACCGCTTCCTGCGCCCGCACGAGGGACGCCGCCAGCAGCATGCCCTCCAATACCAGGTGCGGCGCGTGTTCCAGGATGTGGCGATCCTTGAAGGTGCCGGGCTCGCTCTCGTCCGCGTTGCAGACCACGTACTTGATCGCGTCGTCGGTCTTCGCCACCAGCTCCCACTTGACTCCAGTGGGGAAGCCCGCGCCGCCCATCCCCCGCAGGCTGCTCGCCTTCAGAACCTCGATGACCACCTCCCGCGTGGAGGCGCCGTCTCGGAAGGCGCGCCAGGCCGCGTAGTCTGGCGCCGCTTCATAGGGATCGATGTCCACGCGCCGCCGGGGCGTTGGTTCGGGGGCCGCGCCGCCTAACAGGGCGGAAAGGTCCAGATCGTCCGCGTGTGGGATCGGCGCGTCGTTGACGAGCACGGCCGGAGCGCGGTCGCACTGGCCGAGGCAGGAGCAGGCGTGAACCTGAAGCTCGTCTGAGGGCCGGTCTAGCGCTCGCAGCCGCTGGTAAAGCTCGCCGGCGCCGCGCATGTGGCACGCCAGATCGCGGCACACGGCGACTTCGATGCGAGGCGGCGGCTCCTGGCGGAAGTGCGGATAGAAGCTCGCGACCGCCTGGATCTGGTAGAGAGGGGTGTTCGTGCGGTCGGAGTAGGCGCGGATCTCCTCATCGGAGAGGAAGCCGCAGCGGTCCTGGATTGCCTTGAGGTCGTCGATCAGCATGCGCGTGGAAACCAGCCTCGCCCGGGGTGTCTGATTGGAGCGGCGACTTTGCTTCGCTCCACAGCTAGCGGTCGCGGCTTAGCATGAGCGGCTGCGGCTCGCCGCTCGCTAACTCGGAGCCGGGCAGCTCGCCGCGCTGCTCCAGCCGGGAGAGACGCCGGTCGGCTTCGTGGGCGGCGCGGTCCAGGTGGAGGATTACATCGTTGTTCTGGAGGCGAAGCTGACGCACCTCGTCACGCAGCTCGCGGATCTCGGCGAGTAGCTGCTTCTGGCTAGTCTTCGGCGCCCGCTTCATCCATTCGATGAGGACTCCGGACGCGCACCCAATGAACACGATCAACACGATCGAGAACGCCTCCATGCCTTCACCTCCCGTCGCGGTTCGATCCTCAGTCCAGAACCGTGCCCGATGCGTGGCTCTTCAGGCGCTGGAACTGACCGTGCAGCCACGCCCGCTCCTCGGGACGGCCCCGTAGCGCGGCCTCCTGCGCCCGGATGAACTCCTCATGGCGGCCACGGTACGCGCCCTGGTCGTACGCATGCTTCACGTCCCGCATTGCGCCCCAGTTCGACACCCGGAGCCGGATCGTCAGCTCGTCATCCGGGCCTACCTCGACTACCTCGGCGGCGCCCACCGCAGCCCGCGGCAGGTCTGGGCTGCCTTCCGGAAAGCCCTGGCTCCAGCCGGGCGGCGCGTTTTCCGGCCCGCAAAAGAAGAGCACGCCGTTGGGGCGAGTGCGGAAGTAGCCGCCGTGGACCAGGTCCAGCTCCGCCGCCGCCGCCTTCACGGCCTGCCACTCGTCCGGGGACAGGTGGATCAAATCTACGCCTTCGCTCACCAGCTCCGCTCTGGCCCCGCCTGGGTGACGGGTGTATTGAATTCGGATCTTGGAATCCAGAGTGCGGATTTGGGGGGACGGCTGGGTATGGGGGTCATTGCGATCGCGGCAGTCTGCTGCGTCGCTCCATTCCCATTGACCCCCGTACCTGCATCCGATAGCTAATCCGCACTCCGAATTCCGAGATCCGAAATCAGACCACCCACACCGCTACGCAATGCTCGCCACAGGCCCCAACGCCACCACCGTCATAGCATCAAACGGGCGGCGGGCCAAAAAGTTCTGCACGTCTTGGGGAGTCACGGCCAGGAACCGGTCGATCACCTCATCCAGCGGCCGGTGCTCCTGGCGGTATTGCCAGTCGAAGCCCACGTGGAACAGGCGGCCGCGCGGCGTTTCATCGTGGAGGACCAGGGCGCTGGCGACCTTCCGCTTGGCGCGGACGATCTCCTCTTCACGGAAGCCCTCGACGGTGACCCGCTCCAGCACCCCACGGATCTTGTCCAGCACGAGCTGCGCTTTCTCCGGATCGCACGAGGCGTAGCCAAAGAACGCGCCCGCGCCGTCCTCCTCATCGTGGCTCAGCCGGACGCTGTCCGCCGTCCCCGGTTCGATCAGCTCCCAGTAGAGGCGGCTGCCGTCGCCGCCCCCGATCATGTCCGCGATGATGTCCGCTATGTATCGCTGCGGGTCTTGCGCGGACACGCCGGGCGAGACGAACGCCAGGTGCGCGCGGTGGATCTTCTCGTTCTGGACTACCTTCACGCGGGAGGTGGGAGTGAAATCCGGCGTTGCCCGGGGGCTGTCGGCGGGCTCCCAGCGGCGGGTCGACTCCTCCGCCTGGCGCAGCGTGGCTTCCCAGTCGAACTGGCCCGTGATGGCGAGAATGAGATTGTTGGGCGCGTACCGGCGCTGCCAGTACTCGTACATCTGGTCCCGCTCCAGCGCCGTGATGCTCTCCGCCGTCCCCAGCACCGACTGCCCCAGCGGGTGCTGCTGGTAATAGGTGGAGCGGACCTCATCGATGACCGTGAACTGAGGGCGGTCTTTGTAGAGCGCGATCTCTTCCAGGATCACGTTCTTCTCCATGGTGAAGTCTTCCACCCGGAGCGACGGCCGCATCATATCCGTGAGGATGTCCAGCATCCGCGCCTGGTGCTCCGGCAGGACGGCGCCGTAGTAGACGGTGTACTCCTCGCCGGTGAAGGCGTTGTAATCCGCGCCGATCTCATCGAACTCGCGGTTCACGTCATCCGCCGAGCGCCGCTCCGAGCCCTTGAAGAGCATGTGCTCCAGGAAGTGGCTGACGCCGCTCACCTCGGCCGTCTCGTCGCGGGCGCCGGTGCGGACGAAGTAGCCCGTGGCGAGGCTTAAGGCCGAAGGGTTGTGCTCGCCGATGATGGTGAGGCCGTTATCCAGGATTGCCTTTTCGAACTTCACGCCTGCACCTCCAGTTCCACCGGCCCCAGGGTTACGATGGTGAAATCTTCCGCCGGATACCGCTGGAGGTGCGCGCGGATGTCCTCGACGGTGACCGCCTCTACGCCTTCGCGGATCTCCTCCATCGTCCGCACCCGCCCCAGCACGTACTGGTCGCGGGCGATGCCGGCGGCCCGCGACCGGGCGGCCTCGCTCTGCATCACCAGGTCGGAAAGGACGCCGGTGCGCGCTCGTGTCAGCTCCGCTTCAGTCACGCCTTCCGCCAGCCGCCGCAACTCGCCGATCAGCACCGTCAGCGTCTCCTGGCAGCGCTCCGGCGTCGTGCCGGCGTACGCCACGATGGCGCCGGAGCCGCGGACGTTCGAGTGCGACGCCCGCACCGCGTAACAGAGGCCGCGCTTCTCCCGCACCTCGGTGAACAACCGGGCCGCCATGCCGCCGGAGAGGACCGAGAGCGCCATCCGCGTCGCGTAATACTCCGGATGGCCCACCGGGACGGAGGGATACATGATCCCGATTTGCTCCTGGTTCGTGTCCTTCTGGATGTGGACGTACCGCTCTCGGCCGGTATTATCCGGGGTGAGGAATGGCGGCGCGGCGCCGGCCCACTCCCCAAACAGCCGGTGGATCGTCTCGCTCAGCGCTCCCCAATCGAAGCGGCCGGCCACGGCCATCACGGAGCCTTCCGGCCGGTAGCGGCGCGCGTGGTCCGCGCGGATCGCCTCCGCCGTTAGCGCTTTCACGCCTTCCGCCGTGCCCAGGGCGGTGCGTCCGTAGTTGCCGGGATAGTAGGCCTTGCGGAGACGCAGGAAGAGCTTGTCCGACGGGCTGTCCTCCAGGCGCTCCAGCTTCTGAAGCGCGAGCGCCTGTTCCGCGCCCAGCTGGTCGGCGGGAAGGTGGGGCCGCAGGAGGATGTCGCTGTAGATCTCCAGGGCGGCGTGCAGGTCGTCGGCGAGGAGAGCGCCGCCGTAGCTCGCCGCCTCCAACTCCGCGCCGCCGGCCCGCTGCACGCCCAGCGCGTCCAGCCCGTCGGAAAGCTCGCGGGCGTTGCGGCTGCCCGCGCCCCGGTAAGCGAGACCTTCCAGCACGGTCGCAGAGCCTTCCTGGCCGTCGGGGTCGGTCACCGCGCCGGCGGGGACGAGGAACTGGAACGCTGCGGAGCGGACGGCGGGGAGGTGCTCCGCCACGATGCGGAGGCCGTTCGGCAGCGTGAGGGTATAAGGAGTTCCGGGCAAGAGGCGTCTCCGATCCGAATGGGGGCGAGTCCGCGTGACGCCGGACCGGCCTGTATCACACCATTGTACCCCCTCGACTCCGCCGAGTCGACTCTTGCGGTGATCGGCAGGGTAGGGCGGATGTTCCCCATTTGGAGACCCGTGCCTTGAAGAGCCAACCGGAACCGGAGGCCCAGGAGCCGAACCTGGTGGAGTGGGTCGATCCGCCGCTAATCGCCGCCGCCGTCGCCGAATGCCTGGCGGGCGCCTTGATCGGGGGAGCGGCGCTGCTCAGCCCGGCGGTCCTGGCGACGGTTCTCGCTTCCGGGCTGTTGTTCGCCGCTGCGTCGGTCTTCGGGCGGCACTTCGACGCCGCGCATGAAGCGCGCGCCCAACCAACTGCGAGAGTGGCGCTCAGCCCCAGCGGGGACACCGCATGGCAACTGGCGTGGGTGCTGCTCGTGCTGGGACTGCTCCTTCCCGCGGTCGCCGGCCCGTCGGTGCTGCTGGCCGCCGTGGGCGTGGCGCTGGTCCTGGTCCTCCATGCGGCGGCCCTCCAACGGGAGTGGGGCCTGGGGTTCCTGACGTGGGGCGCCGCCCGGGGCCTCAACCTGGCGCTGGGCCTGTCGCTCGGTGAGTTCGGCCTCTCGCGCTACGGCCTCATCGCGCTGCCGGTCGCCCTGTACGCCGTGGGCTGGGCGATCTTGCGCACGAGCCGCCAGCCGGGCGTTCCGCCCACGACGGGCTTCGTGGCGCTTTTGCACCTCAGCGGCAGCCTGGCGGCCCATCTCTACCAGGCCGTCCGCACTTACCACCGCTGGACCGAAGCCCTCGTCTTCCTGGCCCTGTTTGTATGGCTCGCCTTCCCGCGCTTCGTCCGCGCCGTGATGGAGCCGCGCCGGCCCCTGGTGGCGGAGGCGGTCCAGTATGGATTCGTGGGCCTCACACTGATGGAGGCGGCGATGGCCGCCGGCTACGCAGGGGCGAGCGCCGGCGCCCTGGTGGGGCTGCTGGCGCTGGGCGTGTTCCAGGCGCTCAAGCGCTGGCCCGTCTCGCTGGTGACCACACCCCGCTAGACTTCGTCTCGCGAGGCGCCTGGAAGGAGGCGCCTCGACTGGAGGGAAACTGGTGCGGCGGGCCGCAGCGCGCAAACTCCGGCGCCGCCGCCGCTACTCGGGCAAGGGATCAGGAGAGTTTCCACGCGTGGACATCAAAGCGGTTCTCAAGCAGGCCCTCCCCGATCCGCTCGTGGGGCTCGTCCGCAGCACCCGGCGACGGCTGGCCCTCCCTGCCGCAGCCCGGCGGGAGTGGGAAGTCTGGTACGAGCGGCTCGGGCGGCCCCCGCGCATCCTCGGCGGTCCGTTCCAGGGCATGGCATACTTGCCCGATCCCTTCTTCGACGCGCTGCTGCCCAAGTTCGTCGGCTCCTACGAGAAGGAAATCCACCCCGCGGTTTCGGCGGTGGTCGCCGTTGCGCCGGACGTCATCGTCAACGTGGGCTCCGCCGAAGGCTACTACGCGGTGGGCCTGGCCCGGCTGCTTCCGCAGGCGCGCGTCGTCGCCTTCGAGGGCGATCCCTGGATGCGAGGCTTGCTCCAGCAGGTGGCGACGCTGAACCAGGTAGCCGACCGGGTGGAGGTGCGCGGCTACTGCGATGAGGCGGAGCTAGGGGCGGCGCTTCAGGGCGCCGCGCGTCCCGTGGTGCTCTGCGACTGCGAGGGTTACGAAGCCCAGCTTATGGACCCGGCGCGGGTCCCCGCGCTCGCCGCTTCCCGGCTACTGGTGGAGCTGCACGACCTGTTCGTGCCCGGTGTCTCGCAACTCGTGAAACAGCGTTTTGCGGCCACGCACGATATCGAGTCATTCCCCACCCGCGCCCGAACTGCTGCGGACTGCCCCGTCCCGGTGGAGGTCGATCCGGCGGTCCTGGAGCGCGCGCTCTGCGAAGGACGCGCCGCCCCCATGGCGTGGTGCTGGATGACTCCGAAGGTTGTTTAGCACGAACAACCCCTTGTGTCCACGCTCCTCAAGCGCAGACGTTTCGCTCCTACTCCGCCATTCCAGGAGACGCGGTTGGACAAGGACTGACCTACCGGCGCGGCCAAATACTAGGCGCGGGATGCGCCGCGCCGGAAGGCCGGGATCGCGGACGACCTGCGCCGAGAGGGGGCCTGCGATCCGCGTCCGGTTGTCGATTTCGTGGCTCACGTTGTTGGGGTGCGGAGCCCTGCCTGTCTGGGCAGCCGGCGCGCAGGACGCCGCCGTCCGCCTCCCGTACGTCGAAGACTTTGAGACGCTGGCTGCGGGGAAGCCGGTGGGCTGGACGGACGCCAGCGTCGGCGAAGTCAGCGTCTCCTTTACTGCCGAGACCCGGCGGCCCCAGGCCGGCAAAGGCGCCTGGCGCGTGGATGTTCCCGCCTGGCACGCGGGCGTCGCCGCCGTCCAGCGGGCCGGCATTCCCCTGACTAACGGCGCCGCCTACGGCGTGGAAGTGTGGCTGCGCGGGCAAGACATCTCCGTCCCGGTGACCGTGGCCCTGCGCAAGAAGACGCCGCCCTATGTGGTCCACTTCAGCCGCGCCTTCGCCGTGGGGCCGGAATGGCGGCGCTGCGTGCTCGAGGGGCGCGCGACAACGGACGATCCGGACGCCGCCCTGGCCATCAGCATGCCGGGCTCGGGCGTGCTCTTCGTCGACTCCCTGCGCGTCCTGCCCGGCGGCTTGCCCCTGGAGCCGGAGCCTACGCCGCCGCCGGCCGTCAAGGGAAACCGCGTCTTCAACAGCAGCTTCGAGCTGGGGACGGACGGCTGGACCATGCCCGAAAAGGTGGCGCTGGTGCAGGATGCAGCGCCGGAGGGGCGGCAGTACGCCCGGTGGCTCCCCAACCCGTTCGCGCTGGAAGGACGACCCTTTGTGGCGCGGCCCAACCAGCGTTACACCCTCAGCGCCTACCTCCGCAGCCAGCGACCCGGCGCGAAGGCGCGACTTCAACTGGTGGAAGTGGGCAACTCCGTCCGCGCCGGCCAGACGTTCGAGCTCACCGGCGAATGGAAGCGGTACGCCCTCACCACCACCCTTCCCTGCGACCAGTACAACCGTTACTACCTCTCCATCGGCCCCGCCGACGAGCAGCATGGCATCGACGTGGATGCCGTTCAGGTGGAGGAGGGGGGGCTAACCGATTACCGACCCGCCGCGCCGCTCGAAGTCTCGCCGGGCCTCTCCCGCAGCATGCTCTTCCCCCGCCCGGATGAGATCCTCGGAGTTCCGGTTCAGGTCTACGCGGCGGGAAAGACGGGGGAGACGGCGACGGTGCGTTACCGGCTCCAGGGCTTCTACGGGGAGACGCTCGCCTTCGGCACGCAGGCCGTAAAGCCGGGGCTCACCCACACGGAAGTCCCGCTGCGTATCCGCGCGCCCGGCTCCGGCACGCTTCGGCTGGTGGTGGAGGGGCTCGTGGACGGCCAGCCGGTCTCCAGCGGCGAGGCGGTCCTGACCGCGCTGCCCGCCCTCGATCCAACGCCCCGTCCCGATTCCTTCTTCGGCGCGCACGGCAGCGCGGGCCTTCCCGGCGAGTGGCACGCGCCCACCGTGGCGGCCCGGGCCGGTGTCCGCTGGTGGCGGCTCCACGATCTGAGCGCCTACACGCAGTGGGCGGTCGCCGAGCCCGCGCAGGATCGCTTTACCTGGTATGACGCGATGGTGGACGGGCTGCGGTCGCGGGGACTTAGCATCCTCGGCGTCTTCGCCCGCACCCCGGCGTGGGCCGGGCAAGATCCCGGCGGCACGCGCACCGATCCTTCCGCCTGGCCTCCCGCCCGCATGGCCGATGTCTCCGATTACGTGCGGCAGGTCGCCACGCACTACCGGGGCCGCATCGATGCCTACGAGCTATGGAACGAGCCCTGGGCCCGCGCCTCCTGGGCGGGAACGCCCGAGAAGTACGTGGAGGTGGCGAAGACAATGGCGCGCGCGGCCCGGGAAGCGGACCCGGCCGCCCGGCTCGTCGGCGGCTCCTTCTACGCGCCGCGCCCCGAGTTCACGGACCGGGTGCTGGGCCGCAGTTTCCTGCCCATCGTGGACGCCATCTCCCATCACCACTACACCGAGCCGCAGGCGGTTACCTACTCCTATGGCGGCAAAGATGAAGTGACGCAGTGGCGGCAGTCGTTGCGGGGGAAGCTGGACGTGGCCGGCGGCGCCAAAGTGGAAATCTGGAACACGGAGGGCGGCACCGCCAGCCCCAGCTTCTACTCCTGGCTGGGCGCGGAGGAGCAGGCGCGCGCGGCGGCGCGCACCGTGGCGAAGACCCTCATCCTGAACAAAGCCGGCGGCGTCCGGCGCTACTTCTACTACCACGTGTGGCAGGAGATGGGCAGCCCGCGCATGTTCCACTGGCTCTACACCAACAACTGGGCGCTGCTGGACTACGACGGCAGCGGCAAGCCCGCCCTGGCGGCGTTTTCCGCCTGCGCGCAGAACCTGGAGGGAGCGGCGCCGGCTGGCCGGCTGGAAACCCCCGAGCTGAAGGCGTATGCGTTTGCGCGGGGCGGAGAAACGGTCGTCGCGCTCTGGTCTCCGGTCGCGTTGACGGGGCCGCGCGAGCTGGAAGTGAAGATCCACCCCTTCCGCTTGAGCGCGATGAACCTGATGAACAACGTCCAGGGCATCGCCTTCGGCGCGGCCAGCGCCCGCCTCGCCGTCCGCAACGAGCCGCTCTACCTGCACGTCCGCGACACGGCGCCCGCCACCGTTCTCAAGGCTCTCAAGGCCGCCGAGTGGACCTCTCCCGCCAACTCCACTGCCGCCCGCTGAACAACGGCTTTCCGGACGTGCGCTCTTCCTGCCCGGCAACCGAACATTGGAGTAGGGCGCCGTCCGTCACATCCTCCGGCTCCCGAAACTATCCGCCCGCGTGCCCCGGCTGTCCGTTCTGGCGCTCCAGTCGATCGCGGCGCTCGCACTACCAAAGGGAGAGACTGCGATGAAGTTAACGGTCCCTCGGAAGGAGCTGTACGAAGGGCTCCAGATCGTCAGCCGGGCGGTGTCGGCGCACACCAGCCTGCCGGTGCTGAAGAACATCCTCATCGAGCCCGGCACGGACGCCATCAAGCTGTCCGCCACCGACCTGGAGCTGGGGATCGAGGTGCGCGTCCCGGCCAATATCCAGGAAGGCGGGCCGCTCACGGTGCCGGCCCGGACGCTGGTGGAGATCATCGCGGCGCTGCCGGAGGCGGACGTCACCCTCGGGGCGGACGACCAGAACAACATCCTCATCACCTGCCGCCGCTCCGAGTACCGCATCCACGGGCTGACGGCGGAAGACTTCCCGGCCCTCCCCGAAGTAGGCGGCAGCGTCTCCCTCCAGCTTCCGCAGTCGCTCTTCAAGAGCATGATCCGCCAGACGGCGCTGGCCGCTTCCGACGACGACACGCGGCCCATTCTGACCGGCATCTGCCTGGTGGTGCAGGATGGGAAGCTCCGCCTGGTGGCGACGGACACGCACCGGTTGGCGGTCCGTACCGCCCCGATTACGGAAGCGAGCGGCGAGACGACCGTGATCGTACCCGTGCGGGCGATGAACGAACTGATGCGCGTCCTTGAAGACAGCGGGGAGCAGCCGGTGGACGTCCGCGTGGACCAGAACCAGGTCCTCTTCCGCACGGAGCGCGTCACGCTGGTGTCTCGTCTCATCGAAGGGCAGTTCCCCAAGTATGAGCGCGTCATTCCGGCCAGCCACAGCCGCCGGCTCACCATCCAGCGAGACGACTTCCAGTCCTCCGTCCGCCGCGCCCGGATCGTGGCCCGCGACGCCGCCAACCGGATCGTCCTCGCCACGCAGGGCGAGAACCTGGTGATCACCGCTGAGTCCGGCGAGCTGGGCCGGGCGCACGAGGAGATCGAAGTGGTGCGCGAGGGGGACGAGATCTCCATTGCGTTCAATGCGAACTACGTGCTGGAGGTGCTCGGCGTAATGGACTCGCAGGGCGTGTTCCTGGAGCTGAGCGAGCCGCTGAGCCCCGCCGTAGTCCGCCCCGTCGACGGCGACGACTACCTGATGGTCATCATGCCGATGCAGGTCCAGTAACTCCCCCAAAGGAGCATCGGGCGAAACGGAAGGGGGCGCAGCCGGGGCTGCGCCCCCTTCTTTATGTGCTCCGTACCCCTTCGAATCCGGCAGTGACGACCAGCCTCTGCCGTTGTTTTGCGCCTGGTAAACGAGATCAATACGTCTCTCTCATACCGAGACCTGCTCCCTCATCCCTTCTGACTGCGGCGTAGCCGCCCTGTGTTCTTCCCTATGCTCTGTGTCCCTCGGTGTTGGGGCCGTCACCTCGGGCGCGCCTCTGTCTTCCGTGCGGCGGGGAGAAAGGAACTCGCCGGCGAAACGCCCAACTATAGGCCGCGACGGACGGGGAGCGGCCAGGCATCCCCCCGGTATGACGCCGCCTTTCAACGGAGACTGCGATGAAGATCGGGATCTGTACTTTTACCGACGGCCGGGAGCGGGTCGCCCGCCGGCTCTGGGAAGAATGCCTGGGGTTCCAGGCCCGCGCCGCCGCCTGGCTCCGCCAGGAAGGCCATGAAGTGGTCGAAGCGCGCGAAGTAATCTGGAACTACGCCACGGCGCGCTCGCAAGCCGAGGCGCTGCGAGACGATGACTGCGACGTGGTCGTGTTCAACTTCTGCGTCTGGTCGTACCCCGACTTCACCGCCCAGGCCGCCGAGTTCACCGACGCCCCGATCCTCTTCCTCGGCAACATCAATCCCGGCTATCCCGGCTGGGTCGCCTTCTTCGCCTCCGCCGGCACGATGGACGAGATCAGCCGCCCCTTCGGCCGCGTGCTGGGCGACGTGCAGGACCCGGCCGTACAGGAGGAGGTGCGCGCCTTCCTGCGACGGTACGACGGCGACGCCCGCACCCGGGGCGAGGACGCCGCGGAGCGGCTGCGCGGCCAGCGCTACGGAGAGTTCGACGGCCCCTCCATGGGGATGTACACGGGCCACATCGACCAGAGCCAGTGGATGGAGCAGTTCGGCATCCAGGTGTTCCACCGCAGCGCCCTCGACATCTACTCGCGCATGAAAGGGATCGCCCCGGACCGGGTGCAGGCGGGCCTCGATTGGCTGAAAGCGTCGTGCGGCCAGATCCTCTGGCAGGAAGGCCGCCTTACGGATGGGATCGACGGCACGCTCGCCCGCCAGGTCCGCCTTTACCTGGCCGTCAAGGACTTCTGCAAGCTCGAGGGGATCGACTTCTGCGGCCTCACCGGGCAGCTCGACTGGACTGAGTGGGACGAGTACTGCATTATGGACGTCGCGGAGGCGCTCCTCAACGACACGTCCGACTGGGAAGAGGAGAAGAAGAAGCCGCTGATCTGCGCCACTGAGTGTGACAGCAACGGCGGCCTCACGATGCAGCTCCTCCACGAGCTGAGCGGCACGCCGGTCCTCTTTGCGGATCTGCGCCACTACCACGAGGACAAAGACGTCTACGACCTGGTCAACTCCGGCCAGCACGCGCCCTGGCTTAGCAAATACAGCGACGACTACCGCGTGAACTGGAAAGCGGTGACGCTGCACCCCGCGCTGGACTTCTACTTCAAGGCGCCGGGCGCGTCCGTCGAGTTCATCTCCGATCCGGCCGACGTGGTGACCTTTGCGCGGTTCACGCGCAAGAGCGGGTCGTATCGCCTCCACATCGTCACGGGGAGCTTTGTCAGCTTCGGCCGCGAGGAAGACCAGCGGCTGGCGAACATGACGACCCCGGAATGGCCACACGCCTTCGCCCGGCTCAATTGCTCCGTGCAGGCGCTGGCCCAGAGCTACAGCAGCAACCACATCCACGCGGTGCTCGGCGACTACACAGCCGAGCTGATCGCCGCCGCGGAAGCCGTGGGCGCGGAGCCGATCGTCTTGGGGTAGGGGTGGCTCCTGGGCCACGTCGCTCTCCCGCGTGCCTGGTAATGACGACTGAAGCAATCCCCTCCGGTAAGTGGCGCAGGCCTCCGGAGGGGATTGTCGCGCGTCAGCCGTTCCACCCTCGGCCCGCCATGCGCCTCCCTCCGCTTTAACGCCGGCCATCGCGGTGGGGTATCATGTCGAAGAGATGGGGCCGCTGTAGGGCCGCATCCTTCGACTGTAGAGAGCGACTCCCCATGCAGTTTTTCCGGACTCCCCCGTCCTCATTCACGCGCCCACTCGGGCTTGTGGCCCTTGTGGTCCTGGCCGGCGTGCAGGCGCGACTTGCCGGCGCGCAGCCATCCGCGCCTCCCAGCACGCTTACCGTGCAGGTGGATCAACCCGGCGCGCGCATTCCAGACACCCTGTTCGGGCTGTTCTTCGAAGACGTCAACTTCGGCGCGGACGGCGGCCTCTATCCCGAGCGCGTCAAGAACCGCTCGTTCGAGTTCCCCGATCCGCTGATGGGCTGGAAGCAGCTCGACGCGGGCTCCTCCCGCGGAACCGTGCAGGTTCTGGAGCAGGGCGTCTCGGACGATAGCGGCAACGTCCATTACCTTCGCCTCCAGGCGGGGTCCCGCGGCCAGACTCTGGGCATTAGCAACGAGGGTTTCCGCGGCATCGGCGTTGAGAAAGGCGCGGAGTATATCTTCTCGGTGCGGGCGCGTCATGTGAACGGCGAACCGGTGCGCTTGCGCGTCGAGCTAATCGGCGCCGGCGGAAGTTCGCTGGGGCGCGCCACCCTGGAAGACATTACACCGGCGTGGGAGACGCACACGGCCACGCTGCGCGCCACCGGGCGCGATGCGCAGGCGAGCCTGAACCTCCGCGTCGAAGGCTCCGGCGCGCTCGACCTGGACCTCGTCTCGCTCTACCCAAAAGACACCTGGCGCGACCGTAAGAACGGCCTGCGTCCGGATCTCGTGCGGCTGTTAAAGGACATGAAGCCGGGTTTCCTACGCTTCCCTGGCGGCTGCATCGTGGAAGGACGGCGCCTGGATACCCGCTACCAGTGGAAGACGACGCTCGGCGACCCGGACGAGCGGCGGTTGATCGTGAACCGGTGGAACAGCGAGTTCCGCCACCGGCCCGCGCCGGATTACTACCAGTCCTTCGGTCTCGGCTACTTCGAGTACTTCCAGCTCAGCGAAGACATCGGCGCGGAGCCGCTGCCGATCCTCAACTGCGGGATGGCCTGCCAGTTCAACTCCGGCGAGCTGGCGCCGCTGGATGAGCTCGACACCTATATCCAGGACGCTCTAGACCTGGTGGAGTTCGCCAACGGCCCCGTTGCAAGTGAGTGGGGCGGCAAGCGGGCCGCAATGGGCCACCCGAAGCCGTTCAAGCTGAAGATGATCGGCATCGGGAATGAGCAGTGGGGGCCGCAGTACATCGAGCGCTACCGGGAGTTTGCCCGCGTGCTGAAGGCGAAGCACCCCGAGATCGCCCTCATCTCCAGCGCGGGGCCCAGCCCCAGCGGCGAGCAGTTCGATTACCTCTGGGCCCGGCTCCGCGAGCTCAAGGCGGACATCGTGGACGAGCACTACTACATGGCGCCGAAGTGGTTCCGTGACAACGCCGGGCGCTATGACTCGTACCCTCGCAACGGCCCGAAGGTGTTCGCGGGGGAGTACGCATCACAGAGCGTCGGCATCGCGAGCCCCAACAACCGCAACAACTGGGAAGGCGCGCTTTCCGAGGCGGCTTTCGTGACGGGACTGGAGCGGAACGCTGACATCGTGCAGATGACGTCCTACGCGCCGCTCTTTGGCCACGTAGACGCTTGGCAGTGGACCCCGAACCTGATTTGGTTCGACAACCTGCGCTCCTATGGAACGCCGAACTACTACGTCCAGAAGCTGTTCAGCGCGAACCGGGGCACGAAGCTGCTGCCGGTGCGCCTCGACGGCTCGGCCAAGAACGGGGCAGGGGACCTCTTCACCAGCGCCTCCCTCGACGAGGCGGCCGGCGAAGTGATCCTCAAGGTGGTGAACGTTACGCCCGCCGCGCGGGAGGTGCGGGTCCGCCTCGCCGGGGCGAAGAATGTGCGCAAGAAGGGCCAGGCGTTCGTCCTCGCCAACTCGGACCCCAAGGCGGAAAACAGCCTGGACGAGCCGATGAAGGTGGCTCCGGTGGCGCAGCCCTTCGAAGCGGCGACGGGCGAGTTCACCTATCGGTTGCTGCCGAACTCACTCACGGTCCTCCGCGTCGGCGTGGCAGGCGGGCGAGTGCGGCGGTGAGCCGCGCCGTCCGACCAGGGAGATTGCACCACGGAGCCACGGAGTTCACAGAGAGTGATATGGAGAAGACCCTCCGGGTTTAATTGCAGAGGCGCGGAAACGCGAGGAGGGACGGCAGAAAGTTTAGAGGGAGAAGGGGACTGCGCCCTCCGGGGTCGGAGCGCGCAGGGAGGGCCTATAGAGG
>Ga0216301_1000141_pt1 | contig 20453 bp, 19 predicted proteins | sample 4hB_Boncat_minus_FD_156203 | JGI IMG/M metagenome (GOLD analysis project Ga0216301, IMG submission 156203) | Terrestrial sediment cell enrichment communities for BONCAT metagenomics from Utah, United States - 4hB_Boncat_minus | ecosystem: Environmental > Terrestrial > Deep subsurface > Rock...
GCGTAGAAGCCCGTCCGAGGGGGCGTGTACAGCTCGTCCGCCCCGTAGAACAAGCGCAGGTCCGGTTCCTTCTTCCTGATCAAAGGCCTTGCACCGCCATAACCCTGACGACGGGACGCAACCCCGCCTCGGAGGGGGTTTTGAGATTGTCTCTTTAGACTCCGTTGCGAGGGCTGCAATCGCCGACCGACGCCAGCATTGCCCCATGGGCGATCACCTCACCTCCACCATGCGAGGGTGCTGTGCTGCTGACCATCGCTGAAGGTTGTCCTGCGGCGGATTGTGCTGACGCGAGGCAACCTCTTTCGGTTAAGCACTTTTACCAGTCACGGATCGCCCAGCAAACTGAATCTGGAAGCCAGTGGTCTGTTTGGGTGTTCGTCCTGAAGTGCTGCGACAGGCAACGTTGGCGTTTCGGCGGGTCTAACCATGCCGGCGGCGGGCCACTGTACTGTATGGCAACCCTCTTGTCGTAGGTTTGATGGCGACTTACCTAGAATTGCGCAAAGGAGCGCGATAATGGACATGGGGAAAGCAAGGCGCAATTGCCCAGGCGTAAGAACGATCATAATCGAGTGCGTAAGCTTGCTACAGGCGGACCTTTATCGCTGCTCTAGTTTTAAAAGCAGGGGTTGCTGGTTCCGCAACTCGCACGGCCGCGAGCAATTCCGGAGTAGGGGAAATTGATCGTTGTCGACGCGCTTGAATGATTGTTAAAAGAGGGATGCAGTGGTAACACAAAGTTGGCTTTCGGATCGGGCGCCTCGCGCAGAATTTGAGGAAAAGGTATCGCCGGTGGAAACGCCCCACCGAGCTTACGCAAGGTACGTCCCGCTGTCGCCGGTCGAGGAAACCGTCGGCTTCCGGTTTGCAAAACGCTTGGCCGACATTGTTGTGGCCTCCTTTGCGATCTTCCTGCTCTCGCCGTTGCTGTTGGTGACCGCGCTGCTCGTTTGGGCAGAGGATCGCGGCCCCGTCCTCTACCGGCAGGCCCGAGTTGGCCGCTTCGGAAAGCAATTTTGGTTCTATAAGTTCCGGAGCATGAGGGTCGATGCCGATCGAATTCGGGAGCAGCTTCTCAAGCAGAGTGATGCTCAGGGAGCTGCGTTCAAGATGAAGAACGACCCGCGGATCACTCGGATTGGACGCTTCATCCGCAAGTTCTCCATTGACGAGATGCCGCAGCTGTTCGCCGTTCTCGCCGGCCACATGGCCATCATCGGCCCCCGTCCTCATCTTGCCATTGAAGTGTCTACTTACACTCCAGAGCAGTACGTTCGGCTCGCAGTCAAGCCGGGGCTCCTGTGTCTTCGGGAAATCAAGGGCCGGTCGAACTTGAGCTTTGAGCAGTGGTTGGATTTGGATCTTGAGTACGTCAAGAAGCGCACTTGGTTGCTGGACATGAAGATCATGTCTCTCGCAATCCCGGCGGTCATCAAGGGCGACGGCGCCTACTAAAAGCAGCTTCCCTCTTGGGCAACACAACGAGGTTCTCGACGCCAGTCGAGAACCTCGTTGTCGTTACTCTTGAAGGAAGTGTGGCCGCCCGGTGTAGGGACTTGTCATTGCCATCTGCCCTGCCCCGTCGGCTTTGCGCCATCCGCGGAAAATGGATATGGCCGTACCTGGGCCGTTAGAGCAAAGCGGTGTAGCCGGTCCTCCTGCTCGCCCTACCAATCAGCCGAGATCTGGGTCGTCTCCCCTGTAATCTAGAGGGCCGTCGTTTCGTCGAACTCGAACCCACCAGGCGCGTTCACGTAGTCGATCTCTTCGTCAACGTACACCGCGTGCTGGCGCAGGTGCGGGTGGCGGAGCAGGGTTTCGGCGCTCCGGTGGAGCTTGATCGGGCCGGCACTCCACCAGGCCACATGGTGGATCATCGCGAGCATCGGGCGGGGCGTCTGGGTGCGGTTGGGCATTCCGGCGTGCCACAGGCGGATATCTCGGATCGCGACGCTGCCGACGGGCACGGTCGGCTGGAAGGGCGGGGCGACCGCCCGACGCGCCTCGAGCACGTCGTGGGGGACTTTGATGTCGCCGTCTTGGACCACGATGGTGGTGTCGAGGTGGGTTCCCGGCCAGATCTCGGTGCTCCCGTTCTCCGGGCTCATGTCGACCAAGCCCACGTTGACCACCAACGCGTACGGGGGATGGGCGACTTCCAGGTTAGGCCAAAGCTGGCCGGTGTCCGCGTGGACGGGCTGGCGCTGGTCGCTGGGCATCGCCGTGTTGCCGCTGTAGAAGGCGTTGAACATGCCCGCCCCGAGCAACTCCTTCGTCACCTGGATCACGAGGTCGTTCGCCAGCACGTCCCGGAACAGGTACGGCGGAAACGGTGGTGGGTCCTGCTGCACGTTGCCCCGGTTCCAGTTGAACGGGGCGTTGGGGCGGGTGACGAACTTCTCGACGTCCTGGAGAACCCGTTCGCGCAGGACCCGGACGTGCTCGAGGTCTACGACGTCCTTCAGCACCACGATCCCATCCTCGCGGAGCGCACGGACCACCTCTTGGAACTTCTCGGGATCGAGCAGCCCTCGATCTTTTTCGGCTTGAGTCGCTTCGACGGTGACCATGACCGATCCAGACTACTTGCGATACTTCGTGCTTCGCTGGGCCGAAGGTCTTAGGTAGCTCTCCCCCCTCGAAGTAAGAAGACCAGAAGCACGATCTGGATCACCCCAAACAACGTTCCCGCCGGTGCGTACCAGAGGGCGCCAAAGGCCGCGACCAATAGTGCTGGGCCCGCCCATGGAATTCCCGTCAAGAAGGCACCGAGAAGGATGAGCCAGATCCCTCCGTAGAGCACGAAAGCCCACTTCATCCCAGGGGAAGTGGGCTCGATGCCGACAAGTCGGACGATAGCCGCCCAAGGGCCGAGTTGGCCGGCATACTCACCGGTGGTGGGCCGAATGTAGTCTCCCACGACTAAGGCGCGGATGCCATCGAGGAGCATGTAACCCGCGACAAGCGCCACCGAAAGCGCCAGAAACGACTTCACCGAGTCCCCCTTTCCAATCGCTCAGCCGCCGCATGAAGCGTTCTCAGTGCCCGATCGACGGATGCCAGTTCGTCCCGGTCCAGCGAGGCAAGAAGCGTGGCCACCCGATCCCTATCGAGCGCCGACGACTTTGACAGGGCCTCGCGTCCTTGTTCCGTCAAGTGAACTGGGTTTGCCCGACCGTCCGTTGGGCTTTTCTCTCTTTGGGCGAGCCCCTCTCGCTCGAGACGATCCACCGCGACGGAGACGGTGGCGGCGGAGACGCCGAGGTGGCGAGATAGATCGGACAGCCGGACGGAGCAGTGTTGGTCCAGGTGGGAAAGGATCTGCCACTGCCGCTCCGTGAGCGCTGGCGCGTCGCCTGAGTGCTTCCGGTGGCACGCGAAATAGACGGCAGGATAAAGACGCATGAACTCGGCGGGGTCCATCCCTCCACTATGGGTTCTGCTTTCCTTTATGAGGGCTAAGTATCGCTTAGAGTGCGGTGGCCTGCCACCGCTTTACCCAGCGAGCCCGCGAGCGTGTAGTTGGGATGCGTCTGGAATGTCCGGGATGTTTGGGAGGTTGGGAATGTCCCGGAGGAATCTCTACAACCCACACTCCCTCCACGCTCGCGGGCTCGCTAACAATAGCGGTGGCAGGCCACCGCACTCTAAAGAAGGATGCCTGCGGCGGCGGCCAGGGCGATGACGGCGGGGCCGGGAACTCGTCGCGTAGTGGCGAGACCTAGAGCCGCCAAGCCTATGATCGCGGTTCGGAGGTCTGGCACGGCCGAGCCGAGGAGGCGGAAGAGAGTGACGGCGAAGACGCCGACTACCGCCAAGGAGAGTCCTCGCACGAACCCCTCAACCGCGACGTGGTGCCGGACTCGTTGGTACAGGCGATCCACGGCGAGGATGAGGAGTGGTGGCAGCGCGATCGCGAGGGTTGCGAGGGCGGCACCGGGCAGTCCGCCGATGAGGTAGCCAAGGCTGACGATCCAGAGACCGTTCGGGCCGGGCGAGACTTGGCCCACCGAAAGGGATTCCACGAACGTCCGTTCGCTGGCCCATCCACGGGACAGGAGGTCGGCGTGAAGGGCAGGGATATTGCCAAAGCCGCCGGTCGAGAGGAGCGACGCCCGGAGGACGAGCGCGAAGAAGACGAGTCCGTTCAATCCATGCCCTCCGAGGACCGATCCTGGAGACGCCAGTGGCCGATCGCCCCGAGAGCCGCCGCCGACAGCAAGATCACCGGCACCGCCACGTGAACGACGCTCAAGGCGGTGGCTCCAAGCATAATCACGACGGCAAGCGAGAGGCTAGCTAGCCCCTCGGACCGTCCCGCGGCGAGCAGCGGCCTTGCCATCTGCACCGCCGTAACCGCCCCTAAGGCGACCGTTGCAGGCAGGACGCCCCGGAGCGCCGCCTCTACCAAAGGACTCTCCCGATAGGTCGCGTACACGGCGGTCAGGGCCACCGTTAGCGTCGCGCTCGGAAGGAGGAGCCCGCCAAGCGCGGTGACCAGACCGGCAATCCCGCAGAGCCGCCAACCGATCAGGCTGGCGAGCGAAAGGAGGTTGATCCCGGGAGCCATTTGGCAGAGAGACCAGTCGCGGGTGAACTCGGTCTCGTCCACCCAACCCTTTCGGTCCACGACCTCACCCCGGATAAGGGCCATGGTCGCCGTCCCCCCGCCGAAGGACAGCGAACCGAGCACCAGGAAGGTCTTGAGGATCGAAGCGGCCGGAACCCGGCCGGGCTCGTTCTGCGGGTGCATAGGGAAAGGGTATCCCGCCACGGCGGAAGTCCACCGGCTAGGTGTGTTACCATCGAAGGGCCGGTCCAACGGTGGAGCCCTGCGATGAAGCACACAATCCTAACTGCCCATTCCGGCTGGACCCTGTTCGCGTCCCTCGGATTCATGGCGTACGGCCTTAGCGGCCTTTCGGCAGAGGAACAGACTCCGGCGACCGCTGACCCAACTCCCGAGCAGATCGCGTTTTTCGAAACTAAGATTCGGCCGGTGCTGGCGAACAACTGCTTCCGCTGCCACGGGAAGGACATGCAGATGGTGGGCCTCCGGCTAGACACCCTGGCGGGATTGCGAAAAGGAGGCGATTCGGGTCCGGTCGTGGTGGCGGGCGATCCGGATAAGAGCTTGCTGGTGCAGGTGATCCGGCACACCGGGCCGATCAAGATGCCCAAGGGCAAGATGCTCAAGCCCGCGGAGATCGCGAACGTCGAGGCGTGGGTCAAGATGGGCGCGCCTTGGCCCAAGGGCGGCGCGACGAAAGGGCAAGGGAAGGGGCCCTTGTGGTCGCTGCAGCCGGTGAAGAAGCCCGCCGTTCCCGAGGTGAAGAAAGCGGCGTGGGTCGTCAACCCGATCGATGCGTTCGTGCTGGCCAAGCTGGAGGCGAAGAAGCTGAGCCCGGCTCCCGCGGTGGACCGCCGCACGCTACTGCGGCGCGTTACCTACGACCTGACCGGCTTGCCGCCGACCGCGGCCGAGGTCGACGCGTTCCTGGCCGACAAGTCGCCCAATGCCTACGAAAAGGTGGTCGACCGGCTGCTCCGCTCGCCCCGATACGGAGAGCGGTGGGCCCGGCACTGGCTGGACGTCGCCCGTTACGCCGACACGAAGGGTTACGTCTTTGAGGAGGATCGGAACTACCACAACGCGTACACCTACCGCGAGTGGGTGATCCGGGCGTTCAACGAGGATCTGCCGTACGACCAGTTCATCACCCAGCAGCTCGCGGCGGACCGGCTTCCTGAGGTGCAGGGGGGAGACGACAAGCGGGCGCTCGCCGCGATGGGCTTCCTGACCATCGGACGCCGGTTCTTGAACTCCCAGCCCGACATCATCGACGACCGGATCGACGTCACGATGCGGGGCTTCCAAGGGCTCACCGTAGCCTGTGCGCGGTGCCACGACCACAAGTTCGACCCCATCCCGACGCAGGACTACTACTCGCTGTACGCGGTGTTCCAGTCTTCCGACGAAGCCACGGTGCCGATCTCGGAAAGGGCAGTGCGCGGCCCATGGGAAAAGCACAACGAACGGGTGGCGGCGACGGACAAAGCGATCCGCGAACTGATCCAGACCCAGGTGAAACGGCTACGCCAGATGGTGAAGGAGCCGGAGCAGGAAAAGACGCTGAGTGCGGAGGTGAAGCAGGTCCTCCAAACGGTCCGCGAGGACCAGGTCCCGATGGGAGCCAACCTGACGAAGCTCGCATCTGCGTTCGGGGCCGGGCAATCGGAGCGTCTGGCGAGCCTCCAGAAGGAGGCCGAGGAGCTCAAGAAGAACGCGCCACGGTCGCCGGAGTTCGCGATGGCGATGGTGGATCGGCCGAACCCATCCGACGGCGTTGTGTTCCGTCGCGGCAACCCGGGCAACCATGGGGAGGCGGCTCCCCGGCGATTCCTGCTCGCGATGTCGAAGGCGGGCAAGGAGCGCGAGCACTGGAAAACCGGCAGTGGCCGCCTGGAACTGGCCAAGACCATCGCGTCTCGCGAGAACCCGCTGACCGCGCGAGTGTTCGTGAACCGCGCCTGGCAACACCACTTTGGAGCCGGGCTGGTCAGGACACCCTCGGACTTCGGCTTCCAGGGCGAGCGCCCGACCCATCCGGAACTGCTCGACTACCTGGCCGCCAGCTTTATGGAGAACGGCTGGTCCATCAAGAAGCTGCACCGGCTGATGGTCACCTCGGCCACCTACCGCCAATCCTCCGCGGTTTCTCCGGCGGCGTACAACGCCGATCCCGAAAACCGGACGTGGAACCGGATGAACCGGCGGCGGCTGGACCTCGAGCAGATGCGCGACACCCTGATAGTCGCGGCGGGCCGCCTCGACCTGACGCAGGTCGGCGGCAAGTCGGTGGACCTCTGGAAGGCTCCGTTCGCGCCACGGCGGGCCGTCTACGGCTTCATCGAGCGGCAGAACCTGCCAGGCATTTTCAAGACTTTCGACTTCGCCTCGCCGGACAGCACGAGCGCCCGCCGGTTCCTTACCACCGTGCCGCAGCAGGCTTTGTTCTTTATGAACTCGCCGTTCAGCGTCGAACAGGCGCGTACGGTGGCGGACCGAGCGGAGATCGTGCAGGCCAAGGACGATGCGCAGCGGGTGCGCCGGCTGTACCGGCTACTGTTCGGACGCCTTCCGGACGCCGATGAGACGGCGGCGGGAGTCGCTTACCTGGGGCTGGGCAAGGTGGACGCTCCCATTCCCTCGTGGCAGTACGGCTACGGGTCGTTCGATCCGGCCAAAGGCCGCGTCAGCTCTTTCCGGCCCCTGAGTTACGCTGCGGAAGCGGGCTATCGAGGGGGGAAGGCGTTCCCAGACCCGGAGTTAGGATATCTCTTGCTGAACGCCCAAGGCGGGCATCCGGGACGTGACGCCGCCCATGCGGTGGTGCGGCGCTGGACGGCTCCCGCGGCGCTTACCGTCGGGATTCAAGGGCAGCTCGCCCACCGCCAGCCCGAAGGGGATGGCGTGCGGGCCCGCATCGTGTCCAGCCGAACTGGCCTCTTGGGCGAGTGGCAAGCCCACAATGGCGAGGCGAAGACCGAAGTCGCGGCGACCTCTGTCCAGCGCGGGGATACCCTTGACTTCATCGTAGACGCGAAGGGCGGTGAGGCATTCGATGGGTTTGCCTGGGCTCCCACCGTTCGGACAGCCGACGGCAAGCAGGTTTGGAGCGCCGCCACCGGCTTCGGCCCCCCAGTCGGCTCCGCCGCCTCTCGTCTGGCGCTATACGCGCAGGCCTTGATGATGACCAATGAGTTCTTATTCATCGACTGAGGCCGAGGGAAACTGTCAGTTAGGAAAGGCTCCTAAAGCACCGGGACGGCTTCGGCCATGTTAACATCGTTCTATGAGCTCTATTCCGATTGACGAAATTCTAAAGCTGAGTCCTCGGGAACGCTTGTCTGCCGTAGAGGCAATCTGGGACAGCCTTCTAAACGAGCCATCTACGATTCCCGTGCCGCCTTCCCATGTGGTCGAGCTCAAGAGGCGGTTAGCAGATTACGAGAGCGATCCCGAGGGCACGACCGTTTCTTGGGAGGAAGTCAGGGAGGGGGCGAGAAAGAGGTTTGGCGCTTAGAGTTAGATATACCCTTGCCGCCCAACGAGACCTTTACGGAGTAGCTGAATACTATGAGCAGCAGAGACCGGGCCTCGGTCTTGCGTTTCTGTCCGAAGTAGATGCGTGTATCGAACTCATTCTCGCAAACCCGCTGATGTCGCAAGAGATAGCCCAAGGAATGAGGAGGAGCCTCACTCGCAAGTTCCCTTACGCGGTTTACTACCGGTACACGAGCAATAACATCATCGTCCTTGGCGTCTTTCACTCAAGCCGATCGCCCATGGTCTGGAAGAAAAGGGTTCAGGAAGACGAGTAGGTAAAGCCTAATGTCCGCATTCGACCACCACGATCTACTGGAAGACCTGTTCCTTACCCGCCGAGACCTGCTCGGCCGCATGGGGAACGGTTTTGCGACGCTGGGCCTGATGGGACTGCTCAGCGATACGACGGTCGCCTCGGGGCCGGTGCAGAGGGGGAATGCGAACAACCCGCTCGCACCCCGGAAGCCGCCGCTCAGAGCACGGGCCAAGCGAGTGATCTTTATCTTTTGCAACGGCGGCCCGTCGCAAGTAGACACGTTCGACCCCAAGCCCGCCCTCCAGAAGTACGCGGGGCAGGCGATCCCGCTCCAGTTGCCGACGGAGCGGAAGACGGGGGCGGCCCTGCCGTCGCCCTACGCCTTCAAGAAGCATGGCCAGTCGGGGATCGAGGTCAGCGAGATCTTCCCGCACGTGGCCAAGCACGTCGACGACATGTGCGTGATCCGTTCGATGCACGCCGACGTGCCCAACCACGAGCCTTCGCTCTTGTTGATGAACTGCGGCGAGGCGCGGATGATCCGGCCGTCGATGGGCTCATGGGTTCTGTACGGGCTGGGTACGGAAAACCAGAACCTTCCCGGTTTCATCTCCATGTGTCCCGGCGGCTACCCCATCCAAGAATCGCAAAACTGGCAGTCGGGCTTCCTGCCCGGGGTGCTGGCGGGGACTTACATCGACCCGAACCAGACCGACATCGAGAAGATCGTCGAGAACATCAAGAACCACCACACCCTGCCCGCCGAGCAGCGAGAGCAACTGAATCTGGTCCAGCGGCTTAATAAGAAGCACCTGGCCAAACGGGAGGGTGACGCGGCGCTGGAATCGCGGATCCAGTCGTTCGAGCTGGCGTACCGGATGCAGACCGAGGCGACGGACGCGTTCGACGTCAATCGGGAGTCGCAGGCGACCCGCGACCTGTACGGCCCCGGCAACTTCGCCCGCCAGTGCCTCATCGCCCGTAGGCTAGCCGAGCGCGGCGTCCGGTTTATCCAGCTCTACCACGGCGCGGGCCAGCCCTGGGACAGTCACGACGATATCGCCATCGCCCACCGTAACCTCGCCCAGGAGTCGGACCAAGCGATCGGCGCCCTCCTTACCGACCTCAAACAGCGGGGCATGCTGGACGACACGCTGGTCATCTGGGGTGGCGAGTTCGGCCGAACGCCCACCGTGGAGCTACCGACTCCGGGGGCCAATGCGGGCAAGATGAACGGCCGCGACCACAACCACTACGGCTTTACCTACTGGCTCGCCGGAGGTGGCGTGAAGGGCGGTACGGTCTACGGCGCGACCGACGAGTTCGGGTTCAAGGCCCAGGACAAGCCCGTCCACGTGCACGACCTCCACGCCACCATCCTCCACCTCCTCGGCTTCGACCACACAAAGCTGACCTACCGGCACGCGGGTCGCGACTTCCGGCTGACCGACGTGTTCGGCAACGTGGTGCACGACATCGTCGCGTAGCCGGAGCGATCCTTAACCTCCTTCGCCTCTCGCACGGGCCGAGGGCGGCCTATGCTTTAGGTGTGGGCTTAGCTTTCCTTTTGGCGGTGTTCGCGGGCCAGGGGCGTTTGGCTCCTGACGTGTCGTACACGAAGATCGTTTCCGTGCCGGTTTCGGGGAAGCTTGGGGGACACCCTTTCGTTCCGACGCGGGTCGAGTGGCAGCCGCTTGGGCTTAGCACGGTCTCCTTGGGCGGCAAGGTTGTGGACAAGACGCGCCAGCACACCCTCAGCTTCCGGGTGGGCGACGACTTTATCCCGGACCACGAGATCAAGCTGTGGATCTCCTTCGACGACGGCAAGCCCCTCGCCCCCCGAACCTGGCACTGGCGGCCCACCGCGTTCAATACGGAGGCTTACCGGAAGCAGTCGTACCCGGTGAGCCGAAGCGGGGGCAGCGTGGCGCGGGGCATCACCGGCGTCCATACGACGGCGGACAACGGCCAGTTCATGGAGGGTTACTCGGCAAGGCTGGAGTTCCTCCGGGTGGAGAAAGGGACCTTGATCGGGCGCATCGGCCTCATCTTGCCCGACGGCCGGATGAGCTACCTCAACGGCCATTTCCGCGCGAAGATCCTGCCCCGGTTGAGCGTGAATTAGCCGTCTAACCGCCCGGAGTTTGCTTCTTCCAAAGCTCGTGGAGAGCCACCGCTTGGCCCCCAGTGTAGCTGTCGTGCTCCAGCACGTGGGCGACGATCCAGCGAAGGGTGTACTTCCGGTTTCGCTCCGGGCGGTCGAACTGGCGCGTCGGCTCGATCCCTTGGAGCGCGGCAAAGGTCCGGATTCGGATGCGGTCGTGCAGGTCGAAGTACCACTGGATGGGCTGCTCCGGTGGCGCCGGCCACTGGCCTTCGTATTGGTCAAGCTCGTCGGAGAGGAACAGCGCCGAGTCCTCCGGCTTCCGCTCTTGACCTCCTACGAAGTTGCAGAACCAGAAGTCTTCGGCATCGATGAGGTGCAGGATCAAGGCCCCGATGCTGTAGCCCTGCGGCGACGGTTGCCAAGTAATCGCCTCGACCGGCGGATCCCCCAGGTTGTCTCGCCACTCCCGCGTGCTGTCCTGCATCGCCGACAGGAGGAGTCCAATCTCGGGATGGTAATCCGGCAACGGCGCGACATCGAACAGCCTCATCACCGCCGATTCTACTAGTCCTGCGCCGGAACCATCTAGACCCTCCAGCGTTACACTGAGTACATGGCAAAGGCTCGGCGTTGGAAGTGGATCGGAGGCATTGCGTTTGCTCTGGCGGCAGGCGCCGCGCTCTTCGGCTTCGCGACGAACCGGACTGTCCTTCACAGCGCGGAAGGGAAGGTGTTCACCGATCCGGCGACCATTCCTGCTCAGCAGGTTGGCCTTGTGCTCGGCACCTCCCCGACCTTCAAAGGCATGCCCAACCTCTTTTTCGTCAGGCGGATGGACGCCGCTGCCGAGCTTTACCACGCGGGCAAAGTCCAGAAGCTGCTCGTCAGCGGGGACAACGGCTCGGTGAACTACGACGAACCCACTGCGATGCGGAATGCCCTCGTGGCGCGCGGGGTGCCGGCCGAAGACATCGTCCGCGACTACGCGGGGTTCCGCACCCTAGATTCCGTCGTACGGGCGCGGGAGATTTTCGGGGTCAGCCGCTGCACGATCATTACCGACGACTTCCATCTTCCCCGAGCCCTCTATATCGCCGAGGTCAAGAACGTCGAAGCGGTCGGCTTCCAGACAGAGCCATTGCCCCGCCAGGCTTCGCCCAGAACGTACGTCCGAGAGCTCGGAGCCCGCGCGCTCATCTGGATCGACCTCCACGTGGTGAACCGGCAACCCAAGTTCCTGGGCCGGCCCGAACCCATTGAGGTTGCCCAAGACGGTTCGGAAGCTCCACCTCGGCAACGGGTGTAACGGACCCTTCTAGCGGACGGCATCACCAGGAGCGGAGAGCGGGACCTCCTCCAACAACCCTGCTGGAGGAGGTCCTTCGCTACGCTCAGGACGACATGGCGGGGGTGGTGCCTAAGGCTCCGGTACGCACATGCAGGAGGAGGTGATTTGGAAGTCAGCGTCCTTCCACACCGCTTCGAACCGGCGTCGCACTTCTCGAGCTTCCTTCTCTTTGCCCTGACGGTTCAGAGCCTCCGAGAGGCCGTACAGTCCCCAACCGTTGTGAGGCAGCCTCTGGAGGTCTTCTCGGTACACCCGTTCAGCGTCCTGAGCCCGCCCTGCCTTCAGCAGCGCGACTCCAAGAATGTGCCGGGTGGGCAAGATCCAGTCGGGCGGCTCGTCGTAGCCAAGCTGGTCCTCGGCGTCAACTGCTTTCCGAAGCTGGGCAATAGCGGACTCGTCCTCGTGGCGGCTGAGCATGATTTCGCCCGCCAAGATGTGCTGGGCAATGTCGAGCACGGTTTGGGCGGAACTGTTGCCGAAGGTAGCTCCCGGAGCGACGACCTTCCGCGCCTTCGCGAACAGGGCCTGCTCGGCCTCGGCTTGCTCTGGTTGACCCTTGGCCGCAAAGGCGACCCCGCGGGCAGCGTGGCGCAGGGCGGTGGCGAGGGGAAGGTACGAGGGAAGCTCGGGCCACGCGAGGATCTCGTCCCAGCGGCCGAAGCGCACCCTGGCCTCCAGCGGCATCGCCACATAGCCGTCGATGAACGATGCGTTCTGCTGGACCCATTCCGCGGGCATAGCTTGGGTGACGCCGTCGATCGCCTTGAGGGACTTGGCGCTCTGGCCGGTCATCATCGCCGCGAAGCCCAGCATGTGCCCGTTGTGAGCCATGTAGACCCGGTAAAAGCCCTGCTGAGGACGGCGGCTTCGGTAGGCCGTGTCGGCGGCAATCGCCCTTTCGTTGGCCTCGACCGCCTCTTTCCAACGTCCCAGCCGGACGTCGATGTGCGAAGGCATGTGAACCATGTGCCCCAAGCCCGGCTGGAGGAATCGAAGTCGATTGGCGGCCACTGCCGCGCGTTCGGGCGTCCTTGAAGCTTCCCAGGCGTGGATAGAGAGGTGGAGCGCCAAGGGGTGGTTCGGTGATTGGCGAAGGACCTGCCCCAGTGTCTGCGTTACTTCTACCGTCCCCGGTTGGGGCTGACCGTTCTTCTGCCACTGGTTCCAGGGGCGGAGGTCCATGAGCGCCTCGGCGTACAGGGCTCCCACGTCCGGATCCTTTGGAAAGCGCTGCCAGTTTCGGCGCATGGCGTTGGCGTACGTCACGTCCAAGGGCCGCCGGTCGGCGGGTTGAGGCGAGCGGAACCGTGCCTGGGCCGCCTCGATCAGTGCCCGCTCGACCGGCGTGAGCCTCGACTTGAGCGCCGACGCCTTCGCAAGGGCGGCCACGGCGGTGCGGGCCTCTTCCACGCCGACCATGGGGTAGTTAATGTGCGGACCGTTCGCCATTGCGATGCCCCACCAGGCCATCGCGAACTGGGGATCGAGGCGTGTCGCCTCGGTAAAGGAGCGGATCGCCTCCGCGTGGTTGAAGGCGAACAGGAAGTTGAGGCCTTGGTCGAAGTACTGGCGGGCGCGTCGGGAGGACGTGGTCACGGCCCGTCGGTGGTTGCCGGTGCCGGAGAACAGGATGGGCTTGTCGTGGGCTGGTGGCACCGAGGGGGCGCTTAGCAGCACGAATGCGGAGGCAAGTAAAGCTGACATCTCTCTTTTTTCCTTTGCGGATTGGCCGGATCTTCCGCGCCTCCCGACGGTGGGATAGTTGCGCCTTCGAGTGCCCGAGCCTGACCCTTGGTTAGTCCGTCCCGACTCTATGGTTGGGACGAGGATTAGTCTGTGGGCAACGTCCTTCCCCCCACTACGGGAAGAAGTGGGTCCCGGGTCCCACCAACGTCGCCTCCGCGCACCGTCTCCGGCGACCGAAATCCACCGAAACGGTGAGCGCCAAGCGGGTCGGATGCCTACTGGACCCAACTTCTGGCCGGGTAGGACCCCACTTCTGGCAGATACACTTAAGCAGAAGGTGCGTGGATGTGATGGCAGCCCCCTCGTCTATCGTTTCGGAAGTGGAGCGCGAACTCGCGGTAATGCGGGACATGGTGGAGTTGGTGCACACCGACGTCCCGCTGTCCGAGACGTTGCGCCGCATCACGCAAAGGGCTTGCGAACTGCTCCGGGCCGATAACGGCACCATCGGCCTCGTGGATCCGTCGAGGCAAAGCGTGACCATCCACGCCGCATACCGCATGCCGGAAGACGAGGTCGGCAGCACCGTGCCGATCGGGGTTGGATTGGCGGGCCGGGTGCTGGAGACCCGGGAACCGGTGATCCTCGGACGGTACGGCGACCTCGATCTACGGGCACGTTGGGATCTCGATGAGAATTCGGTTCTCGGAGTCCCTATCTTCGACGGTGGGGAAGTCGTGGGGGCGTTCGGACTGGGCGCGTGTCCGCCAAAGCGCCTGACCATGAAGGATGCGGATCGGCTGGCGGTGTTTGCGCGCTACGCCGCCATGGTCATTCGCCACAAGCAGTTGGACCAGCAGAGCCGTCGGACCATGCGGGAGCTGCGCCTGCTCTACGATACGAGTCGTTCGATCAGCCACGCCATCGAGATCGGCGACGTGGTGTCGGCGTACCTGGACCAAGTTGCCGCCCGGGGGCAGTTCGCCTGCAGCATCGTCCTCTACGAAGGGGACGAGATCATCGATCGAGCGTGGAACGTCCAAGTCGGATGCTGGTCTCCGCAGACTGGGTCAGACCTGAACCCAACGAGGATCCCTCACCAGGAAGATTTCCTCGACCGGATTCTCGACACGGGCGATACGGTCGCCATTCCAAACGTGCACGTGGATCCGCGCGTTGCGGAGGGTTTGCGGGCGATGCAGAGGGAGTCGGGGCGTCCGGCCCTTGCCCTCGTGCCGCTGATGGTCCACGGGCGCCGGATCGGCCTTGTCGTCCTCGCCGCCGATCACGAGCGGCAGTGGACGGCGGAGGAATTGGAGCCGTACGAGGCCACCGCCTACCTCCTGGCCAGCGCCATCGACAGCCGCCGCGAGCACTGGACAGCGGTGGAACAGGGGCGTGAGTTGACGATCCTCAAGGAACGGCAACGCTTAGCCCGAGACCTGCACGACTCCGTCAGCCAGACCCTTTTCGGTGTGCTGTTAACCGCCCAGTCTGCCGCCGCAAGCGTTCCGGCCGACCAGCCGAATCTCGCCCACAAGCTGGATCGACTCACTGAAATGAGTCGCCTGACCCTTGGCGAAATGCGATCCCTTCTGGCGGAGCTCAGTCCTGACACCTTGGCGCGACCCGGAACGGGTGGAATGGTGGAGGTTCTTCGGAAACAGGGACTGGTGGTCGCGCTTGAGCGCTTCCTCAAGACCGTCCCGCCGATGTCGCCGCCCATCGAGATCGACCCTAGTGGCTACACTCCGCAAGGGGCCGACGTCGAGACGACCCTCTTCCGGCTGGCCCAGGAGGCGATTGCGAACGCTCTCAAGCACAGCTCGGCCACATCCATTCAGGTCTGCCTGCGGGACCATACGAACGTGGTGGAGCTCACGGTCTCGGACAATGGGGTCGGCTTCGATCCGCAGGAGGCTCGGGGCAAGGGGTACGGCATGACATCGATGGCGGATCGCGTTCGGTCCATGAAGGGAAGCATCGAGTTCTGCGCCTCTCCTGGGGGCGGAACAACTGTGCGGGCTCGGGTCCCGAAGGTGCCCGCATGAGGGTTGCCTTTGCCGACGATCACGAGTTAGTCCGGGAAGGGCTGAGGAGTCTCCTGGCCGACATTCCGGGAGTAGAGGTGGTGGGCGAGGCAAAAGACGGCCGGGAGGCGGTCGCCCTTGCGCTGGCCACCAAGCCAGACGTGCTGGTCGTCGATCTCAAGATGCCGGAGCTGAACGGAGTCCAGGTAACCCAGGAGTTGGCCCGCGCGGGTTTCCGGGCAAACGTGTTGGTGCTGACGAACTACCTCGACGAGGACATGGTTCGCGAAGCCCTCCGCGCCGGAGTGCTGGGTTACCTCCTGAAGGACGTCCTCCGCACCGAACTCCAGCGGGCGATCGAGACAGTGGCCTTGGGCAAGCCGTACCTCCACCCCGAGGTCCAGCACCAACTCATGCAACAGGCCTTCGGCGAGTCGAATGGCCCGCTAGACGGTCTCTCCCCTCGTGAGTTGGAAGCGCTCCAGGGTATCGCCAAGGGCCTAAGCAACAAAGAAATCGCCACCCACCTCGGGGTCAGCGAGGGCACTGTCAAGGGTTACGTGAGCTCCATGTTCGTCAAGATCGGGGTGTCCGACCGCACCCAGGCCGCCCTCTTCGCAATCCGGAACGGCATGGGGGGGCTGCAGTAGCCAAGTCCAATCCTGTGCGACACCCTCTAGGCTAAGCCCGTATATAGCCACTGATTCGGCGAAATCCAATGAAGCATCACCTGGTCTCCATCCTCGCTCTTTCCTCCGTTTCGCTCGTCGCCTGCGACCCCGGCACCGGGAAGCTTGGCAACGCTCCCAGCGCCGCGACCGCCGAGGTCGTGGTCGACGCGACCAAGCGGCACCAGACCATCGACGGGTTCGGCACGTGCCTCATCAGCTGGGAGGACAAGATGGCCGAGTGGTATCGGCGGCCGGAATCGGTGCGGATCTACGCTGAGGAGCTTCGGTTCAACATCCTGCGCACGAGCCTTTGGGGAGACGGCACGATCGGCCCGGTCCAGGACCCAACAAAGATCAGCTACCGTGATCCGGCGTTCGCCAAGACCGACCCCCGCACCCCCGTCTTTCTGCAGTTCGCGAAGGCCGTCCGGAAAATCAACCCGGACCTGAAGGTGATCGGCACCGTCTGGAGCCCCCCGGCTTGGATGAAGGAGAACGGCAAGATCACCGACGTGGGCTCGGGCGGGATCGACGGCAAGACGTACGTGGTCGAGCGGAACGGGGTTAAGTCCGAGGGCAAGAACCGCGTCCGGCGGGAGCACTATCCCCACTTTGCCCATTGGATAACCGAAATGGCCCGCTATTACGAGGCCAACGGCGTGCCCGTCTACGCCCTTTCCGCCGCCAACGAGCCGCAGTTCACGCAAGGCTTTGAGAGCTGTCTCTGGACCGCCAACGACCTCGCCACGATCACCGGAATGACCGGCGAAGTGCTGCGCCAGAAGGGCCTTGGCCGCATTAAGATGTTCGGCCCGGAGACCATGACGGGCTTCAACTGGGATGGCGGCCCCAACTATATCTACACCCAGGCGATGCGCGACGACCGGCAGGCGTGGAAGGCCCTCGGACTGTGGGCGACCCACGGCTACGCCGACGGCGTGGTGGCCGACGTCTCCACCAATTCCTCGGCCAAGTTCTGGTCGATCATTGAGAAAGACAAGAAGCCGTACTGGGTGACCGAAGGCGGCACCGGCGGCCACGCTTGGCCCCACCCGGCCAAAGAGAAGGGCGTCGGCGTCGCGATCCACAACGCGCTGGTCGCCGGCAACGCCTCCGCGTTCGTGCCGTGGCAGTACGCCGAGGAAGGGGACACCGAGCACGCGCTGATGCAGCTCTCGGGCTTGGACAAGAAGACCCACGTGGTCCGCCACTACTCCCGCTACATCCCCGCCGGGTCGGTCCGCGTCGATGCGACTCCGGGCTACGGTAAGGTCAATGCCTCTGCCTTCGTGCGCGGCAAGGATGTAACGGTCGTGCTGTTGAACACCGCCGACCAGCCGCAGACGGTCTCGGTTAGCCTGAAGGGCCTGGGTTCGGTCAGCCGCTTGAACGCGGTCCGAACCTCGGCCACCGAGGACTCCAAGGTCCTCCCGGCGCAAGCCGTTAAGAAAAGCAAGGTCCAGATCCAAGTCCCCGGCCCCGGCATCGTGACGCTAACCACGCTCCGCTAGAAAAGTACCCCCTCCTCGTTTTCCCGCGTCCGAAAGGTTGTAGGAAGAGAAGCGAACGCGCGAGGAAAATGAGGAGGGGGCAGGGGGTGGAGAAAGCCCGTGACCCAAGATCGGTGACTCAGCGATGCGTGATCTGTTTTTGAACCACGAAGATCACGAAGCCCACAAAGGACTCACAAAGAGGCGTCTCCCCTTTGTGCCCTTGGTGGGCTTAGTGGTTAAACAAACCTTCACGTGTCACCCATCACGGGTCACGCGTCATCGCTTTCCTGCACTGTCCTCACGATGCACCCCCGCATCTTCGGCTCGATAAACACATAAAGGGTCGTTGACTCCGCGCGAACAATAGCGCAGGCCGCCTGCCAGTCGTCGATCACGATGTCCCTCAAGCTGCGCCGACGCTCGCCGCGCAGCAGGTGCCCCTCCAACTGGTCCGGCGAGCCGTACAGGACGACCACCTCGACCGGGTCTCCCTCCGCCGACACGAGGGTGTTAAGCCGCGTGTCCCAGCTCTTGAACACCGCGTCTTCCATAAAATAGCGGTTGCCGAATTCGGCCTTGGGCACTCCGAACGTTTTGAGGAACCGCTTGTGCATGTGGCCGGGCACGAACGCCTCTTGGAACTCCTCGAAGGCGGCCTCGGTGGCCGTGTCGTCCATTGGCCGTGGCGTGCTCCACAGTTTCTTCCAGCGGTCCACCCGGTTGGCGGGGGTGACTTCCTTCATCGGCTTAGCCATCGCTCATTTTAGTCGCAGTCAATGGACCTAGCTGCGCGTGCACGGTTCCGCCCCGCCACCAGACTAGAGTCGTGAGTCGATCCGACCGAGTCACGACGCTCTACCGCCGAGTCCGCCTCCTGCTCATCGGCTTCATGATTGGGCTCGCTCTTAGCGGGATCACCGCGTTTCCGCTGCCCCAAGAGGTGACCTTGCTGGCCCAATGGATGGGGGCCCGGGAGGGAGCCTCGCATACCGAGTACTCCGGGCTACTGGCGTGGATCGTCCAGGTGCGGAACGGCATCCAGGCGACCGACGCGAACTACCCGTTCCTGTTCTACGGTACCGACTGGCTCGCCTTTGCCCACCTAGTCATCGCACTCCTCTTCATCGGCCCCTTCCGCGATCCCGTGCGCAACGTGTGGATCGTGCAGTGGGGAATGCTGGCGTGCGTCCTCGTTTTCCCGCTCGCCCTCATCTGCGGCCCCCTCCGCGGAATTCCGCTCTCCTGGCAACTCATCGACTGCTCCTTCGGCCTCGTCGGAATCGTGCCGCTCTACGTGTGCTACCGAGCCATCAAGGAGATCGAGCAGATCCAAAGCCCAGGTGGTTCACCGGCTTAGGGCCGGTGAACCGGAGCAGGGGAGACTTGGAGGGGAGGAGACAAGGAGTGGAGGAGCAGGGGAGTGGAGGAGTAAGGGAGGGATAGAGCGAAGGAGACCAGGAAACCCGAGACAGAGAGACTCAGGAATCTAATTCACTTCCAATGCAGTCTCTCCCGCTCCTTCACTCCCCTGCTCCTCCACTCCCGTCTCCCGCTCTCTACGCCCAGGGGTCGAAGCAGACTTTTATCGCTTCCTGGCTCTCCAGCAGGTCCACCGCGACGTCGTACTGCTCCAGCGGCATGGTGTGCGTGACTAGGGCCTGTAGGTCGAGCTTGCCCGCCTCCAGCAGGGCGACCGCGTACTCGGCCGCTGCGCGGCTGTGGCCCGGATAGCCGCAGAGCCGCAGGCCCAGGTAGTGCGAGGGGCGGTATGTGTAGTCTTCCCGCTGAACCCCGAAGAGCGCCACCGTGTCCCGCGTCCGGTCCATCAGCCACTCCACCGTCCGCTTTGCCCCCACACAGTCGATCGCCGTGTCGATGGTGGCGGACGACCGCAGGGGAAACGACTCGCTCAGGTCCTCCCGAGGGTCGTAGCACGCATCGGCCCCCAGCCGAAGGGCCAACTCGCGGCGGTTGGGCTGGAGGTCGAAGCCGACGACCGTCGCCGCCCCCTCGGCCCGTGCCATTTGCAAGGCGATTAGCCCCGCCGGGCCTAGCCCCATAACCGCCACCCGGCGGCCAGCCAGGACCTGCATGTTCTGGAGCAGCAAGAACGAAGCTCCCACGCACATCGCGAGCTCGACGGGAGCGGTCGCTTCGGCGGCCAAACCGTTAGGAACCCGAATCAGATCCTCCACGTCGCGTACCACGAACTGCGCGTAGGCCCCAGTCTGGCTGTGTCCGGGATCGCGCCAGACGCTCACCCGATCCCCCACGCTCAACGCCTGGACCCCGTCGCCCACCGCGTCTACAACCCCCGTCGCCTCGTGCCCCGGCTGCCCGGCGGTGTAGGGGTAACGGAAGCGGTGTCCCGGGAACATGGGCTCGCCGTGCCGCAGGTGCAGGTCCCACTGCGGGCACGTTGTGACCCCTGCGACCCGCACCCGGGCCTGCCCCGGTCCTGGCGTGGGGATCGGGAGGTCGAGGATGGCGAATGCTCGCCCCTGGTCTACCTGAAGGACTTTCATGCTTGGGTCTCCCAGTCGAGGACCACCCCGAGGTGGGGCTCCCGGTTGTTGAGGATTAAGTCGAAGGCGTCGGCCGCTCGGGTCGCTGGAAACCGGTGGGTGATCAGCGGCAGGGTCTCCAGTCGCCCGTCCGACAACCATCGAAGGCTTTCGTCCATCCGTCTTCCCGTCCAACCCGAGACCGCGTGGAGCGAAAGCTCCTGGTCCCGCATCCTCTGCACGTC